>Ga0315289_10000017_pt1 | contig 287395 bp, 390 predicted proteins | sample YL17G11_40_MG_FD_203452 | JGI IMG/M metagenome (GOLD analysis project Ga0315289, IMG submission 203452) | Sediment microbial communities from Yellowstone Lake, YNP, Wyoming, USA - YL17G11_40 | ecosystem: Environmental > Aquatic > Freshwater > Lake > Sediment | place: USA: Wyoming | collected... | reverse complement strand
GCACTTGGCGCTGCTTCCCGCCTTGGAGCGTCACCTTGAGGTGGCCCAACTTGTCGAAGGCGATCGGCTTCAGTCGCCGCCATTCGCCGTCTGGAGCCCACCTTGATCGGCTCCAGCGCTTCCCGTCCGGATCCCTCCTGTGCTCACGGCCCATTCTCCACCGGCTCCAGACGCTGCCGTCCGAGCCGACCCTGTACCCCTCGTGGCCCTCGACCGTCCGATACTCGACCTGTTCGTTTTCCATGCCGCCATTCTAGCGGGCTGGTTTCCGAACTTACAGTCGCTTAGCTGACGGTCAAAGTCCAAGTTATCTGGAGCGTGTCCAGCACGCCCTTGGTGATCGCCCCGAACGACGCCGAGCACCACATCTTCACGGTGTCCGCGGTGACCACGTCGAAGATCCCCGCCTCGGTGATGATCTGCTCCGTCGCCGGCACGCCCGCGGCGTAGTCCCCGATCATCGTCACGACCGCGCCGGTGCGGGTCTTGCTCGTCAGCGCCACGCGGGCGACCTCGCCGCCGAGCTTGTCCGCCTCGCCGGTCCCCGTCGGCGAGCCGGTCCCGATGGCCATCCACCCCGGCTTGGGGTAGCCCGACGGGGAGGCCAGGAGGTTCTCCGCCATCCCGTTCTTGGCCGCCGTGCAGACGGTGTTCGCCGTCCTGGCCTCCTTGACCCTGCCATCCGCGCCCCTCAGGACGAGGTGGCACACGCCCGTCACCGCCGGCTTCTCGGAGAACCCGAGGAGTCCGCCCAGCGATCCGCCCGCGCGGCCCAGGACCGCCCTGAAACCGTCGCTCAGACTCGACTTGCTCTTCATCTTCCTGCCCCTTGCGGCCTCCGCCGCGCTCGAGTTCGGGCCGACTCCACATCGGCCCGCCGGCGGACGGGGTCCACCCCCGCCCGCATGATCCCTATGCGTTCGCTGTTCTCGCCCCAAAACCAAACAGCGTCCCGGCCGCGCGACGATCCGGATCCACCCCGGATCCCCGATACGATCCCTGCGCGCCCGCCGCCCTGCGCCCGCGCCCAGCAAGACGACATCAACCCGGGCCCGCCGGGCCCGGCTGCACGGTCGGGAGGCCGGAGTAGTCCGGCGCCCCCCGCCCGCTGAGCCAGTGCCTCCTGCGCCTCTCCCGCATGGCCGCGTGCGTCCCGGGCCGCAGGCCGAGCGACCCGAAGAACCCCGGCCAGTCCCGCGGCTCCGCCGCCTCGTCGAGGCCCATCGACGCCCCGCGGTCGACCACCTGGTGCACGACCTCGCACCAGCGGAGGATGGCGTCGGCGTCGAGCGGCTCGTTGAACATCCTCCACTCGATGGAGCCCTGCGTGCGGAACGGGCGGTAGTTGACGCCGTACCACCTGGACGGCATGTGCCACGCGGCGGTCTCGTGCCCCATCGTGGCGCCGAGGTGGCGCTCCCACACGTCGCTTATGCAGTCGCACCTCTCCTCGTCGCGCAGCCTGGCCTCGAGCGCGTCGAGGAACGCCCGCGGGAACGGCTGGCAGAACGGGCTGTTGTACCTGTGCCTCGGGCACACCTGGTACAGGCTGTCCTGGTTCAGGCCGGAGAACAGGACGATCTTCCCGACGTCCCGCTGCGCCATGTCCCGGGCGTCCACGTGGACGTGCACGGACGCCCACGGCGTCGCCTCGTAGCCCGCCTCCCTCAGCGCGCCGACGGCGAACCGGACCTCCTCGTCCAGCGTATCCCCCGCCGTCGTGGGGCTGACGAACTCCACGCCCCTCCTCGAGAGGGACGGCTCCGGGTGCTCCTCCCACTCTCGGTCGAGGAACCTCCTCCCGAGGGCGCCCGCGTCCGAGGCGGACGCGTCCGCGGGCTCCGCCTCGATCTCGACCGTCATGAGGCGGGCGTACGGGAACCGCTCGAAGGTCAGGGCGCGCGGGTCGTCGAACCGCGCCTCCCTGTCGGCCAGCTCCGCGGCCCCCATTATCAGCGCCTCGTCGAGCATGCGCGCGGCCCCCGCGTTGGAACAAAACAAAAACGGGGCCTCCGGCGGGCGCGCGAAGTCGCCCGCCCCCGCGCCGGGGGCGGGCGACTTTCGGTCGGGCCAGGATGCCCGCGCCGCGGGCGGCGGCGGCTAGGAGACCTTGATCTCGGTCACCGGGAGGTCGCTCGCGAACAAGGCGGAGGTCGTGATGGCGACGAGCGCGGCGGCGATCAGCTTCGCGAGCTGCCCGCCCCTCTCGCTCTCCTTCACGTCGCTCGTGTTCGGCAGCTCGACCGTCGAGCCGGCGCTGAAGTGCAGCGCCGGCGTCAACTGCCCGTTGGCCTTCCCCAGGCGGACGTACGGATTCCCCAACGGGTGGTTCGGGATCGTCTGCTCGGGGGCAGGGTTCACGTCCTTGATGTCGTTGACCGTGACGTCCTTCGCTCCGATAACATAGACAGCCATTCTCAGTCCTCCTCGCGTAGCTTTCCGTACGCCCTAAGCACCCCAGTCACCGCGGCCTTGACCGCCCGCCTCTTCGCGCGCTCACGCACGGTCGGCTCCTCGATCCTCGACGCCCTCGCCAGCCTCCCGATGAGGCGGTCGGTCGCCTCGCCGATCCAGCCCCCGTGGCGGATCTCCACGTCCCGGATGCGGTCCTCCAGGGGCGCCCCCGGCTCGGTGGCCGCCAACGCGACTAGCTGCGGGCAGAAGACTTTACAAACCTCCGGCCTGCCCCGCACGACCGCCTCCTCGAACCTCGCGGCGGCGGACGCGAACTGGTTGCCGGCGGCGGACGCCAGGCCGACGGCGAAGTCGTCCTCCGCCGCCATCCCCTCGCCCGCTGCGACGGCGGACGCGCCGCCGGGGCCGACCAGCGGCTGCACGCCGCCGCCCAGCTCGCGGAACTTCCTCTTCCGCACCATGTCGTCGCGCGGCGGCTTCTTCTTCGGCGGCTCCTCGACCTCGAACTTCCTCTTGCCGTCCTCGACCCGCCGCTGGAGCCTGCGGTTGCGGCGCTCCACCCGCCTCTCCTCGTCGGTCTCTGCGGTCCGCTCGCACCCCGCCTCGCGGCGCATCTGCGCCGCCATGTCGGCCGAGACGGCGGACGCCAGGGCGCGGACTGCGGACCTCCCGGCGAGGTCCGGGGCGCCGGTGTCGACCACCGTCCGCCCGTCGGCCGTCCGGTGCGTCCGGCAAGGGCCGCGAGCGATGTCCGCCGCCAGCGACCCGAACCGCGGCCCTCCGCCCTCGTCCTCGCCCCCCGCGTCGATCTCGATGCCCATCTCCAGCGCCCGCTGCTTGGCCAGGGCCGGCGCGATCCTCTCCGCGACGGCGGCGTAGAGCGCCTGCTGGAGCGCCTGGTAGTTCGGGTCGAACGGCCCGTACTGCTCCTTCTCGATCGACTCCCTGACCACGTCGGCGTCGAGCCCGAACGTCCCGAGCCACGTGCCGACGTCCAGCTTGCCCTCGGTCACCATCTGGGCCAGCATCTGCTTGTGGGGCGTGTCGTCGGTGAGGTTCAGCCGGTTCCACTGGATCTGCGGGTACAGGTAGTTCTTGATCTCGGCCCCGACCTCGTCCCTGTCCACCTCGTAGAAGCCGCACGCCTCGCAGACGGGTATGAAGATGCTCCGGTAGACGAGGTCCTCGACCACCGCGCGGAACATGGCGTACCGCTGCTCCATGATCGCCAGCATGGTCTGCCCGCCCGCGTAGGTGGCCTCGCCCTGGAGGAACGCCTTCGACATCTGGAGGCCGATCAGGATCTCCTCGTTGACGTAGGTCCACTCCCCCTCGACGTTCAGGAACGACTGGGCCGACCCGATGAGCTCCCACACTATCTGGTAGTTGGAGATGATCGCGTAGTCCGGATCGTTCATCGCCGCGTCGACCTGCTCCCGGAGCTGGTCGAGGTCCACGGCGCCGCCGCCCTCGGCGTAGATGAGGTGCTTCGGCGTCATGTGGCGCGCCGCGATGGCGTCCTGCGCCTGCCGCAGGCGGTCCTTGTACACGAGGTTCTTGAAGCAGCGCTCGATCATCGAGACGCCCCACTTGTCGAAGTCGGACATCTTCCGCGCGATGTGCGCCACGTGCGACCCGCGCCGGGGGTCGCAGTTGAGCGTCACGTTGCGGCCGCTCGCTATGATGTCCCGGATGTCGGGCGGTATGGCCCGGAACAGCAGCCCCGTCCGCGGGTGGTCCGGGCCGTTCTCCACGATCGACTTGATGTTCTGCGTCGGCACCAGCTCGGCGGTCATCCTGCCGACCCACTCCAGCTTCTCCGCCGTGACGTAGTCCGGGTCGAGGAGCGTTATGGACTCGCACCACCTGTTGTCGTCGGAGAGCTGCACCCAGAGGAACACGTTCCCGATCTTGTTGTACTCGACGGCCGCCTGGAGCAGCTTGTCGAACAGGTCGCAGCCCTGGTTGCCGATCATCCGGACGAAGTACTCGAGTATGCGCCTGTTGCGCTCCTTGTCCTTGCCCTTCGGCATCGCCAGCTTTATCTTGGAGAGCGGGAGCTCGGCGTGGAGGTCGATGGCCGTCGCGACGATGGGGTCGTTCTTGTAAAAATGGCGTGCCCAAGCGTTTTTCTCGAGCTGGTCCTGTGGCAGCAGGATGCTCGACGGCTCAAAGTCTGGGTGGTAGAACGCCGGCCCGGACTGCATGATGTTCACGCCAGCCGACGCCGCCTGCACCATGCGCATCGCCCGCCTGTCGTGCCTGCGCATCGGGCCGACATACAGCGGGTCGCCGCCGACGCTCTTCGCCGGCTGGCGGATGGCGCGCCTGGCGCGCGTGCGGTAGGTCCGCGCGTCGGGCGCGGAACCCACCGAACCCCTAGCCCTCCGCCTCTGTCGACCGCTTGCCATACACTACCCCTACACCGAACTCATGGCAGCCACACCTGATCCTACGGTGTAGGTGCGCTCGCCCTCCACCTCGATGTTGTACACCAGACCCTCGTACCGCTCCCTTGCAACGCCGCTGATGTAGCGGATCACCCTAGCCCCGTCGTGGTGCGCCGCAGAGCGGCGGTATGTCAGATCCATCCGCACGATGTATTTGGAGTGCGGAGCCAAAACATGCAGGAATTTCGACCTGACCTTCACCCTGTGCACCGGGTAGCGGGACACTATCGGCCTGCCTCGGATGAAACTGGGTTTTTTGACCAACCTATACACATAATGCGACGATGGGACGCCGCACTTTCGGAGCAGGAAGACCAGTTGGTGAGCAAGATCAACGGAGACGGTGGACAACTCCAAAATGCCTTTGTTTGAGCTAGTAGTCTGCCCGCCGTCGCCATCCGAGTACGCGCCCAACAGCGGCAGCAACAGCCTGGGCGGCAGATCGACTATGTCCTGCGACAACCTCTTCCGGTGTGAGTACCTCCCGCAGTACCGCAGGCAGACTTCGACGGCGTGCTTTGAGTTCAGCCGAAGTTCGACTGCCCCTCGTTCCGATAGATCAAGCACTTTCGAGGTAGATTGTGGGAACAAATCCTTGCATATATCCGCAATCTCCGCGATGCACTCGCGTTCCTTTTCGTAAGACATCGTGATGCAAACCTGGTGCTCCGTAACGCAACCCTCGGCCAGGTAGTACCCGAGAAACCGCAGCAGCTTCTCGTCTCGGAGTTCGGCTGGGATCCTCTCTACCGAGTAGACGGGTTCATACAGGCAGTCGTGCCTCTTCAACTCCCCAGCCCGTATCTTTCCGTCCCAGTCCGGCTTTGGGTTCCGCGACTTGGCGACGCACGCTTCGCATGTCGTGGCGTTGTTGGCCGAACTGGGCTTGCACATGGCCCAGCTCGACTTCTGGTGCGCGCAGTTGATATCCTCCGCCGTCACGGCCTTGAACTCGTGGTTCGCGGCGCACTTAATCGCCTCGCTAGTCCCGCGGACGGACAGAACCACGATGTCCTCGGCGGCGTCCCGTTTGAACTTTCTGACGACTCGCCTGGCCCGCCCGAGGTGCGAGACCACGACGTCGCCGGGCTGCATGTCCTCGATCCGCTTCCTAGTGCCATCGGCCATCGTCACCAGCGTACCCGGGACATAGAACGTCGGCCCGGACTGCATGATGTTCACGCCAGCCGACGCCGCCTGCACCATGCGCGTCGCCCGCCTGTCGCGTCTGCGCATCGGACACACATACGGCGGGCCACGGTAAATCCGCGCGTCGGGCGCGGAACACAATGAACCACTGGCCTTCTGTCGACCGCTCGCCATACGCTACGCCCCTAAACCGACTGCATGGCGCCGTCGCCCCTGAGCGGATCCGACATGAGCGGATCCCGGACGCGCTTCAGCACCTCGTTCACGTTCACGAGTGTCCGCTTGACGCCCTCGATCTCGCTCCGCAGCCCGTCCATGTCCTTCTTCAGGCCCGCGTCGTCGTCGCCATCGGCGCCAGCACCCTCGGCCTCCGTGTCCGCGCCGAAGCCGCCGGACGGAGGCGCGCCGCCGCCGCCGAACCCGCCGCCACCGCCGAAACCGCCGCCTGGGCCGCCAAGGTCAAGGTCGCCGAGGTCGCCCTCGGCCCCTGCGCCTTCGCCCTTCTCGCCGCCCTCCTCGCCGGTGGTCCCCTCGTCCTTGAAGTCCCCGTCGCCCTCCTCGGCCGGCGGCTCCGCGGGCGGCTCCGCCGGCGGCTTCGCGGGCGGCTCGTCGCCCTCCTGCGCCCGCTTCCTGATGCACCCGTCCAAAACGCCCGACAACGCCTCCAGCCTGCGGGCGGCTGCGGCGAGGTCCTCGACCACGGACTTCAGCGCTCTCTTGTCGATCACAGGTCGTCCTCCGGTTCCTCGTCCTCCACGACCGCGGCGGGCTGCTCCGCCTCCGTCCGCCTGCGGACGGCGTCGGACGCCGCCTTCCGCACCGCCGCCAGCCTGGCGCCGCGGCGCTCGCTGGCCCCGTACGCGCGCAACTGCGACACCGCCTCGCCGGAGAGCCACGCCATCTGCTCGGCGATCTGCCGGCACCTCGCGGCGGACGACGCGGAGACCCAGGCCAGCGGGTGGCCGCGCGGCGCGTCGCCCTCCAGCGCGTCCCTCAGCTCCGAGGCGCACCTGGCCGCCTCCTCCGCCGCGCGCATCGCCCCGTCCATGTCCACCCTAGAACCTCCCGAACCCGCAGCCTCATTCTAGCGAAACAACAATCACTTCCGCCTCCAGCCGGACATCCGCCACCTCCCGTAGCGCGGGTCCGCCGACCTCAGCCTCTCGAGGTTCGTCTGGGGGCGGCCGCCCCTGGGCTTCGCGCTCCCCTTCCGTCCGCCCACCGGCCTGCCGCTCCCGCTGCGCCCGACCGCCTGCTTCGCCCCCTGGAGGGCCCTGTCCGTTATCAGGTGGAACACGGCGTTCGCCAGCACGTCCGCCAGGTCGTCCGAGGTCACGTCGCCCTCCTTCTGGGCCTCGACGCGCCAGTTCTTCCGGTTCATGCGGACCTTCTGGAGGAAGCGGAGCTCGTCCAGGCCGAGCTCGGAGTCCTTGTCCGCGGACACGAGGAGGTGGCCCTCGTAGACCAGCGTCTCCAGGGCGGAGTAGATGGCCATGTTGTGCCTGACGGTGAACGGCTTCCGGACGCACTCCACCCCCCGCCGGTTGAACTCGTTGACGCTGCCGGCGGACTCGAACTGGTCGTAGAATATCTTGGAGACGCGGAAGTTCGGCATCAGCTCGTTGACGATGTACGCCTCTATGACCTTCGGATCCATGATCTTCACGCCCTTCTCGGTCTCCGCGCAGTCCGCGAACTCCAGGTCGTCGCTCATCCACCGCCGCCAGCGGTCGATGACCACGAACGGCTCCTTCGACCGCACGACCCTCTCTATGCCGCCGCTCACGACGACCTTGTCGGCCGGGAACATCTCCACGTGCCCCATGCAGAGCGCGTACCCGTGCCCGACCGCCGCCGGGTCGATGGCTATGTAGTGCGGCGCGTTCGACCGCTGGGAGAGGACCATCGCGTCCATCCCGCGCTCCCTGGTGGCGACGTGGATGTTGTCGATCCGCTCCGGGTACTTGAAGAACCCCGTGACGGTCGACGAGAACTCGGCCGCGTACTCCCACTCGAAATCGTCGCCGTCCGACGACTGGAGCCTCGCCTTCAGGAAGCTGAAGGTGATCTTCGGGTTCGCCTCCCACGTGGGTATGCGGAAGCAGCGTATCCCGCCCTCGGACACGCCGGCGGGCCTCTCCAGCGGGTCCACGCCCTTGTCCGGATCCCCCATGCCCTTCTTGAAGCGGCTGTAGAACTCGCCGCCCTTGTTGTACGGGCTGGAGATGCACAGGATCCTCGCGTCCATCCCGAACGTGGCCGTGGAAGGGACCAGGGCCTCCAGGATCGAGCCGCCCGCGCGGTTGCCGCTGCCGTCGGTGAAGTGCGCGAACTCGTCGAGGATCACCACCATGACCGTGCCGCCGCGCGAGCCGGACGCGGAGCAGGCGAGGGACTCGACGAGTATGGACCTGTACTCCTTCTCCGGCAGCCCCTTCCTCCGCGCCTCCTGCTCCCGGCGTATGTCCTCGCTCGTCTTGAGCCGGACCTCCGTGGTCGTGGCGGAGTCGAGGTACGGCTCGAACCACTTCGAGGCGAAGATCATGTCCTTGATGAGGTCGAGCAGCTCCTGCGCCTGCGGCGCGGACGTCGCCAGGTTCACGATCTTGATGAGCTGCCCGCGCATGACGCCGTAGTGCCTCTGCGGGTCGCCCTTGATTATCAGCCTGTACGCCTCGTAGCAGGAGATGACGGCCGACAGCACGGACTTGCCGGACCGGCGGCCGCAGGGCAGCACCAGGTCCTGGAGCCTCCACGGCTCGGCCAGCCACTCCTCGCTGATGTTGCACCGCCGCTGGCGCATGAGGAACCTGGCGTACTGGAGCTCCGTCATCCGGTCCCCGGCCGCGTCGTTCGGGAAGTGCCTAACCTGGATGCAGGGGTCGGCGTCGTCGAGGCGGAGGCCGTAGTAGCACTTCAGGATGAACGCCTGCTGCGGTATCAGGCCGCGCCCCGTCTTCGGGTCCTTCTGGAGGTTCAGGTAGCGCGGGCTCTCGGCGAAGGTGACGATGTCCACCTCCTCCTCGGCCGCCGAGATCAGGCCGTCCATCGCGGCGGAGAACGCCTGCTCCAGGTCCCCCTGCGGCGGGCGGCTCCCCGGCGCGTCCTTCTTGGCTTTCCTTGGCCTCGCCATGCGGCCTGCGCAATTCTATGGAGACAATAACAGGCCGGCGCCGCTCGGCTCGGCGACGCCCGGCTGCTCCGGCGCACGTCGAGGCGCCGCACCGCCCTCAAGCGCCCGCGAGGTCAAGCTCCCTGCCGAGCAGCGCCTGCATGACCTTGGCCCTGGTGGCGCGGGCGCGCCTCGCGGCGGCGTCCAGCAGGTTCAGCAGCCGCACGGGCATGCGCACGGTCAGCTTCCGCGGCACCCCGCCCCGCGGGGCCGTCGGCGCCAGGCCCAGCCTCTTCCGCAGGGCCAGGGACACCTCGCGGGGGTACCTCCCGACCGCCTCGGCGATCTGCGCCGGCGACAGCCCCCTCCCGTGCATCCTTTCCCAGCGGTCCGCCTCGGCCTCCGTCGGCGACGATGCAACGCCAGCGGCCTTCGCGTAGCCCCCGCCGACGACGCCCCTCTCCAGGAGCTTCAGGACGAACCTGGATGTCGGCTCCTCGCCCTTCGCCATCTCCACCCGCTTGGCCAGGTCGTCCGTCAGGTGAACCGTCATGAGGACGGTGCTCTCCCCGCCGCGTGTCTTGGCGGGGTGCTTGGCGATCTCGTTCTGGACCGTGAGGTACGGATATCCGGCCTTGTTGGCTATGTCCAGAACCGAGGCGCCGGAGTTGAACATCGCGACCCAGCGGTCCGCGGCCTCCTTCGGCGGGGCCTCGCCCCGGCGGCGCTCGTACCTGGCCGAGCCGTACGCGCTGGTCTCCGGGTCGTAGTCGGTGACGTGCGTCCTGCTGCCGCCCATGTACTCGGCGGGCAGCGCGGCGAGCATCGCCATGACCCTGTGGTACGCCATGCGCCGGGCGGCGCGCATGAAGACAACACGCATCGCAGCCCGTTCACGAGTGCGGCGAACCCGCCAGAGCGTGCCCCAACCTCGCAGTGGCAGACCATCGATGAGGCCAAGCGGAAGGACAAATTGGAGTAAATGGTCGGCCACGGAGCGCGGCCCTCGAATTAGCCTGACATGGGTTCGAATTAGCCTGACATGGGTTCCGCGGGGCGGTCGGGCGCGCCGCCCGGCTCGGCGGCGAGCCGCCGCAGCGACGCCTCGACGTACTCCGGGTTCTTCTCCAGCATCAGGAAGCGCCTGCCGCACCGCGCGGCCGCGACGGCCGTCGTGGACAGCCCGGCGAACGGATCCAGCACCGTGTCGCCGACGTGGGAGTACATCCTTATCAGCCTGCGCGGCACCTCCGCCGGGAACTGCGCGCCGTGCATCTCCTTCGGGCAGTCCCGCCAGACGGACGACGCCGGGATCCTCCACACGCTGTTCGCGCACCACGCGGCCCACTCCTCCTTCGTCATCCTGCCCCGCTCGCGGAGCTCCCGGTCGGCGGGCGGCATCTTGCCGCGCTTGCGCCACACCCAGATGTGCTCGAAGTTCTGCGAGACGAGCACCCCGGGCGGGTAGGGGTACGTGCCGAACGCCGTGACCCTGGGCGACGACACCTTCTCCCACACGATCTGCGAGAAGATGTACGCGCGGCCGTCCCCGCGCAGGAACATGCTGAAGTCGGACAGCGGATCCAGCATGTGCCTGAACCCCAGGACGCTCTTGGAGACCGGTATGGCCCCGACGTTGATGCACAGCTTGCCGCCCGGCTTCAGCGCGCGGACGCACAGCGACCATGCCTCGTTCATCTCGGAGACGTAGTCGGCGTAGTCCGGCCACTGGCTGTACCGCTTGAGGTTCCAGTACGGCGGCGAGGTCACGACGAGGTCCACGGAGCCCTCGGCGAGCTCCCCGAGCCCGTCGCGGCAGTCGCATTGCCTGACCGCGCCACGCGCGTCGCACATGATATCCGCCTCCGCGCGGGCAGCCGCGCTACAGGGGAAGGATGTCGTCCACGACCGACAGGACCATCGACTCGACGTCCACGGCGCTGGCCGCCCGCGTGCGGCGGAGGAGGCGGGACACCTTGCCGACCCTCTTCTGCGCCATGTACGCGAGTATCCACGGCGCGTCCGGATCGCCGTCGTCCTCCATGCGCTGAAGTATCGTGGTGAGTTCCTGCATCACCGACTTCATGTCGAAGGCCGGTCCGGACAGCCCGCCGTAGAGCTCGTTGGGTTGCGGGGTGACGGACAGCTTGATTCGCCCCAGCGCCCGCCACATCGGGGCATCGACGTGCACGGCGTACGAGGTGAACACGTCCTCGGGCTTGAACTTCTTGAGTGGATGCCCCTCGCCCAAGGACTTCAGCAGCGCCTCCTGCGCCCGCGGCTGTAGCGACATGCGGAACCACTCGTCGCCGTCGTACGCGTCGAGCGTCTTCTTGATGTCGGCGTCCCTGTCCCTCTTGCCGTACCGGACCCAGTTCACGAAGTGCTTGGCCTCGGGTTCCTCGGCCGCGGTGTGCTCGACTTCGATTATTTTCCAATGGCGCGGGTCGGGGTCGTCGCGCAGCTTGCGGACGTCCTTCGACGGTTCCACCGCGTCCTTGCGGACCAGCACTTTCTGCTTCCACGGGAACCTGTATCGCCTGTGCGGGCTCTGATCCTCGTCTTGCTCCCAGCCCTTCCGCTTCGGCCTGCCGAGTTCGCGCCACAGCTCCTCGTCGATCAGCTCCGTGCGGAACGGGATGTGCGGCACGTCCTTGCCCTGCACGATCGTGTTCCCGTCCTCGCCGACGATGTCGGCGCCGCCCTCGCGCCACGCCTTCTCGAACTTCTTCCTCGCCGCCGGCTTCGACGCGAACCCCAGCTTGATTAGGAGCACCATCTCGTACACGCCGCGCAGTTTGGCGGAATCGACGGTGGCCGACGCGGCGGCCTGGTGTATGACGGCCTCGAGCCTCCGGCGTATCCGCGCGTTGTTCGCGGGGTCCGAGAGGTAGTCGGTCTTGTACTCCTCGCGGTCCTCGGCGGCCTGGTCCCGCCTGCCGATCGCGTCCCCCACCGTGCCGCCGTCGCCGTCCGAGATGGGCACGTCGATGCTGGATTCGCCCCGCGACGCCGCGTACCACCTGTTCAGGTCGTCCGCCGTCAGCTCCCTCTTGAACGACGGGGCGGTGACGGAGCCGCCGCCGGGAAGGGCGCCCCGCACGGGCGCCTGCGATTTGAGGTCCTCGCGGTGGAAGTTAGCGTTGACCCAGTCGAGGATCGCGCCGAGGTCCGCGTGTCCGGCGGCGAACATGTCGGTGCCGCGAAGCGGCTCGACATACAGCCTCCACTTCGCCTGCGGCGTCTCGAGGCCGGTCCTGGGCTGCTTGAACTGGTCGTCGACCTTGTCGTGCTTGATGTCCTCGGATACGCCGGCCTTGGCCTTGTTGAAGGACGCCAGGTCGTCGAACCCCTCGTCGTACGTCCCGGCGCGCACGCGCTCGGCCCGGCGGATGACCGACTCGTACAGCATCGCGAGCACCTGGCTCTCGGCCTGCCGCCGCGCCGCGGCCGGGCCGCCCTGCTGCGCCAGCAGGCTCCCCCTGGAGGGGCTGCCTTTCCCCTTCGCGTACGGCTGCGAATGGAGGTACTCGTTCGCCAGCCCCGGGAGCTCGCCGGAGAACGCCTCGCGCACGAAGGCGGCCACGTCGTCGGCGAGCGCCTTGTCGACGCCCCGCGAGAGCCTGTCCGCGAACCCGCGCAGGCGCTCGTTGAAGCCCCTCGACTTCGTCTCCCTGCCCTCGCCGGACACCGCCTTGGACAGGCGCGCGCGGCAGTTGTCCACCAGGCGCTTCGCGTCCGAGCTCGCGACCGCGTCCGACGCGCGGCCGACGCCGCGCGCGATGTCCCCTATGACGCCGACCAGGGCCTCGACGAGCTTCTCCCGGATGTCCGGATCCGCATTCGAGGACTCGCGCATGGCGCGTATCTTGGGATCGAGGTCCGCGAGGGCGTCCAGGAGCCTGCCCGCCTGCTCGCCGGACGGGGTGCCGCCGCCGGCGGCCTCGGCGGCGGCGCGGGCCGCGATGTCCAGCGCGGCCCGCTCCCTGGGATCCGCCTCGACGGCGGTCGCGGCGGCGGACTCCGCGAGCCTCCTGAAGGCGTCGAGCACCGTCCGCGAGATCATGCCGGCTTCCTTCTGGGGACGAGCCTCCGGTCGCGCACCATCGCGGCGGCCTGCTCCTTCGCCTCGGCGTCGTCCTTCTTGAACTTCGCGATCCTGCCGGCGCTGGCCGGGGCGCCGCCGAACCTCCGGCGGTCGTCCATCACCGTCGACCACTGGAACTCGGCGTTGGCCCCGACGGCGCAGTCGAGCCTCTTCTTCGCGGGCGTCGTGCCGCGGGTGGTGCCCACGCCCGGCGCGGTCGGCCTGCGCCGGAGCGCGCCCTTGCAGACGCTGCAACGCGGCTCGCCCGCGGCCTCCGCGGCCCTCATGGCGGCGTAGGACGGGAACGAGACCTCCACGCCGCCGTCCGGCCCCTCCCCGTCGTGGCGGGCCGCGCCGGGGGCGGCCCGCGCGCCCCCCGGGCGCTCGCCGCCGCCCGGGAGGTTCAGCAGGCACCCGCCGTTCCCGCACCTGAACACGTACGTCGGCATCAGGTCTTCCCCCCTAGCTTGGCGACGACCCTGCGGAGCACCGCCCGGCCCTGCCGCTTGCTGAGGAGCTCGTCCACGATGAGCGACACGGTCTCGGAGCCGTCCGCGCGGATTCTATCCGCCCTGACGACCCGGCAACCGCCGTAGCCGAGCATGGCGTTCACGGCCGCGGACACGGCCGAGGCGAACTCCCTCGGCTCCACCTCGCGGCCGACCCGCTTGGAAACCGACGCGAGCGGCCTGGCCGGGCCGCCGGCCATGTGCCATAGGTCGGCCGCGCTCCAGACCTCGTACATGGAGGCCGACACCCGGAGCCCGAGCGCCTCGGCCATGGCGTCCGGCCGCGGGGCGTCGGCCTGCTCCGGATCCGCGCACGTCAGGCGCAGCACGGGTTCGGACTGCGTGTGTATCCTCTCTCGCAGCACTGGCATCGCGCCTGCCCGTTCCGCAAAAACTATAACAATGGGGCGCCGGATGGCGGGCGACCGAACAGCGGGGACGCCATGTGGTACCGCGACCCGCGGCGCGGGCCGGCGGGCGGGGCGGCCGGCCGCGCCGCTTCGTCCGCCCCGCACTCCCCGCAGAGGGCCTCGCCGGAGCCCGGCCTGCGCGCCATGTTGACGCCGCACCCCGCGCACTCGGCGTGGGTCCGCTCGTACTCGGCCCAACCGTCGATGAGCGGCTGGCCATCGGAGGAGCGGGGGCCGCGGCCTAGCCACCCCAGGAAGCCCTCCGCCCAGGTCGCGTTGGGCATCACGGGGCCGAACGCCACCATCGCGGCGGAGTCGTACAGGGCCGACAGGCCCGCGCCGCCGCCCTCGGACAGTATCCTACAGCCCATGCGCCCTCCGCGGGGGGCCGCTCCGCGAAAGAAGACAAAACCGGCCCGCTGATATTGTTTTCGCCAATCCGCGCGGCCCGGAGGGGAACATGGCGAAATTCGGCCCGCGCTTTTCCGCGTCGGCGGACGACGACCCGAAGCTCGACCCGAAGCTCACCGGCGAGGAGCTGGTCCAGCAGATCCGGTCCGCGGTCAACATGGAGTGGGAGGCGGTCCGGCTCTACACGTGGATAGCGGAGTCCACGGACGACGCCCTGGCGGCCGAGGTGCTCAGGGGCGTGGCGGACGAGGAGCGGGTGCACGCGAGCGAGTTCCTCCACCTCCTGCGGGCCCTGGCGCCGGACGAGGCCGAGCTCTGGGCGGAGGGCGAGAAGGAGGTCGAGGAGAAGAAGACGGCGGTGGACTACGGCGCCGTCGCCAAGCGGGCGGCCGGCGAGCTCCACGCGCCGGCGGCGCCCGGGCGCGCCAAGACGGCGCGGGACCTGCTCGGCCGCGCCGAGGAGGCGATAGAGAACGACGAGGACTTCATCTACGACGTGGCGGCCGACGCGGGCCAGATGGTCGGCAACGTCAAGCACATGAGGTGGTTCCTCCACGCGGTCGCGAACTGGCTGATCGAGGACGCGGAGGAATGGTCCCACCTGCCGCTCTTCGACTAGGCGCCGAAGATCCGACCCCTTTTATTGTCCTCACGCAAAACGACCGGCATGGACGAGCGGCCAACGGCGACCATCGGCGGCTGCACGCTGGTCTGCGCCGACTGCGCGGGCATGGGCGAGGTGCCGGACGGCGGGGCGGACGCGATCGTCACGTCCCCGCCGTACGCCGACGCGAAGGACTACGGCGACCCGAGGGCCGCCTTCAGCCCGGACGCGGCGCCGGAGTGGTTCGCGCCGAAGATACGCGAGTTCCTGCGCGTGCTGCGGCCCGGCGGGGCGGCGGTCCTGGTGGCGGGGCCGCGGCTGGCGGGCGGGGAGTACCGCCCGTGGCGGGAGCGCCTCATGCTGGACATGCGCGACGCCGGGTTCGCGCCGTGGGAGGTCGCCACATGGCACAAGAGGAAGTTCCAGCCGGCGACCGGCAGGTTCGGCCAGGCGACCGAGTGGATCCAGATGTACCGCAGGAGGGGCGGCGCCCCGTGGCTGGACCTGGACGCCTTCCGCCAGCCGTACAGCGGGCGCAGCCTGCGCAACATGGAGAAGGACGGCCTGGTCAAGCGGTTCAGCCGCCAGAAGATGGAGCAGGCGCCATGGGAGTACGCCAACACGAGGGCGGAGTGGGCGCCGCACCCGAAGGGGGCGGCGGCGCGGAACCACTTTGAGGTGATATCGGACGGGCAGAAGCGAGCCAGGTTCCGGCACTACGCCGCCTACCCCGAGGAGCTGGCCGCCAAGTTCGTCGCAGGGTGCTGCCCGCCCGGCGGGACAGTCGTGGATCCGTTCAGCGGCACCGCGACCACGGGCGTCGCTTGCGCGCGCCTGGGTCGCAGGTATGTGGGCTATGAACTCGTGCGCGAGTGGCACGAGGTCGGCGTGGCGCGGCTGGCCGAGCTGGTCCCTCAGACCCCGGAGGAATAGTCGAACTTGTCCGGATCGGGCAGATCCTCAAACTCCGCGGACTCGGCGTGTTCGGCGGGGAACTTCGCCCACAGCCGCTTTGGCACGCGGAGGGCGGCGTACGCCTCCCGATATCCGCCGGGGCCGGAGGCCGTGAGGGAACACACCTTCTCCCAGTGCGCCTCGCACACCAGCCTGCCCAGCCAGCCGATGGCGACCGGCTGACCGCAACCGGGCCAACAGCACTGGTCAGGCGTCATCAGGCGTCCTGCGCCAGGTTCTTGCGGGACAACCACTCCTCGGTGGAGTAGTCCTTCCCGAGCTTGGCGTGCCTCACATCGAGGATAATCATCGACGAGTTCGACCGGATCTTGTCCAGCGTGTCGAACCGGCTCACCACCGCCGCAAGGCCCTTCCGCGCCTCCGGCAGGGACGCCACGTCCGACGCGCAAATCAAGGTCTTCCTCACATGCGCGCTCGCGTCGTAGACAACAACTTTAAGAACCGGCATAATCGGCCTCCTTCCGCGGCGCTCGCCGCATCCGGTTGATTATATCGGCTGGGCGGGTGTTTGCCGCCTGCCGTACGCCTCGACGACGCGCTCGACGAGCGGGTGCCTGACGATGTCCGACTTCGCGAGCTCCGCGATCGCCACTCCCTCGATCCCGGCGAGCCTCGCCGCCGCGTCGGCCATCCCGCCCACCCCCCCGTGGTCGATGTCGCTCTGGGAGGCGTCGCCGGTGACGACCATCTTGCACCGCTTCCCCATGCGCGTCAGGAACATCAGCATCTGCGCGGCGGTGGCGTTCTGCGCCTCGTCCAGTATGACGGCGGCGTCGCGGAACGTGCGGCCGCGCATGAAGGCGAGCGGGGCGATCTCGATCCTGCCGTCCCCCGTCAGCCGGGCGAGCATGTCCGGCTTCATCATGTCCGACAGCGAGTCGTAGAGCGGCCTCATGTACGGGTCCAGCTTGTCGCTGATGCCGCCGGGGAGGAAGCCCAGCTTCTCGCCGGCCTCGACCGCGGGCCTCACCAGGATAATGCGGTCCGCCGCCCCGCTCTTCAGCATGGACACCGCCACGGCCACGGCGAGGTACGTCTTCCCGGTGCCCGCCGGCCCGAAGCAGAGCGTCAGGTCGTGGTTCAGCATAGCCGAGACGTACGCCGCCTGCGACTCCGTGAACGGCACCACTGCGCCGCGGAAGTGCGCGAGGCGGAGCGGCGACTCCCGCCCGAGCGCCTCGTCGACCGCGGCGTCCATGTCCTCCGTGGTCACGCGCCCGGACTTCCCCGACCTCTTGACGAGCGACTGGAGCGCCTGCTGCGCCAGCTTCGCGCGCTGCTCGTCCTCGGACGACACGACGATGTTCCCGTTGCGCGCGGAGATGTCCACGCGGAGGCGGTGCCGGAGGTGCCTCAGGTTCCTGTCCGAGTGCCCGAAGAGCGCCGCGTGCCTCGACGCGTCAAAGCTAATCGTGAGTTTCAACCTTTACCCTCCAAGTTGTTTGCAGGAGCGCAGCGGGCGAAGAAGCGGGTGCGCGCGGCGTGGTTCCCGGAAGTTCGGGTGGGCTTCATCCCGCCGGACGCGGGCGCAGAAAGACGAAATCGAGCGGGGCTAGCTGCGGCCATACTCGTCCACCCCGTCGCACTGCGGGCACGACCCGGCGCGGTGCGACTCGTCCGCGGCGCGCGGCCCGCCCAGCGGCGGCGGCTGGGTCGTGGTGGACCGCGACGCGGCCTCCCTGGCGGGCTTGACGAACGCGTGGTGCATGTACGCGGACATGGCGTCCGGGACCGAGCGGACGACGTACGGCGCGTCCTGCTCGCTGTCGAACCGCAGCCACTGCGTCTGGCCGGACTTTATCCCGCGGAGAGACTCGGCTATCTCGGCGACGTCCGCGCCGCTCTGGAGCAGCTTGGAGACGCATCTGCCGAGCGCCTCGCAGAGGGCGTGTATCTCGTCCCCGCTGCGCCCCATGACTATCTTGACCTCCTTGAGCTTGCCGGCGGAGTCGCGGCAGAAGTCGATGAGCACGCGGTTGTTGTGGCACATGAAGCTCACGCTGCGTGAGTCCATGACCGTGGGGCGCGTCCACGGCTCCCGCGCCTTCTCCGGCTTCCCGGGACTGGGTGGGCGGATCGTCTCCAGGATGTTCTCGCGGCACCCCTCGCGGTAGACGGTGACGCCCTTGCACCCGGCCTTCCACGCGTGCGTGTATATCGCCGACACCTCGTCCTCGCTCGCGTCCGGCGGCAGGTTGATGGTGGAGCTGATGGACGAGTCGACGAACCTCTGGGCCAGCGCCTGCATCTCCACCCGCGCCCGCCACGGCACCTGGTGCGAGAAGACGAAGTTCGGCGGGAGCATGTCTACGGCCTCCGGCGTGACGTCGTCCGCGCCGGGCGGGAAGTCCGCCCCGATCGCCTCCCGCCACCGGGAGATGGCCGGGTCGTACACGCGGAACTCCGACCTCTCCCTGCCGCCGAGGTTCGAATACCTCCGGTACAGCGGCGCGAACATCGGCTCGATGCCGCCGCTCGTTTGCCCTAGTATGGCTATGGTGCCGGTCGGCGCGAACGAGACCACGGTCACGTTCCTGAGGCCGTGCTCAGCGATTTTGTCCCTCAGCGGCTGCGGCAACCGCTGCACGAACGGGCATCTCTGGTGCCGGGCCCAGTCGAACGCCGGGAAAGGCCCAAGCCGCCTCGCCAGCTCGACCGACTCGTCGTACGCGGAGTCGCGCACGGACTCGCACAGCCTACCGAAGAACTTCAGGCACTCCTCGCTGCCGTACACCATGCCCAGCGAAGCAATCATCTCGCCGAGGCCCATGACACCCAGCCCGACGCGCCGGAACCTTTCGCTGACCTCCCTCTGCTGCGGGAGCGGAAACCTATTCTCTTCGGCCTCCACGGTCCTGACGCCGTCGAGGAACCGCACGCCCGCCCTGACGGCCGTCTCCAGCCTGCCCCAATCCACATCGGCACCGTCCGTCCACGGGTCGCGCACCATGTGGCGCAGGTTCACGGAACCCAAGTCGCACGAGTCGTACGCAGGTAGGGCTTGCTCCGCGCAGTTAGCACTCACGACCCCGTTCACGACTATCGAATGCGTCTCCGGCTCGTTTAGGCAGAAGACGTCCTCCGCGCCATCCAACTCAATCGACTTCACTGTGGTGGCGAACCTTTCCGGATTGTGGCAATCCGCGCACCTGCCGTCGAATGCGGCGCGCAGGCGCGCCCGCTTGTTGCCGGCGAAGCCGATCTTTTTCTCGAACAGCAGTGCATTCGGTTTGTTGATAATTACATCGTAATTGCTTTTGCGGCGGTACGGCTTCTTTCCGCCCTTGCCATCGGGCAGGAGTCTTTCGCAAGCCGTACGCCTCAGATGCACCGACGAAATTATCCCGAAGTTGCCGAGCAGCGCCTGGACATCCCGGAGGATGTCCGGATTGCTCTGCGATAACCTGACAGAAAGCGCGAAGAGCGGGAGATCGATCACGGTTCCGTCCGCCTGAAAGAACGCTGCCAGATACCCGCGCACGAAAGCACGACTCCCATGCCAAACGCATTCCGGAACCCGCTCCTTGAACGAGTTCCTATCGATGCCGTACCGGTCATGCAGATACCTGTACATAACCTGCGAGCAAATGCGCTGTTCGTTCCTGCTCGGGACTTCCGTGATTCTGACCAATCTGCCCTTGAACAATCCAGAGACGCGCTTGTTCACGATCGCCACGAGCCTCTCGGCCATGTCCGGCTCGTTCCAGAATGTCAGCCTAACACTGAGCGGCCCGCCCTTCTTTCTGTGGCTGACATGACCGTCCCCAGTCAAGGATCCGAGGATGAGTCCGTCCTCGTAGTTGCCGACCGCGCCCCACCCGCCCTCGCCGGATTGGAGAAGTAGCGTGTCCCCCGGCTTGAGTTCCCTGAGTTCCTTGCGTCCGTCGGGCGTTGGGAATTTGTGGTAGGCGGTGCACCTGAGCTGGTGCCCGTGCTTGGTGGTCAACTTGAACACCCGCTGCCGCCTGGCCGTGAGTGCGACGGGCGATGCCGGCCGCTGGATCGTGCCGAACTCGTCGGATATCCCGGACATGGACACGCGGGCGTCCGTGACGGCCGAAACGCCCGACCCAGACCGGTGCAGCTCCCCGAACGTCGCCATCCCGCCGGACGTGTGCAGCCGCATCTCGGCAGTAAAGCACGGGTTGGTCGTCAGCACCTCGCCGCCCTCGTACTGGTTGGACGGGCTCTCCTTAACCATCCTCCCCCAGAATATGAGCCCCGGTTCGGCTTGTTTCCAGGCCTGGTGGCACAGCTTCCCCCAATACTCGCGCGCGTCCACCTCGCGCTCGCACTCCGCGCCGCCGCCGGACCACCGCAGCCGGAACTTCCCGCCGCGCTCCACCGCCTCCATGAACTCGTCGGTGAGCCTCACGCTGATGTTCGCGTGCCCGACCGCCCGCCGGTTGTACAGGAAGTTGCGCGTCGCCGCGCTCGCGCCGGCCATCACAGCCGGGTCGAGGTCGTCCTTCGTGCAGATGAACGCCGGGGCGTCCGGATGGTCCACGGGTATGGTGATCATCAGCGCCCCGCGGCGGCCGTGCTGGCCCACCGTCCCGGTCACCTTGCTGAAGAAGTCCATGAACGAGACGGAGCCGCTGGCTGTCATGGCTGTGTTGTTCACCGACGCCCCGCTCGGGCGCAGGCACCCGATGTCGATCCCGCACCCGCCGCCGTAAGAGTACGTCCTGGCCATCTCCTTCGCGCACTCGAAGATGGACTCGAGCGAGTCGGACTTGATCGGTATAACGAAGCAGTTAAGCTGCGTCGCGCGGACGTGCGTGTTGCCCATGGCGAACAGGATCCGCCCGGCGGGCACGAACCAGCCGCCCCTCACCGCCTCGTCGACGCCGGCGTCGCCCGGGAAGTACCGCAGGAGCCTGTCGTGCATCTGCGTCGGCGACGTCTCCTTGAAATCCCCGGCCTTGTCGCGCAGGGCGTATTTATCGACCCACACCCTCGCCGCCAACTCGTCGCCGCCGTAGAACTCCAACGCACAAGCCAAGGCCTCTTTCCGTGACGCCATCAACAAATCTCCCGTTGCGTGCGCGCACTCCGTGCGCAGTACTTAGTCGAAAACTCATTTTGTCGTCAAGGGAAGGGAGACGGACGAACCGTTGAAGTCCCTGCTTTTTATGGCGGCCTTGACATCGCCGTCAGCTTCATACGACTACGGGCCAGCTACCCCGCAAACTTCATAAACCGCGCGGCGCGTTGGCCGGATCATTTTCCGGCGCGTTCGTAATCGGCGGCGGAGCCTGCGCCGCGTCGGCGCCGCCGAACATGCTCAGTTTCCTGCGGAGCCTGCCCTCCGCGTCTATAAGGCGATGCACCACCGCGTGCCAGACGTTGCTCAATCGATGGACGACGAGTCCGTTGATGGCCCAGACGAGGACCGATGGCATCCAAGGCGACGCGAACAGGCGCAGCCCGAAAAGCGCCGCGCAGAGCACGCCGACCCAGACGCTCAGGCAGTAGCCGCACCCGGCGAGCAGACTGTACCATGCGCACCCGGAACCCGCCTCGTCGTCCCCGCACGCGACCGGGTAGCCGAGCTTGTCCTCGATGCCGGCCAGCCGGCGGAGCGGGGCGAGCGGGCGCGCCTCGTAGAAGAGCTCCAGGAGCAGCTCGCACAGCGCGACGGCGCCGAGAAGGTTGACCACCTGCATGTCCATGTGAAAGTCTATCCGACGACTAGCCGCCCCGACTCACGCCTCATTCCAATGGTCCCGCGGTCAGGAGCAGACGGACTCCGGAGAGGCCACCCCGACGCCGCCGGGGATCCTGCCCGGGATCCTCAGCAGCCTCACGTCGCCCTCCCCGTCCGCGACGAGTAGCCGGACGGCGGACCGCAGCGAATCGATCCTGGCGGCGGCCCCGGCGCCCTTGACCGGCGGCTCCGGCGCGAACACCGCGCGCGTCTCCCAGTCCGCCGCGATGAGCCCGTGCAGCTCGTCCAGCTCGGCGAGCAGGACCGCGACCTGCGGGCCAACGTACTCCGGGCTGCACGACGAACTCCTCGTGAACATCGGGAACCGCGCTCCGGCGAGCGAGAAGTACCGCCCGGTGCCGGCGACCGGGACGTCCGTGTGCGGGCAGTGGCACGCCTCCGAGCCGACCTGACCGTCCTCCACCCCGCATTGGCCGCCAAGTGGCGGTTCGCGGCGCTCCCAATTCTGGCTGCGCCTCCCGTCCGCCGACGCCCCGACCCCCGGGGGCACGGGCGAGCCGGGGTCGCAGTTGCTGACGGCCAGCGGCGCGTTGTACGCGAACCCGCAGCGCCGGGCGTCGTCCTCGCACGATGCGTCGTTCCCCGGGCCGCAGCCCGGGTCGCTGGTTGCGACGCCGCCGACCGTGCGAAGGCGCGGGGCGAAGCGGCTGGCCGCGCCGTTCGGGCTGAAGTTAGCCGCGACCCACGCGACCGTCAGGTCGTGAAGTCCGGCGTCGTAGAGGTCGATGTGCGTCCTTCTGCCCGCGACGCGGATGAAATCACCCATGTGCGTGTCGGCGTCGACAAAACAATATGACGGGCGGAGAGGATCGGCCGCGGGTCACCCGCCGTAGTTCCGCCTCGCGTACTCCCCGGCCATGACCTCGCGGAACACCTCCCGCATGCGCGCGTTCGCGCGGTACCACTCCACGGTCTCCGCCAGCCCGCCCTTGAAGTCGACCGTCGGGCGCCACCCGAGCTCGACGAGGCTGCCGGAGTAGTCGAGGGAGTACCGCCTGTCGTGCCCGGGCCTGTCCGCGACGTGCCTGACCGAGTCCGCCGGCTTGCCCAGCGCGGACAGTATCGCCCCGACCACCGTCAGGTTGTCGACCTCGTTGCCGCCGGCGAAGTGGTAGACCCGCCCGGCGGAGCCGCGGCGGAGCGCGGACCACACCCCGCGGCAGTGGTCGCCGACGTGTATCCAGTCCCTGACCTGCCGGCCGTCGCCGTAGACCGGGAGCGGTTCGCCGTCCATCGCCTTGTAGGCCATCACCGGGATGAGCTTCTCCGGGAACTGCCGCGGGCCGTAGTTGTTGGTGCACCGGGTGACCCTGACGTCGAGGCCGTGCGTGCGGAAGTAGGACATCGCGACGAGGTCCCCCGCGGCCTTGGTGGCGCTGTAGAGGCTGTTCGGGTTCAGCCTGGTCTCCGGCGTCGCGCTGCCGTCCTCCAGCGAGCCGTACACCTCGTCCGTCCCGACCTGCACCAGGGTTGTCGGCCTGCCCGCGTCCTTGAGCGCCCTGCACGCCTCCGCCAGGGAGTGGACGCCTCCCACGTTGGAGCGCACGAACTCGTCCCCGCCCTGGTTGCCGCGGTCCACGTGCGACTCCGCCGCGAAGTTGAACACCGCCGTCGGCCGGAGCAGCCGGAGCAGCTTCGTCATCTCGGCGCGGTCCGCGACGTCCGCCCGCACGAAGTCGAACCTGCGGTCGGCGGCGGCGGCCTCCATGTTCTCCGGGAGGGCGGCGTAGCCCATCTTGTCCACGCCGACGACGCGGCAGTCCGAGCGGGGGAGCAGCAGGTGGTCGCAGAAGTGGGATCCTATGAAGCCCGCGCACCCGGTGACGACGAAGCACGGCGGCTGTGGCATGCTCTAAACCCCTCCTTGGGCTGCTGCGGCTCCCTGCCTGTGATTCTATCGCGCGGCGCGCGGCGCCGGGCCGCTTTTGTAAAGTCCGGATCCATCCCGCGATCGCTGCCATGATACTCGTGGTTGGGGACATCATGCTGGACGAGTACGTCCGCGGCGAGGCCACGCGGCTGGCGCCGGAGGCGCCGGTGCCGGTCGTGCTGCTCGGCGGCGCGCCGCTGCTGAAGCTGGGCGGGGCCGCGAACACGGCGGCGTCCGTCGCGGCCCTCGGCGAGGATGTGGCCCTCGTCGGGCCGTACGGGGCGGACCGCGCGGACGACCTCCGCCGCTTGTGCGAGGCCGCCGGGATCGCGCTGCTGGGGCGGCCCAACGTGTTCAGGACCACGACCGTCAAGACGAGGGTGATCGACGGCGACAGCAGGCTGCTCATCCGGCTGGACAGGGAGTCGCCGCAGGAGTGGGCCGAGGGCGGGGCCGAGCTGCGGGACGCGCTGGCGGCGTCGGATCCGTCCACCGTGGTCTTCAGCGACTACGCGAAGGGCTGCTGGACGCGGTCGGTCTGGTGGGCCGTCGCCGACCACGCGGGGTCGCGCGCGGAACCCGGTGCCGCGCCGCGCCTGGTCGTGGACGCGAAAAGGCGGCTGGAGGCGTTCGACGGCGCCGGGATCGTCAAGTGCAACAGGGCGGAGTGGATCCGCCTGGACGGGGATTTCTCCTGCCCGGCCGAGTCCTGCGCCGTGGTCACGAAGGGCAAGGCGGGCCTGTCGTGGGCCGGGCCGGCGGACGGCGGCGGGCCGCGCGTGTGGAGGGACATCCGCGCCGCCGAGCACGACATGCTCGACGTCACCGGCGCCGGCGACGTGGTCACCGCCGTCGTCGCCGTCGGCGTGCACCGGGGGATCCCGCTGGAGCGGACGCTGGAGTCGGCCGTGCGGGCGTCGAGCGCCTCCGTGACGAGACCGATGACCGGGGTGGCGGACCCGAGGGACGTGGACCTGTAGCTGTTCGCCTTGGTTGGAGCCGCCGCTAAGCTCGCAGCATGGCGTCCGCGCGCTGAGCCAGCGTTTTAGCCAAAGTGTCGAAGAATTGTCTGGCCACCTGAAACGGCCATGACCTTTCGTCGTGCGCCAGCCGTTCGGCGCTTGGAGGGCTGCCTTCAGGCCGACCCAACATGGCGGCGTGGATCAAGTACATCTGATGGCTGACCTGTTGCAGGTATTTTTCAACATCGCTGCAAAGGGAGCTGGGTGACAACACGCGATGCTTCACGACATAGCTGTCGGTCGCCCAACACAGCGCGTTGAGATTACCGGAAAACCTCCCCCCTCGCAGGCGCCGCTCCCGGTCAGGAGCGCGCTTGCCGAGATGGCGTCGTTCAGCATGGCGATCGACCCCTCGACGGCCTCCACGGCGAACGGCGGGACCGGACGGGACTCGGCGAGCAGCTCAAGGACGCACGCGGTCCGAACGGCCAAATCGGCGGCATCGACCACCTCGACCACATTCATCCACTTGGATAACATCTCTGCTGCTCCCCACGAAAAAAACGGTAATCCTACTGGCCGCTCGCGGCCTTGAACGCCCGCTCCGTCGTTATGATGCGCACCGCGTCCCAGAGCTTCGCCTTGGACGATTCGGTGTAGCCAGCGAAGAACGATCCGAGCGGGGCCGTCGCGGCAGCCTTGCCGCGCTTCCCGCCGCCCACGGAGTCCTCCCCGAACACGCGGCGCACGAAGTCGTTGAGCTCCAGCGAGGGGTTCGAGCACCGCACCACGCCGACGATCCGGCCCTCGATGATCCCGAACGCGACGCAGGTGTCCACCCCGTCCCGCCTCTCGAGGTCGTCCGCCACCCACGCGAGGGCGTCCCGGGACTCCTGCGTGAGGAAGCCCAGCCCCGTGACGAGCGCGCTGCCCTCCGAGGCCGCCTCCTCCTCCGCCTTCCTGCGGAGCTCGTACCAGAGCTTCGGCACCGGGTAGCGGATGATCTGCCGCAGTATCTTCTGGGCCACGAACGGGTGCAGCTCCGCGAGCGCCAGCAGGTCGATCTCGGACGTGTCGTCCACGGACATCTCCTCCGTGTCCGTCCTGATGCCGACCACCATGGCCGTGGCGACGATCTGGTCGTCCTCGTTGTCGGCGTCGAACTCCATCCCGAGCTCCCGCATCACGCTCCGCATGATGGCGCACGCGGATCCGGCGTGCCGGTAGTCGGCGTGCCCGGACCACTTCGGGGGGATGGTCGCCTTGGGGTGGTGGTCGAAGTACGCGTCGAACGCGATCTTGCCGCTCTCGCCCGTCCGGTCCCATGTGGCGGGCGTGGCGTCGACGACGACCCTCAGGGCGAAGCCGCCGAGGTCGTCGTCCGCGCCCAGCCGCTGGAGGTCTATGTTGAGGAGGTTGACCACCGTCTTGTTCTGCGGGTGCGACACCGAGCCCTTGCAGAAGACCGTGGACTCGGCCTGGAACCTACGCCGGAACAGCCATTGGCAGGCGAGCGCGGCGCCGATGGCGTCGGGGTCCGGGGTGTCGTGCGTGACGATGGCCACCTTGGCCCCGGGCTGCAACTTCAGGGACTCGAACCACTCCTTGGTGCCGTTGGTGTCGACGGCGGGGGCGTCCGGGTCCGGAGACTGCGGCGGCTTCTTCACTGACATCCGCCATTATACCGCCGCGGATAGAATCCGGCAATGCCCACCTACATGTTCAGGTGCCTGAAGTGCGGCGCGGAGAGGGAGGAGGCCATCCCCATCTCCCAGTTCAGCCGCGAGCTGGAGCTCAACTGCGAGGGGTGCGGGGCGGAGACCAAGCACCGCATCGTGCCGTCCGGAGGGGCGTTCTCGTGCAAGGGGCCGGGCTTCCCCACGGCGAACCAGCGGCTCAAGCGCGGCCGAGCCAAGAAGTCGGCCAAACAGAAGCGGACGATGGACGAGCGCGAGAGGTCCGGCGAAGGCGTGAACACGATGGACGACCTCGGGAAGCCGCTCCGCTGAGAGCCCCATCAGGCGATGGACCTGCGGCCTCTGGGGTTGGAGAGCGCGAGCATCTCCGCGGCCTCGGCCCTGGTGAAGAACCTGCCGGGCTCGTCCGGAAACACGAACCCCTGCTCCACGCCGGACACGAACCTCCGGAGGTCGCTCTCGCTGTCGACCTCCGCCCACAGTTCGGCGGGTACCGTGTGCGGCAGGTGTGTGGACGCCTCCGGGTCGAAGAACACCTCGCCCGTGGGGCGGAAGCGGAACGCCGGGCGCAGGCCGAGCGACCGCACCTCGGCGGACGTGCCCCCGCGCCCCTCCCAGGGGCCGCTATCGGGCATGCCCGACGCCAGGCGGAGCGCCACCATGGATGCTATCGCGCCGTAGTCCACGCCGAAGCCGCCGCGACAAAAACAATTCAACCCCAGCCCGCGAACCCGAGGCGCGTCGCGGTGGCCGGATCTATCATCTTTTCGGCCAGCGGCCAGCATAATGGGACAAGGAGGTTCACGATGTCCAACAAATCATCGGTGGCAGTGGTCGGCGGGAACATGGCCGCGTTCTGGCGACAAAGGCGCGCCGAGATCCGCGCGCAAGCAAGGCTCGGCGCCGGGCGGACCATCTCGCCTAGCCTGTTGGAAAAGGCTTACACCAAAAATACGAGTCGATATATTGCTCCAGACCTTGTCAACCGGACCGGCGCGCATATTATTGGCTGGGATGTGACATGCTCTTGATGTCGGTAACCATAGACCCTGCCGAGGCATGACAGTCCTAGAGGTCCGCCGAAGCGTGTGGATCAACGTCAACTGCCACCAGTAAAAGACCAGTGGCACGAAGGAAGGGAGAGGCCGACTTTCCGACCTCCGTCGTAAGAGTTGACTAGACGGGGAACCCTAACCCTTCTGGGTTCCAGCTAGCCGCCTGGGCGTGGCAGCCCGAGGCACGTTCCGGATGCCTCCCTAGTCCGGAACCACTGCGGCGGTGAGCGTCGAAGGGATCATTAGCCGCCTCGGAAGGGGCGAGTTGAGGGGTAGCTCTCATGTTGTTCGTGCCAGTGATCGGAAGCGGGGGGAAGCCCCTGATGCCATGCCACCCGGCGAGGGCCAGGGAGCTGGTGCGCTCGGGGAGGGCCGTCCGCCGGTTCGACCGCGGCCTGTACTACATTCGGTTGACGGACCGCGCGGACGGGGATGTCCAGCCAGTGGCCGTGGGCATCGATCCCGGCTCCAAGAAGGAGGCCTTCACCGTCAAGTCCGAGGCCCATACCTTCCTGAACGTCCAGGCGGACGCCGTGACCTGGGTTACCGAGAGGATGGAAACCAGGAGGGATATGCGCCGTGCTCGGCGAGGCAGGAACACGCCGTACCGTGAGTGCCGCCGGAACCGAGGCGTCAAGAAGGGCTGGCTGCCGCCGTCCACCAGGGCGCGCTGGGGCTGGAAGCTGAGGATCTGCAATTGGCTGTCCCGGTACTACCCGATCTCCGTCTTCGCCGTCGAGGACATCAAGACCAGAAGCCGGAGGGGCCAGCGCCGTTGGAACAAATCCTTCAGCCCCCTGGAGGTCGGCAAGGGGTGGTTCTACGAAGAGCTGAGGAAGTTGGCCATGGTCGAGACATACGGCGGGCACGAGACAAAGGCGCTCCGCGACGCCTTCGGGCTGAGGAAGACACGGGACAAGATGTCGAACCGCTTCGACGCGCACTGCGTCGACAGTTGGACCTTGGCCAACGCCGAGGTCGGCGGCCACTCCTGCCCGGACCATGTCGGGATCATGTATATGGTTCCGCTGAAGTTCCACCGGAGGCAGCTCCACCGATTTCAGCCAAGGAGCGGCGGTATGCGCGCGCCGTACGGCGGCACGATGAGCCTCGGCCTCAAGCGCGGAACCTGGGTGAGGCATCCGATGCACGGAGTGGCATACGTCGGCGGTAGCGCGAACGGGCGGATCAGCCTTCACGGCCTCCGCAACGGGGGGAGGCTCTGCAAGGACGCGAAACCCGACGACTGCGCCGCGTTGACGCGGTGCTCCTGGCGGGCGTACACGGAAAAAAAGGGGGAGGACGCTTAGCTCGCTTTTCACCAGTACAAGGCCAGTGATATTCCCGTGAATTGCCTGTTCAGTTCAAAGCCGCCTGAACTACGTCCCGTAGCCTGACGGCAGGGCAGCGAGCACCTCCGGGCTGTTCCTCTTCAGGTCGCCTGCCAGCCAGTGCCGCATGAAAGCGTACAGCGTGTCCCTGCCCCTGTTGCCCCCGCCGCGGATGCTCTTCGACCAGGCGGAGTCGTGGTCGGCCTCGTACACGGCGTTCGCCCTAGCCGTCAGGGCGGCGGCCAGCTCGGCCCTGCGCGACAGCAGCTTGTCGGCGTGGTCCGGGGCCAGGCGGGTCGCCTCGTCCACGACGGACTCGGCGACGAGCTCCGGAAGGATCGGCGTGTCGTCCTCGATCAGCCGGTGTGTTTGGGCGGACGTTCCCGGCAAGCTACAGCGCCTCGCCGCGATGTGGTACCTGCTGCTCATAAGCGTGTCCCTCCGCGCGCGCGGCCACAGAAAAACTTTATCAGCGGCCTAGCTAGGTGGCCAAGCCGTGTCTTCTAGTCCGCGTCGGCGCCGATGCGGTCGTACGCCTCCGCGATCGCGGCCTCCAGCCGCTCGCGGGAGCCGCAGGCGACGGTCGACAGGAGCACCTTGGCCCGCCACACCTCGACCACCGCGCCGGCGCTCGGGGCCATCGGCGCCCAGGCGCCGTCCGGCGCCTGCCGCCTGTCGCCCCTGCTCCGCCCGGCCACCAGGACCATCTCCGGCCCGGCGGACACCACGGTGACGCCCCTCCACGCGATGGCGGCGGCGCTCGCGCAGGCGGCCCTGTCGGCGAGGATCCACTGCTTGGCGCCGATCGACGGGTTCCGCACGTAGACGAGCCCAGGGTGCAGGCCGAGCTCGCGGCGCAGGTGCGCCGCCTCGTCCGCCTCGGTCACGATCATCGACCGCTTTCTCTTGCCGCCGCGACTGGGCATCTTTCGGGCGCCTCCGGGGGACTATACGCGGGCGCTACGCGCGGGGCTCCGCCGAGTAGGCGTCCTTCAGCACGAAGCAGCGGGCGGGGTCGCCGTCCAGGCGCCCGTCCCTGGCGACGTAGAGCACGACGTCCACGCCGTCCAGCAGCGCGGCGGGCAGCCCGAGCCCCTCCGCGTCGTACTTGGCGGGGTCGGTGCCGATGTCCCTGGTGGTCCAGTTCAGGACCACTGGGGCGCCGGCGGCGAACCGGCGTATCTCGTCGAGCCTCCTACGGACGGCCGCGTTCTTGGCCTCCTCGGCCTTCGCGGCGGGGTCGTCGCCGGGCCCGATGGCGGGCTGGGCCAGGTCGAGCGCGGACATCGCGCGGTCGGCCAGGACCTCGTCGTCCCTGTGGCCGAGCAGCCGGCGCCTGGTCCAGAGCGTGACCCCGGAGCCCGGCGGGCCGCAGGCGAGCACCATGGCCCGCGTGCGCTTCATGACCGACGCGTACCACGCCGGGTCGAACCTACGCGCGGGCATCCGCCCTCCTCTCCGAGGCGGGCGTCCTGCCGCGGCCGCGCATCCACGCGTCGAGCTCCAGGATGGAGTACAGGACGGCTATGCCGTTCTCCTCGGCGAACCTGATCTCCGCGCGCACGCCCCTCGAGCTCTCCCACCCGTCGGCCACGATCATGGCGTCGCAGCGGAGCAGCAGCGCGAGGTCCCCGTGGAGGTAGCACTCGTCGGGGATCTCGCCCCCGAAGAACGCGGAGTTCAAGCACGGCGCCACGGGGATGACGCGCGTCTCGCCGTCGCGGTTGAGCCTCCACACCTCCATGGCCTTGTCCGCCGACCGCTCGATGTTCTTCCGGGTCTTCCATTCGGTCGGCGCGCGGTACGGCCCGGCCACGTACACGACGCAGATGCCTTCGGTCTGTTTCTTGTCCATGCTGGGATTCTATCCTTGCGGCGCGCGGCCCGCGAAGTCCTCCCCCTCGTCGAATTCCCCGTCGCTCCGCAGCTCCCGGACGACCTCGCCCAAGTTAAGCACAGCCCCGCCGAGCGGCCCGTTGTACACGAAAAAACCGGGATCGACTTCGACCCGCCCGAGCCGTCTGAGCGCTGGCATGTCGAGCCGGAGCACGACAGGGAGGCTGTCGTCCTCCTCCGCCCGTCGGTTGGCGCAGCTCTCGGCCTTCTCCTGGGCGTCCGCCAAGTACAGGTCGCGGGCCATCCAGCCGGAGTCGCGGATCGCCCTCAGTTGCTCGAGGCTGGTCCCGTGGTAGACGTATTCGTGTTCTTTCCCGGATGCGGCCATGACCGCCCGGCCGGCCAGCATCCGCGACACCGCGTGGTACCCGCGCCGCGCGGGCCATGTGGCGGCCCCCGACAGCGGATCCTCACCGCCCTCCTCTGGCCCCCGGTTGATGCCGTTCGGCCTGCGTCTCCTGTACCGGTGGTCGTCCCATGTGGCATCAGGCCCGAGCCTGCGCTCGCTGTCCTCCCACGCCGGGGTGGGGACGGGCCGCCCCTCCGGGATCCCCAGATACCCGGCAGCCCGCTGCGGCTGGCCGCGCGCGCTGGACTCCGGCTCCCCCAAGCGGGTCGCCGGATCCTCATCCTCCTCGTCCCACACGCTCGGGGATCTCGCCCCCGGCGGGTACTTCTCGCCGCGGTAGTATTGAATTAGCTGCCCGGAGTCCTTCGGGCCGGTCACGTCCGCCCGCCTCCGGCCCGCGCACATGTGTCGCCTATCCACGCCGCCGTCCGGCGGAGAAACAGAACACAAGACCGGGGGCATGAGCCGTGATAAAGTTCTCATAGGACGCGATGGCGCATGTGGTGGAGGTGGTCCAAAGCGGCGGGGGCGGGCGTCCGGAAGCTCGTCTTCCCCATCCCGGAGGGGGCGGCCGACACCTTCGCGTTCAAGGGGGGCGACGGGTACTTCTTCCGCTGGAACCGCGGCGAACTCGTGACGTGGAACGCGCACCCGGGCTCCGCGGGCCTGGACGAGGGCGAAAGCGATCGCGCCTTCGCCGAGATCCACGGGCCGGGGGTCGACGGGATGGTGGACCACGCCACCCGCGTGGTGGCGATAGAGCCCGACATCGACGTGACGAGGTGGCAGGCGAAGCTCACCGGCGACCTGAGGCTGATCCAGTCGGTGCTCCGCTCGCTGCGGCGGCACGACCCGAGGATCGCGGACGGCTACGACGTCAGGCTCCAGTGCGGGTTCTCTAGGGATCTGGGCAACAGGCCGGCGGCCGACGCCGCGACCGTCGGCGACACGATGTCGCGGAAGCCGGTGCAGCCCGGCGAGAGGGGCCGGAAGGTGCGGCTCTACCACGGCACCAACTCCGCGCTGCTCCCGACGATACTCCGCGAGGGGCTGAGGCCGAACCGCGAGACCGGCGTGAAGAACTGGACCGGGACGGGGCTCCGCCACAACGTCGCCGCGATCTACCTGGCCAGCGACATGGCGCGGGCGGAGTACTACGCCGGGCACAGCGCGGAGGAGCAGCACGCCGCCGGGCGGCTGGACGCGGAGCCGGTCGTCCTGCTCGTCGACGTGCCGACCGACGGCCTGCTCGCGGACGACGACTGGCTCCGCCGCGAGTTCGGGGACGACGCCGCGGCGCACGCGTCGGACTGGCACGCGAGCCTCACGCAGTTCGGGCAGGTCGCGTTCCTCGGGAACGTCCCCCGGGCGGCGATCGAGGTCGCCGAGGGCGGGCCGACGGAGGCCCGCGAGCACGAGTTCGGAGCCTTCGCGGCCGGCGGCGAGAACCTGTCCTCGGCACTGGCGTCCGCCTTGGACGCAAAGCCGGACGCGGCGGGGCGCCTCGCGAAGCTGGTCGCGCGGTGGTGGGGCGACGACTTCGTGGACGAGCTGTCAGAGCTGCCGGACGACCCGAGCGCCGGCGAGCTGGTCGGGGCCGTGGAGGCGGTGGAGGGGCACTCCCCGTGGGAGCCGAACTACGACCTCGTGCGGGAGAGGCTCAGCCTCGAGATCCAGGACGGCGGGTTGGAGGGGGACGAGGGCGAACTGCTCGACGAGGCGCTGGTGGAGGAGAAGGACAAACTGCGCCGCGAACGGGGCGGCCTGGCCAGGGAACTGCAAGGCGCCTTCGACTCCGCCGGCGCGTCCCGCTACCACAGCTTGATTCAGAAGTCCTCCGGACGGCCCGCCAGCCGGCGGGCGCGTTGACCCGCGGCCCCGGCGGGCCTATGATCCGGCATGAACGGGCGCACCAGGCGGAAGAGGCGCGAGCGGGGCCTGCCCGTGTCCGGCAGGAGCTACGAGGTGCTGGCGGAGTACGCCCCAGACGACGTCCTGCCGCACATAACCCACGACGAGACGCGCCGCGAGTACCCGGGGGCCGACGGGGCGACCGTGGAGCGTCCGCATGAACTCCCTGCGCTACTGGACGTTCCGCCGCAGCCTGGCGTGCGCGGCGTGCGGCGTCCGCGGGACGGTCATGTCGCTGGAGCGCGGCGCGGGTAGCTCCGGGTCGCCGCACTTTAACCTGTACGCATCGCTCCAGGACGGTTCCCGCGTCCTGATGACGAAGGACCACATCGTGCCCAAGTCCTGCGGCGGCGAGGACGCCGACGGGAACTTCCAGACGATGTGCGCCGTCTGCAACAACCTGAAGTCGAACTACGACCTGGGCATCGACAAGGTGCGGCGGCTTCGCGCGTCGCTCGACGCCGGCGCCGACCGCCCGACCCTCGGCAGGATGGCCAGGCGCATGGCCATGGACGACGGCTCGCCGCCGATGACGGCCGGGGAGCTGGCCGCGGCCCTCATGCGGCGCCCGGACGACGCCGTGGCGATCGACACGGGCGGCGACGGCATGGAGCCGCTGAGGGCGGCTCGCCCGGCCTCCAAGGGGCCGCTGGACTCAGGTTCCCTCCCGGACAGGTTCGTCGCGCTGCACGGCCCTGGCGGGGGATGGTGGACCCAAAGAGAAGGGGGCGTGACAGGCACGAGCCGCACGGACGCGGGACCGGAAGACGGGAAATGCCAGGAGTGCGGAGGAACCGGGCGCAAGGCGCGGGAGTACGACGTACGTCCGGGGACGGAAATCCTGTGCAAGCCATGCTACGACGCCATCAGCGCGGCGGTGCTCGCCAGCGACCTGGTCGAGGGAACCGGGATCAAGGGCATCTCCATCGAGTCGGCGCTGAAGTTCGCGACGGACTTCAAATACGCCTGCAAGCACAGCCGCGACTACGCCTCGCACCGCTGCATGGGCGGAGATTGCCGCTGCATGTGCCACATGTTCCGCTAACCGCACGGTGAGGCCATGACAACGGGCGAACGAACGCAGAACCGCGACCAGGCGATCGCCGCCTGCCACCTTGCAGGCCGTGCCACGACGCCGTCAAGGCGACGGTCGTGTTCGACAGCAACTCGCCAACGGCATCGAGGGCATCTCCATCGAGTCGGCGCTGAAGTTCGCGACGGGCCACAAATACGCGCGCACTCCGCCTGCTACGCCTCACACCACTGCGCGGGGGGCGGCTGCCGCTGCGTGTGCCGCGCGTTCCGCGAACAGCCGCCTTGTTAAAGTCCTTCCGGCGCCGGGGGCGGCATGGCGATCGACTGGGACAGGGTCGCGCGGCGGGCGGCGGGCGAGGCGGCTGACGCGGAGACCGGCCCGAAATTGACCGAGGAGCAGGTGTCCGAGGCGCGGGCGGAGATGGTCGGGGACGGCGTCCCGGTGCGGTTCATGCTCGGCGGGCGAGCGCTGAACATAGAGACCGGCGGGTTCTCGCCCGAGGGCGCCGGCATCATGCACCAGACCGTGTACTGGGGCTTCCCGCGCGAGGTCGCCAGGGAGATCGCCGGATGGCTCGGCGCCGAGGCCGTGTTCAGCGGCTGACGGATCCTGTGCGGACCAACCTCCATCCCTCATTCGGCAGGAGCGGCAAGACCAAGCCGGCACTAGGCGGCTTGTTGCCAGCCGCGGCGGGCGGACCGGCTTGCCCGGACTGATGGTCTGAAACTACGCCCGGTCGCCTGGTCAGCGCCCTTCCCCGCGCGGCGAGCCGACACAGCATCCCATGCAGGTCGGTCACGAGCCTCCTGCATTCGTCCCCGTCGCGCGGCACCTCGCGGTATTGGACGCACGTGGTCGGCGGATGGACGAGCGCCATCGAGACTGGCGAGTATCCCTTGTCCACACAGACGTACAGGTGGACGCTCTCGCCGCCGCGCTCGAAATGGAGCGTGTCGTGCGGCCTGCCGGCCCTGTCCACCACGGCATCGAGTTCGCCGAAGTCAACGGTCATGGTCCTCCTCCGCCCATCATACGCGCCGCGCGGGAACAGGGCAAGCAAGTCAGGATCCCGCCACCGGCTGGCGCGGACGCCTTGACCATCGCCGAGCAACCGCAGAAGTCAACTACCACCGGCACAAGGCCGGTGGCTTGCAGCTAGGCTAATCGCCCGCCGCATTCGGCTGGTTGACGGCAGCCTGCCCTCCAGGCGCCTTGCGGCGCGAGGAGGGAATGCGGGGGAAAAACATGGCAGCAGAAACCGCGCGTCCTGGTCGCAGGAGATTGGAACCCCGCCTGTTCCTCGCGGATCATCTTCGCCATGCGCGCATTCTATCGGAAGGTCGCGGGGGTTCGCTTTCCTCCACCGGCACGAGGCCGGCGGTATCCCCACTCACTACCATGAATTTGTTTGGCCGAACCCGCAGCCTCCGTCTGGAGAAGCCTGCGTCATGGGGGCGCCGCCGGCTCCGGGTTCATCTCCGGCCTCGTCGGCGCCTTCCGCGGCGGCGGCGGCGGCGGCGGCGCCGACGGGCCGCCGTAGTTGTACGGCGTCAGCTCCGGCCGCTGCTGCTCGGTCCCGCTGGGCGACAGCAGCTTCGCCCTCTCCTCAAAGCACTGCTTCGGCGTGCGATCCGGGTCCACCAGGAAGTCGAGCAACTGCTCCTTCACCCACTGCCGGATCCTGTCCGGCGGGATGAACCACGCCATGTGCGTGATCGGGGAGCCGTGCGACACCGCGATGCGGGACGGGACGCCTGCGAGGTACCACATGCCCCCGACCTCCGTGAACACGGCGGCGCCGCTGTTCCCGAAGATGATGGGCGCGGTGCACATGCAGTACGTCGCGCCGTCGATGAGGTCCTCGAGGTCGGTGACGTGCCCTGAGGTCGCTATCGGCTCGTGCAGCAGCGAGCAGCCCACGGCGTAGACCGGCTGGAACAGGCGCAGTCCAGCACCCGCAGGAAGCAGCGGCGCGACGAACCCGGCCCTGTGCGGGTAGCACAGCCGCAGCACCGCGAGGTCGTGGGTCTCGGAGTGCGCCACGATGTCCGCCTGAAAGTACTGCGTCGCCACGACCTTGCCCTTGTCGTACACGAACGTCTCGACCTGCACCCGGTCGCGCTGCTCCACGTTCTCGTACCGGCCCTTCAGGGAGTTCCACTTCTGCACGATGTGGACCGCGTCCGCTATGACGTGGCGGTTGGTGAGGATGAACGTCTCAAAGCGGCCCGCCTCGTCGCGGTCCGCGCTGTACACGACGGTCCCGGAGCCGCCGCCGCCCCCGCACGTCACCCTCGCGATCGGCATGAGCAGGCCGGCCATCTTGTCGTCGAACTCGTCGGCGGACGCCGCGGCCGGGGCGCTAAGCAGCAGCGACAGTAGTAGCGGGCATACGGTTGCGGTGGTTCTCACGATTTTGCCTCCTTGTGTTGGTGGTCCTCTGTCGTGTCCGGGGCCGCCGGACGGGCGCATTCGCGGCACGGTTGGTGCGCGGCGAGCAGCTCGTACAGGTCGAGGCCCATCAGCGCCCTCACTCGCCTGCTCGGCGTGCCCTCCATGGCCTGGCGGAGCGCGAGGGCCTCGCGGTGCCACGGCGCCCCGGAGTTCGGGCAGGTGAACCAGTCGTGCGGGTGGCCGCGCCGCGCCGCGGCCTCGGCGAAGCCGGTCGGCCCGGTCAGGCCACGCTCGGCGTCCATCGCCGCGCCGCAGACGCGGCAACCCATGCCATCCATGTCGCCCGGCGGCGGGGTGAATAGGTCCCAGCCGATGTGGTACGGCGACAGCGATGACATTGCCAGACATCCTCCGAAAAAGCGCGGCGCGGAACCCGCACCATCATTATAGCGGCGCCGGCGCGAATTCCGCCGTGACGGCGGCGTCCTGCTCGGCGATGTAGATGGTCGATGGGTCGGTCGAGTTGGATATCGGAGGCGTTGTCCTGCGCGACGAGTGGGCGGTGTCGCGGAAGCGCCAGCGGACGAACACGCGGCCGGCCGCCGGGACGGCGGTCAGCCTGACCTTCTCCCCCGCGACGCGGGTGGTGGTGCCCGGCGCGGGCAGCACGGCGCCGCCGGGGCCGGCGGCCAGGGTCAACTGGTATGTGGCGGCGGGCACCTCCCCACAGGTCTGGGGCGTCTGCCCGCAGCCGCATGGGTCGCCCCACGCGTCCAGGGGCAGAACGGTGACCTCGTTCGAGTAGCCGCTCGCCGCCTTGCCGGGGGCCTCCGCGGTGGCCTTGACCACGTCCCCGGTGGACAGGGCCAGGCCGGCCATCGCCCACCGGCCGCCCGAGACCGCGGCGGAGCCCGGGGCCGACGCCCCGTTCACGAAGACCCGGATGACGGTGCCGTCCGCCTCGGAGCTGGCACCGCGCGCGGCGGTCTCCCCGTCGTATATCGGCTCGGACACGACGGGCGGCTGCGTGGCCGGCGGGGGCGCCGTCGTGGTCGTCGCGGGCGGCGCCGTGGTGGTCGTCGTGGTGGCCGCGGGCGGCGCGGTCGTCGCGGGCGGCGCGGTCGTGGTCGTCGCGGGCGGCGCGGTCGTGGTGGTCGCGGGCGGCGTGTCCGGGCCGATCGCTATGCCCTGCGGGAGGTCCAGGCCGGACACGACGGACTCCGGGACGCCGGAGCCGTCCATGTTCAGCCGCACGATGCGCCCGGATGCGGCGCCGTACCTGCCGCCGCTCTCGGTCCAGTACATCCTCCCGGCGGCGGCGTCCAGGGCGATGCGCTGCGGGTTGACCGGGCCCTCGGCCGCGGCGGACGGCTCCGACGGGTGGTGCGCGGCGAGCCACGCTTCGGCGGCCCGCTCGGTCGCGAACCCCACGGCGAGCACCGCGCCGTCCGCCAGCCTGACCGCGCGGAACCCGCGCGGCACGAGCGTCTCCAGGCCGGAGCCGTCCAGGTTCGACCGCTGGATGCGGTCCGCACCGCCGTCCACCCAGTAGAGCTTCCCGGCGGCGGGGTCGACCGCGACGCCGCGCGCCAGCGTGAGTCCGGAGGCCACCGTGCCGGGCGGCAACGCGCCGTACGGCGGCGTGGTCGTGGTGGTCGGCGGGACGGTGGTGGTGGCGGGCGGGAAAGTGGTGGCCGGCGGGGGGGCGTGGACGAACGCGACCGCGAGCGCGGCGGAGTCGAGGCTCCACGTGCCGCCGGGTGCCTGCGCCCTCGCCGCGACCCTGTCGCCCGCGCGCAGCGGCCCGATGTACCCCTTGCGCCACTCCCCGCCGAGCGCGGGCGCGGGCGCGCCGGACGGCTCGCCGTTCACGAACAACTGGACGCTGGTGCCGTCCGGCTCGTCGCAGGTGCCGGACACCGACTCGGATCCGTGCGCGACCGGCCCCGACACGGCGGGCGGCCGCGTCAGCGTCACCCGCACGACCGCGTCCCCGAACGCGATGAAGAGCATGCGCCGGCCCTCGTCCGCGGCCATCGACAGGTGGGCCTTGGCCGTGTCGCGCATGTCGGCGGTGCGGGACGAGGTGTCGAGCGACAGGGCGGGGTCGGCGCCGCCGGCGCCGCACCGCCTTATCTCGCTGGCGTACCGGGCGAACCAGTGCGGCCTGCCGAGGACCATGGCGATGTCCCTGCCGCCGCGCCTCTCGTCCACGAGCAGGTCCTCGACGCCGGACCCGTTCAGGTTGGCTCGCTGGAGCTTCTCCGTGTCCGGCGACTGCGGCTCGAGGCTGATCCAGTACATCTTCCCGGCGCCGGGGTCGATGGCCAGCCCCTGCGGCTCCTGGAAGTCCGACTCGGGGTTCGGGCGGTCGCCGCCGGGGGGCGGCAGCAGGACCAGGTCCTCGACGTTGGAGCCGTCGAGGTCCGACCGCTGTATCCTGCGCGTCCCGATGTCCGTCCAGTATAGCTTCATTCGCTGAGGCCCCGCAGGTAGCCGCCCATCGCGTCGCGCCCGCCGCCGAAGAACACGAACGAGGTCTCGCCGCCCTCGGTCGTCAGCAGCGGGTCGCGGGACAGGAGCGCCGACAGCAGGTAGCCCTCCGGGAGCCTCGGGCGGTCGAGCCTCCTGGCGGGGCGGCCGAGGCCGGACAGCGGATCGGGCGGCGACGGAGCGCGGACCCGCTCGCGGATGTCGTTGGCGTGCTCGACGGCCTTGCGGAGCGCGTCCCGGCGGTCGCCCTGGATGAGCTCGCCGAACCTGTCCAGGATGGCCAGGACCGCGTCCGGGCGGCTGTCCAGGAAGCAGATGTCCTCGCCCGTGCGGACGCAGACCACCAGCCCCCGGCCGTCGTCCCCGCCCAGGTTCCTGATCTCGAGCCTCAGCGACTTGAGCGACGCGACCAGCGACGCGGCGACCTCCTCGACGACCTCCGCGTCGTGGCCGTCCAGCAGCTTCGCCTCCAGCGGGCACGGCTGCGCGGGTTCGGGCTCCTCCGGGCACTCCGGCGGGGACGGGAGGGACGCCAGGAACTCCGGGGTCAGGTCGTCGTGCCGCCACTCCGCGAGCAGCGTGACGTCGCCGCCGCTCACCCGCTCGATGTTCCCCCCGGACACGACGCCCCACACGGCGAGCCCCTCGGTCGCCAGGCGGCTTGCGAACGGCCACCCGAACTCCCTGCCCAGCCGCAGGGCGAACTCGTCCGGCTCCACGGCCCCCGCGCACTCCCGCCGCACGAACTCCTCCAGCCTGTCCCGAAGCCCGCAGGATTCGGCGTCGGCGGACGGCGCGGGCGGGCGCACCTCGGAGACGACGCCGGCCCTCAGCCCGGACGCCGGGGGCATGCGCCTGGACCACCGCACGACCAGGCCGGACGCGCCGAACCCGGACCGCAGCAGCGTGACGCGCAGCCTGCCGCCGTTGGGCAGCACCAGCCCGACGGGTCCGGACGCGCTCCCGTGGCCCGGCGGCACCGTGATGTCCTGCCACTCGCCCGTGTCCACGTCCTCGAACCTGACGGTCAGCGAGGAGCCTCGCGGCGGCGACTCCAGCGACACGGAGGCCTCCACGACCTCCGTGGTCGCGCCGGACGAGCCCTCGTCGTAGAGGCGCATGGTGTCGTGGAGCGGCGGCGGGGCGGGCGACGCCGGCAGGGCCGGGAAGCTGACCGCCTGCAACACCATCCCGTCGTCGGCCTGCGCGACGCTCGCCCCCATCGCCTCGCCGGCCTCGAACTCCAGCGACACCGCGGTCTCCGACGCGCCGTCGCCGACGGCGAGCTCGGCGGAGACGAACCGCGCGGTCGACAGGTTCCGCACGGTCACGACGACCGGGCGGCCGGACGGCGGGACGGACGCGGAGAGCCGCACCGACCTGACCGTCTGCGCGTTCTGGAGCGGCCCGGTCTGGAGCAGCTCGCCGGACGCGGGGGGCGGCCCCGACTCGCGCAGCACGGTGCGCGTCGGCTGCGCGTCGGCCTGCGCGGCGCCGACCCGGACGATGCCCGTGACCGACACCGGCCGCGGGTCGGGGGCGGACAGCACGCGGATCGACAGCCTGTCGGCGGGGGCGAAGCGGATCGAGACCGGGACGCTCGCGGACGTGGCGCCCGCGGGCACCGTGGCGTCGGCGCGCTCCTCGGTGTCCAGGTTGTCCGCCCGCAGCGTGAAGTCGGCGGCGGAGCGCGCGGACAGCTCGACGCACAGGGTGGTCAGGGTCGCCTCCCCGCCCGACGGATCGAGCGGGGCCTGGCCGACGAAGTGCTCCCCCTCCACCGGCCCGGGCAGCGCGTACGCCACGGCGGAGCTCCCGCCGCCGGCCTCGTCGAACCAGACCTCGACGTCCACGCCCGCGGCGGCGGACGCGGAGTCGGACAGGAGCACGACGCCCGACATCCTCTCGCCGGGCAGGAACGGCACCGCGAAGCGCGTCGTCCTGTCCGTCTCGCCGACGCGCAGGTAGGCGTCCGCCCTCTGGCCCGTGTCGATGTTCCCCAGGCGGACGAACAGGTCGCTCCCCGCCGGGGCGGCGGCGGCGCGGAGCCTGACTCGCGACAGCGTCTTGCCGGCGGCGGCCAGGTCCGGCTCCACCAGCAGCCCGGCCACCTGCGACCCTTCGGCGGGCGACGCGAGCGACCACTTGCGGCTCCCCGTCAGGCTCGGATCCAGCCACGGGCCGAGGAAGTCGGACACGGAGAGCGGCCGCGCGGCGCCGGGGCCGCCGCACGACGCGCTCCACAGCTCGCCCAGGCTCGGCGGGTACCCGACGGCGGCCCTCGACCTGCGCAGACCCTCCCTGGCGACCTCCCACATCTTGCGGACGGCGAACCGGTTGCACCGGAGCAGCCCCCTCAGCTCGCCGACCGCCGCGGAGGCGAACCCCGGCCCGAACCCCTCGATGTCGTACGACGACTTCAGCCCCCAGGAGAGGCCGACGGATCCGGCGCCGCCGCGGACGCCGAAGTCGGCGCAGCAGCACCGCATGTTCGCGAGTATGTCCGCGGCCACCTCCCCCGCGGACGACCCGATCAGCGCGGCCTGGGCGGGGGAGGGCTCGGCGGCCGAGAGCGCCTCGGAGAGCGCGGCGGCGTTCGGGAACTCGCGGGCGCGGACGGCGCACGGGGCGGGTTCGGCGCACTGCGGCGCAGCGGCCTGCGGGAGCGGCCTCGCGTTCGGCACCAGCCACTCCGCGCGCAGCGTGTCCCCGCTGACGACTATGGAGTCGGCGGAGCCGAAGCCGCGCCACAGCCGGACGCTCTTCAGGTAGGAGGCGTCCAGCTTGGACTTCGCGAAGTCCTCGGAGAACCTCTCCGTCAGCTTCCGCCGCAGGCCCTCCGACCCGCCGATGAGCCTGTCCAGCGCCGCGACCACCGATGCGGAGAAGCGGAAGCCGCGCAGGTCGAGCCGCGCGCCGCACGACACGCACAGCCTGTGCGTCAGCCGGAACGGGTCCGGGCACAGCGAGAACGCGCTGTCGAACGACAGGCAGCGGAATCTCCCGAGCAGGCACTCGGCCGCCTCCCGCACGCAGTCGGACACCTCCTCGGGCGCGCCGGCCTCCTCAAGCATGGCGGCGGACACCACGAACGCGTTGTCGAGCACGCGGACGAGGCCGTACTGCCCCGCCGCGAGCGGGAACGACCGCACCTCGTAGCCCCTCCTCTGCCCCTCGCCCGGGAGCGGCAGCGGGAACCTCGGCCACTCGAACTCGTGCCACCTGACGCGCAGCGTCCCGTCGCCGTCCGCGTGCGTGACCGTGCCGCGGGTGCCTGGCGGTATCTGGATCGGCCAGTGCGGGTGCTCCCACAGTATGTCGGCCAGGGCCTCCACGCGGCTGCCGATCGGCGGCCTGACCACGTCGCCGGGGGCCACCAGGCACGGCGGCGGCCGCGGCGCACCAGGCGCCGCCTGCGGCAGCCTGAGCCTCGCGTCGCAGCAGGACAGGGCGTCCACCGCCATGCGGTACGCCGCGAGCAGCTCCGGCCGCGAGGCGACCTTGTCCAGCCCCACGCCCAGCGCGGCGTCGGCGAAGGCGCGCGCGGCGGGCATGACCTGCCCCGGGTCGCCGGGGGAGGCGATCGCCCGGACGGCCTGCGCGCGCGCCGCCGGCAGCCCCGGCCATTCGCCCTCGTCCAGGCCGGCCGAGGCGGCCGCGAAGGCGCGCATCGCCGCGGCCGCCTGCGCCGTGACATCGCCGCACTCGTCCTCGGTGACCGTGACCTCGTAGTGCACGTCGAACGGGGCGGTACTCTCGGTCGCCGGCGGGTACTCGGCGAAGAACGGGAGTATCTCCACGATCCTCTCCCGGACGACCAGGACGTCGTCCACGGAGACGGCCGCCGGGTCGCCGTACGCCGCGTTCAGCATGGCGACGACGGCCTGCATCGATATGAAGCTGTTCGGCGTCCTGGCGAGCTGCTCCACGACGGCGTCGAGGTACGACGGATCCGTCAGCATGCCGCGGCAGCTCTCCAGCACCGAGATGATGTAGGACACCCGCAGCGCCCCGGCCAGGCAGCCCGCCGGCATCCGCTCCTTCCGCCTGTCCACCAGCGTGAGCGGCCTCAGGCGCGCCGCCGTCGCGGGGGAGAAGTCGAGCTCGCCGATGGCGAGGAACAGCGTGTCGAGGGCCGTCTCCGGGTTGCAGCCCGCCCCAAACAGGGACCGCAGCGTCTCCGCGTCCTCGTCGGTCAGCCCGGCGGCCGACCGCCGCGACCTGCTGTCCGCCGCCCCCAGGAAGAACTTGCCCATGCTCTCCCGGAAGAACAGGAGCGGGACCAGGCCGCGCAGCCGCGGCCATATCCTGCGGCTGTAGAACTCGAAGGCCGGGTCGCCCTCCGACAGCAGGATCCTGCGCGCGATGTCGGCGAAGTCGCGCGCCGCGCCGGTGTCGAAGCCCTCCAGCAGCTCCAGCACGCGGGAGAGCCGGATGGACACCGAGCCGGTCCTTTTGTCTACGGTCGCCTTCAATTCCAGCTCCGATCAGGCGACCGTGACGGCGATGACCTGGCTGTCGAAATCCGCCCCGTTCAGGGTGAGCCTGGCCTGCGCCGTCGCGACGCCGACGGCCGCGGCCCTGTACAGGCCGTCCTTGCCCGCGTCCGGCGCGAGCCCGGCGCCCACGAGCCACGTGAACTCGAACCGCGGGCGCGCCGCGAGCAACTGCGACACGGACGTCCAGCGCCCCTTGCCGCTCTTGTCGAACACGGCGACCACGAACTGCGCCGCGCTGCCGAGCCGGAGCGTCACCGCCGTCGGCGGCGACCCGCCGGACGACGGCACGCCCCACGTCGGGAGCCCCTGCTTCCCGAGCCAGAGCTGTATGCCCGCGACGGACGCGGCGTCGAAGTGCGACTCGGCGATCCCGAACCCGAAGTGCTCGACCCTCTTCCCGGGCGCGGACGGGGCCGGCAGCGGCGGCGCGAAGTGCACCGTGTTCGTGATCGCGTCGACGAGCGTCACCTCGCGCACGACGCCGTCGCCGTCGTACTCGATCCGGCTGCCGACCGCGTACGGGGTGCGCGGGCCGCCCGCGTCGGCCACCACCGCGGTGTCGACCGCGCCGACCGCGACGGTCTCGTCGGTGAAGTCGATGTCTATCGGGGCGGACGGCAGGCCGTCGTTCGCCCGGCGGTTCAGCCACCGCTGCGCGCCGCTCATGACCGCGTGACCTCTCTTCCTAGCTGGCATTCTTCTCCCCTCCTTTGGTCTCTCCTCCGGCGGCGGGGGAGAGCGCGTCGCCATCGAACGTCGCCATCCCCGCCCCCGCCACGGCGGACGCGGCGCTGTCGAACAGCTCGGCGTCGCGCGACGGGTCGTTGGCGGCCCTCGCGCCTATCTCGGCCTCGATCTCGCCCCTCCCGGCCGGCCCCTCGCGGTTGATCCACTTCATCGTTTCGCGGATCCACAGGATGAGCTCCGCCTCCGGCGTCAGCCACTCGGCGTCACGGGCCACATGTAGTCCTCGGGCGCGCCGAGCTGCCCGTCCTCGTCCGCCTCCGGCGGGCGCCCATCGCGCGGCCCGGGCGACCCCGGCGAGCACCCCGAGCGCGGCCCTGAAGGCCCCGTAGTGGGCGGCGGGGGCGGCCTGAAAAACAGCTCCTCGTCCGTCAGCCTCCCGCTCATCGGCGTGAACACGTCCCGCGACAGCGTCCTCGGCCTCCTGCCCATCCCCGGCCCCCCACAGCCGCCTCGCCGCGGCCTCGACCGCCAACCTGATCCTGTTGCATCCGGACGCGTCCAACTGCCCCGCGTCGAACTCCCACCGCGCCGCCCCCGCGGCCGGCGCCTCCCTCAGCCCCGCCCGGGCCATCAGGCCCGACACGGCCCCCCGCACCGAGGCCGGTCGCCACGACACGGCCCCCGGCGCGCCGGCGGGCTCGTCGTACGACACGCCGGCGGGGGCGATGGCGGCGCTGCACGACCTGCACAGGTCGGCCATGTCCTTGTGGAACTTGGCCCGCATCCTGGAGTCGATCTCCTCCGCGTCCGCCCCGCCGATGAGCTCCTCGAGCTTCTCCGCCCTGCGCCCGCAGGCCTCCAGCTTGGGCCCCGGCGGCAGCATCCCGGCCCGGCGGCGGACCCTGGACAGCGCCCGCCCGAGCTCGTCCGCCCGCCCGTCCGCGTCGCGGTAGTACACCAGCACCGACACGGGCATCAGAGGCCTCCGGACAGCGCCCGCGAGACCGCGTGGTACCTGGCGGGGAGCCGCAGCTCCGGGCCCTCGCCCTCGGCGCCGACCTCGATCCCGCCCTCCGCCTCCTCCCTGGTGACGACGCGGTGCCGCGCCGGCGACACGATGCGCTTGACGACGTCCGCGACCGCGGTGGACGCCGACCGCTGCGGCCGCGTCCCCTGCGCGGCGCGGCGCACGTCCGCGAGGCCGTCGGCGTCCTCCACGCCCGCCGCCCGCAGCGCCGCGACGACCGCGTCCGCGGCTGCGTCGAGAGCGGCGTCGCCGCCGGCGGCCGCCTCGCGCATCCCCCTCAGCGCGTCCCTGACCGCCCGCGCGGCGGCGCGGCCCGCGTTCTCGCCGGTGCGCTCCTCCATCGCCGCCATGGCCTCCCTGGCCCGCCCGTTCACCTCGTCCGCGAGCCGCCGCGGGTCCGCGCCGGGTCCGCGCCGCGCGTCCCCCAGCATGCTCTCCGCCAGCAGCTTGAAGTACCTGCGCAGCATGCCGACCGCCATGCCGGCGAGGCTGCGCCTCATCGCGCCCTTCGCCTCGTCGTAGCCGCCCGGCCCCAGTACGCCGACGAAGGCCAGGGAGGAGACCGCCACGGACAGCCACCTCTCCAGTATCGCGGACGATGCCTGGCTCATGCCGGACAGCACCTCGCCCGCGGTCACCCCCGGATCGCCGCTCTCCAGGCGCGGCAGCAGGTTGCCGCCGGCCTTCTCGTCGGCCAGCCGCCCGGCCTCGCGCAGCGCGACGGCGGCGATCAGCGCCATCGCGAGGTCGGAGTCGGGCATGTCGAAGGCGTACCGGAGCATGGACTGCAACCTGGCCGTGGAGAAGCGGGCGGACTCCGGGTCAACGATTCTCTTCCCCCTGATCCGCCCCCACGCCTTCTCCTCCAGCTTTTCGGTCTTCCCGTGGAGGAGGCTGAGCCAGCCCTCGATGTTCTTGGTCTCCAGCGACGGGATGCGCCCCGGCGTCCTCTCCTCGTACACCTCCTGCGGGTCGCCGCTGTCTCGGTCTCGGTCGCCGCCCCGGCCCGCTCGGTCGAGCGTTTTGAACCCCATGTCGGACGGCTGGTCGGCGAACGGGTACCGCAGTTTGTCGGCTCCGGCGGCGACCAGCGCCGTCCTGAGCAGGTCGCAGTAGTACTCCTGCTTCAGCTTGGTGCAGGAGGGGACCAGCCTCAGGAACTGCTTCCAGTCCTTCTTCACGTACCTGAACCCGAACCCGAGCCTGACGGCCCTGTCGACGACGTACTCGATCAGCAGGGCGTTGGCGACGCCCTTGCTCGCCAATATCGCGCGCAGCTTCTCCGCGGAGTCGCTGTACTTCATGAGGTTGGTCACGCCGTCGACGAGGGGCGCGATCCTCGCCCACAGCGGCATGCCGTACGAGAGGTCGTCGTCGTAGTCCAGCTCCGGCTCGCCTTTGCCCCCGCCTTCGCCGGCGGCGGACCTCGGCGGCGGCGGCGTGGCGGGCGCCCCGACCCCGTCGTCGTCGGCGTCGATGTCCGGATCCGCGCCCGGATGCGGCGGCTCCACGTCCGAGTACGGCCTGGCGCGCCACAGCCCGGCCAGCGGGGAGCCGCCATCGATGTACTCCTCCCGCTGCGGTCTGCCGACCGAATACGGCCCGGATGTGCCTGCTCGTCGTCTGCGCATGGATGGTCTCCCCGGGTGCCGGGGCGCAAACACTTTAGAAATCGCCGAGGGCGGCGCGGGGCGGCCGGCGGCGGCCAACTTATGGGACGCGACGCACTCCGTAGGCGGCCCCGCCGCCCGGCGGGTGGGGGCGTGGACCACACGGAGCAGAAGCCGAGGGGCGGCGGGCTGGCGGAGTTCAAGGACGGCGGGCCGCCGATGACGGGCGCGGAGCTGAGGGCCGCGGTGGCGGAGTTCCGCGGGGAAGTCGCGTCCCGCGGGCCGGTGATGACGGACGCGGAGCTTATGGCCGCGATTCCCGGGCCGGACGAGCCGTACCACGACGACGGCCGCGTGGACAACCGCCACATGCTGATGACGAACGCGGAGGTCGCCGCCGACGAGGCGGAGGCCCGCAGGAGCGTGGAGGAGGAGGACTTCTGGCACGAATGCGTGCCCGGCTCCTGGCCCCGCCGCCTGGTCCGGTGGCGGGCGAGGCTCTACTGGGACAGGCGAGTCGCGGCCGGCCTGGGGAACTCGACCAGGGACGTCCCCGGACTGCGATGACGCCGAGGCGTTCCGCCGCGCGTCGGGCTGGGTTGCCACGTGCTGTGGTACGACTCGCCCCGCAGCGCATACGACGGGCTGTACGCCCGCTGCCCGTCGTGCGGCCTAACGTGGGACTTGTCTGAACGGTAGCGGCCTGCCGCCCTTGTGCAAAACACCCGAGGGGCCTTTAGGACATCTTCTGAAACGCGGAAGGTTCTCGATGCGCGACAGCAGCAGGATGGCGGACGCGGCCATGCGGCCTCGTGGATCATCGCGCGGCCCTCCCCGCGTAGCGTCCGCAGGCCTCGGCGAATGTCCTGCGGACGGCGGACGGCGCGTCGGCCAGCGACGGCGCCACGGCCGCGTACAGGGCATCGGCGAGCCCGTCGGCGTCCAGGGACCTGATCCGCCTGCGGCGGCGCCAGCCGGCGGACACCAGCAGGGCCTCGTGCGCGACTCGCACGGAGTCCTCGACGAGTTCGTCGGACGCCCTGCGGAACTCCTCGATGTCGAAATCGCGCATCGCCAGCTCCATCCTGGCGAGCAGCTCCGGGGAGAGCGACCTTATCGGCCGCCCGACCACGAACCCCACGAGCCACCTCGACGCGCGGTCCAGCATCAGGCACCCCCCTCCGGCAGGTCCAGGTCCGTCCCGCCCAGCAAGTCGTCCTCCGGCTCCGGCGGCGGCAAGCCGCCACTCTCCACCACCGCGTCCAGCCTCTTGGCCAGCCCCTCGTCGCCGGCCGGACCGGTGTTCCGCCGCCGTACCTCGACGACCGCGGCGGACAAGGCGTCAAGCACCTTCGCCGCGGCGTGACCCCGCGCGACCCACTCGGAGACGAACGCGGCCACGGCGAGCGACGCTGCCTCCGCCAGTCCGGAGTCAGGATTGCAATTATGAATGATGGCGCCGTCGGCCATGTAGGACTCGTCCCCGTCGACCGATATGTTGTGGACGGTTCCACGACCGCACCGCATCGACTCTCTGAATGGCTTCCACCCGTACCTGCCCTCCACGAACCCAGACAGGTTGTGCCGTGGCACGTCGATGCACCACTTCGGCCTCTGGCGGACGGTCCGCCCCTCTATGACGCATGTTTTGGGTCTTGGGACATACTGGACCGAGGCCACGACACCCGCCCTCTGCGCCAGCAGCGCCATTCCGAACGCGAGCCGTTTGCTGACCGTCGGGGCCCGCTGGTAGCCCGGCCCGTTCCAGCCGTCGCCGGACATGTAGCCGTCGAGAAGGGCGGCGGACTTCGCGCGGGACAGGGAGAGGGCGAACCCCGGAAGCGTCTTGCCGTGGGCGAGGTGCCCGAACGGCTCGAGGAACCTGTACAGCGAATAGGCTGCGATTTGGAAATTGACGGTGGACCGCAATGTTTGTGGGGTGGCGTTGAACCCGGCCGACGCTATTCTGGTTTTTAGCTCATCGGCCTCCGCGCGTGCGCAGCATATCACCGTCCTGCCACCGTTCGGCCTTGCTTTTAATCGTTGACGACAGCCGTCGGCGAGATATCTTCCTACCAGCCACCAAAACTCTACTGTTTTTTTGTCAGGTTTAACGTCCGGAAGCGCCTGCGCCAGGAAGTGGCCCTTGGTCAGCTCTCCGGCGGCGACCCACCGCGGGTCGCCGAACGACTTCACATACCTGCGCGCGCGATCCCGTTCAATGGTCCGCGCGCGTACCCAGAACGGGTGTTCGTCGGTCGTCGTCACATCGACGCCCTGCGCCTTTATTCGCCGTAGTGGCGCCCCCCGCCTGGACATCACCGCCGTGACCCGGCGCCAGCGGCCGATGTGCGTGAGCACCTCGTCGCCGACGGCCACTTCCTCGATCGGCTTGTAGCCCTCCCGCGCCAGCACGAGCGTGCCGCGCGCGAAGCAGGGGACCGGCACTGTGTCCCTCATGGCCTCGCCCCCATGTCCCTGAAGACGTAACGGCCGACCCGGGCGGCCTCGTCCAGGAAGTCGCACCTCGGGGCCGGATCGCCGCCGAGGAACATCGCCCTGTGCGCCATCGCCGCCAGCGCGTCCTCGCCGTCCTTGAGGCGGCCCTCCTGGTCCTGGACGGGCACCCTGATCCACATGTCGAACGGCTCCTCCGGCGACGGCGTCTCAAAGCACAGGAGCTGCTTGAGGAGCACCTCCTTCGGCACGAACGGGAACTCGCCGGCGTCCACGCGCCGCCGGAACCTGCCGATAAGCGCCTGCGGAGGGGTGTCGAGGAACCAGCCGACCCTCGCGGACACGTCGCCGCGCGGGACGAGGTCCAGGACGGCCTCCCTCGACTGGCAGCTCATGAACAGGCCGTCCGCGACGAAGCACTCCTCCGCCCCCCCGTCCAGCCAGCCCGCCACGGCGGACTCAAGCCCGCGCCATGACTCGGCGGCGCGGCGGCGGACGGCCTCGGCCGGCGAGCGACCGGACGCGGCGGGCGGCGACTCGTCCATAATGTGGTGCAGCATGCGCCCCGCGGGCCAGAACCTGCGGGCGAAGGTCGTCTTCCCCGACGACATCGGCCCCACCAGCACGTTGAAGTACCTTCGCCCCCTCATTGGGCCTCCTCCGGCGCGCCCGCGGCGGCCCCGCACTCCGCGACGAACGCCTCCGCCGCGCGTGGCGCCTCCATCTGCGCGGCGGGGCCACCGAACCGCCGGAAGAACGACGACGAGTCGAGCGGCGTCCTGACGGGCCTGTCCGCCGTGCCGGTGTGCGCCCAGCCCCGCGCTATGGGCGGGGAGTCTTCGAGCAGCATCGCCCGCCGCACGAGCGAAAACACGTCCCACCTCGTGCACTCCCCACGATCGCAGCAGTGGTAGAGGTCGCCGGACCGCCGCTCGCCGCGCGCCACGACGGCGAGGATGTACCTCGCCAGGTTGCTCGCGAGGGTGGGGGTCGAGATGCTGACGGCGTCCACGGACAGCGGACGACCGCTCGTCAGGGCGTCGTACGACTTCGAGATCATGTTCTTCCCGCCCGGGCCGTACAGCCACGCGGTCCGCAGCACATACGCCCCGTGCGCCCGCGCGCCGACCTCCCCCATGAGCTTGTGGACGCCGTACCTGTTGCGCGGCGACGGCTCGTCCGCCTCGACGTACTGCCCGCCCTCGCCGCCGCCGGACACGGCGCCGTAGAACACGTGGTCCGTGCTGACATGGACGAACCCCGCGCCGGCCCTCCGGCAGGCGGAGGCGACCGCCTCCGGGGCGGCGGCGTTCACGAGGAGCGACGCATCCGCGCCGTCCCCCGATTCGCAGGCGTCCACGTCGGTCACGGCCGCGCAGTTCACCACCCAGTCGGCGTCCGGCGTCCAGGAGGCCAAGAACCTGTGGTTCCTCAGGTCCATCTCGGCCCTGCCGAAACCGGCCACGGAGTGGCCGGCGGCGGACGCGGCGCGGGCGAGCGTCGAGCCGAGCAGCCCCCTGGAACCCAGGACGGCGATCTTCATGCGTGATTCTAGCGTGTGGGCGCCTTACGGCGCGGACGGTGGCGGCTGGGCGAGGATCCGGCGGCTGACCTCGTCCATCACCGCGTTCGCGAAGTTCGTCCACTTCGCGAACGCCAGCAGGTCTTCGTCCTCGGCGAATGGCAGGAGCATGTTCGCGTCCATAATGTCGTGCAGCGCCGCGAACCCGCGGTACTGGCCCCGCGCCGGGTCGGCGGCGTACGCGATGTTGGCCGAGGTGAGCTGCGACATCACGTGGTCCGCGCCCTGCGCGACGCTCATGCCGTTGTACGCCGTGTCGCCGGGGCCGCCGGGGGCGCAGGCGGGGCAGCGGTGCGACTTGCCGGACTCCGTCCACCCGGTCGGCGCCGCCGTGGACTTCACCCTCGTCCCGCAGGAGTCGCACGTGTAGTCCATGGTGCGCCCGCTGTCGTAGCGCGTCGCGATGGCGTGGTACCTGCTCACGCGCTCTTGCGGCACCGAAGAACTTTAGAAGCCGCGGGGGTTCAGTCCGGCGGCGGGTAGCGCACCGTGGTCAGGCCCTTGGCGGCGTACGCCGCCAGCACCTCGCTGAGCCCGCGGGGGAACCCCAGGCCGACGCGGAAGAAGCCCTCGGTGGCGACGGATGCCGGGCCGGCCGCGTGCGCGCCGCTGGCCAGCAGCCTGAAAAATCCCTGCGCCGCGGCGCGGGACGCGCGCCCGACCGCGTCCGGAACGGACTCGCCGTCCGGAGGAGGCCACAGGCACGCCGCCATGAAGCAGTACGCCGCAAGGTCCCCGTCGCAGGTCGCGGCCAGCGCGAACAGCGCCGGCTCCATGCTCCGGACGGCGGCGTCGCGCCTGCGCCCGTCGGAGTGCAGGACGGTCTTCAGGAACCTCATCGCCGGCTCGCTTCCGGTGGCCACACCGTCCCGGAACCAGCAAATCATTACAACAAGGGTGGCCCAGCGCGTATAATGTCGAACTGGGGGGCGACGATGAGCTTGTGCAGCCTGCACTGCGGCGACAGCGTGGAGGTCGTGTCCGTGCTACCCGGGGGGTTCGACGTCGTCGTGACCTCGCCGCCGTACTGGGCCTCCAGGGACTACGGCGTCGACGGCCAGTGGGGCGTCGAGACGGACCCGCAGGAGTTCATCGACCGCGTGGCGGCCCTGATGCGGCTGATCGCGTCCAAGGCGACGGCGGACGCGTTCGCCTTCGTCGTCATCAACGACACCCGCGTGTCCAACTTCGACAACGCCCGGAGGACGTCCTACTGGTCGTCCAAGTCCGGCGAGGGGGGGCTGCTGAGCGGGCGCGGGGCGTACCCGAGGAACACGATGCGGAGGAACTCGTGGGGCGTGCCGCTGGGGGCCACGCTGTCCGTCCCGTGGCGGCTCGGCCTGGCGTGCGCGCCGGAGTGGAGCCTGAAGGCGGAGCTGATCTGGGACAAGGGCGTGGGCAGGCACACGAACTCCAAGTCCCCGGCCCGGGCGCACGAGACCGTCCTGATGCTCGCCCGCGACCCCAGGAGGCCCGCCTCCGGGCAGTCGGTCGTCCGCGTGCGCCCGGACGGATCCGGCACATCGCACCCGGCGCCGTTCCCGCCGGAACTCGCCGGGCAGCTCCTGGACATGGCGTCGCCCGTCCGCGGCCCGGTGCTCGACCCGTTCTGCGGCTGCGGCGCGACGGGCGTCGCCTGCGCCGGGAGGGGGCTCGACTTCGTCGGCGTGGACCTGAAGCAAAGCTACATCGATGAGGCCCGCGACAGGCTAGGGGCGTGCGGTCCTAAACAGGCCAGCCCAAAATCGCCCTGAACACCCTGGCGGCGTTGTACGCGTCGTCGCCCCGCTGTGCGGCCGCCCCCCCCGAACTCCATGCCAAGCCGCCGGACGGCCTCCGGCAGCCCGACCCCGCAGGGGCTGCGCGCGTGCAGCCGGTACAGGTATCCGATGTCGATGTAGAGGCCGACGAATGGGTTTTCCGCGCCCTTGGCCGCAGCCTCGGCGCTCAGGCGGTCCCTGTCGCCGCAGCCCCACCCGGCCCACGCCGCGCTTCTCGCCGGACACGACTTGCGGACGCGGTTCAGGGCCTCGCCGAGCGGCGCGCCGGCCCTCAGCCCGGCCTCCGTGAGGCCGGTGAGGCCCGCGCAGAGCTCGCTCACCTCGATGAGCCGCGGGCGGGCCGCGATCGATGCCCGGTGCCCGATCTCGCCGGTCAGCCCGTCGAGGACGCAGAGCCCTATTTCGACGATCTCCATGTCCCCGGCGCGGGCCGGATCGTCCCAGCACATGCACTCCAAATCGATCACGACCACGTCGTTGGACATCCTAGCGACCATGCTCCTCCTCCGCGACCGCGGCGCGCGTCTGGACAACGCGCAAGTATGGGGAAGGAAGTCTCTAGGGCAGAACCAGCTCCAACTCGAGCCTCTTCCCAACAAGGTTGAAGCGGGGGGTGACGGCGGCTATTCTCATCACCTTGCCGCTCGCGCTCACCACCTGCTCTCCGACCTCCGGCTTGCGAGGAAGGCTAGTCGGCCATGCTTCCTTCTTGTATCTGTCATCCTCTGTTCTGCAAATGACGCTAAGTTCCATCATGGCTCTTCTACCTTACCTCAACGACGCGGCCGGATTGGACCACGACCACTGCGCGCCACCGTCGCGGCTCGGGGTAGCGCTGCCCCTCGCAGCGGTACTCGCCATCCTCCACGGGGCCGAGCGGTCCGAGCTGGTAACATCCGATTCCTGCGAACCCGCGGTCGCCGCCCCGGTCCGCGTCGGGCACCGTCGACGCCCTGACCGCTTCCATCAACGCTTTTTTCGTCTTGAAGTTCGCGCCGGGGGCGGCGATGGCGGCGGCAAAGGTTCCGCCGATCTCTGCAAATGAGAGAATCAACTGCGGGTGGGGCGCCTCGGAACCGTGTCTGGCGAGGACGAATCGCGCGTGATCGACCTCGAGGGCCATCCTGCGCTTTTCGATCCGCTCCGGCGCGGCGTCGTACCAGCGGATCAGTCCATCGATCGCCCCCCTCAGGTCCGCGTTCTCCGCGCGGAGGCGGGCGAGGTCGGACTCCAGCGCCGACGCCCTGTTGCCGGCGGCCGCGTGCCGCTGGCGGGCCTCAAACACGGTTTCTCCTATTGGCCCGTCGTGCATGGTTCCTGTTCCTCCTTTTTTCCAGTGACGCCACGGCGCTCCCCGAGCAGCCCGACGGCGGCATCCACGCGGCCGTCCTTGAGCGCCTGAACGATTAGGCGGATGTCGATCAGCTCCATCTCTATCTTCATCGCGGTTCACCCTGCGCTTCCGCGATGTCAAGCGGATCGTGCGCCACAAGGTCACCGTGCCGTGGCCGACGACGACGGCCGGCCTCCTGAACAGCTTGGCTTGCCTCCTGGCGCACGGCGTAGGCCACGACGACGTCGTCGCAGACGTTGACGGGGGTGTCCCTCGGCACCCTCACCAGCCGCGTCCTGGAGATGTCCCAGAGCGAGATGGCGTCCGGATGCTGATCGTCGCCGAACTGGCGGGCCACCTGAAGCACCGTGCGCCTGCCGACGTCGCCGGCCGCGCCGATGGGCACGACGAGTTCGCCGTTCAAGCAGCCGCCGACCTCCACGATGGCGTTCCTGGCCAGACGCTCGACGAAGCGCTCGTCAACTACCACCGGCACAAGGCCGGTGGCTTGCAGCTAGGCTAATCGCCCGCCGCATTCGGCTGGTTGACGGCAGCCTGCCCTCCAGGCGCCTTGCGGCGCGAGGAGGGAATGCGGGGGAAAAACATGGCAGCAGAAACCGCGCGTCCTGGTCGCAGGAGATTGGAACCCCGCCTGTTCCTCGCGGATCATCTTCGCCATGCGCGCATTCTATCGGAAGGTCGCGGGGTTCGCTTTCCTCCACCGGCACGAGGCCGGCGGTATCCCCGCTCACTATCATCATGTTGTTCTCCGACGCTGCGCCGCTCGATTCCCGCGCCCGCGTTTGGCTTCAAGTGTAGGCGCCGAGTGCCTACGGACGATTCCGCTGGGGGGATGCGCCGCACAAGAATCGTACACCGCCGCGGCGGGCGGGTCAACGGGGATGGCGCCGGCGGGCTATGGTCCGGGAACTCGGCGGCGTCACCTCGGGTCCAGCATGTCCTCGACCTTGCTGCTCCCGACGAATATGCCGCGCCGCGCCGCGCGGCCCATGCAGCTCCGGCCTATGGCGATCAGGGCGGCCCTGAGCTCCCGGGCGTTGCTCACCTGCGTGGTCGAGTCGGACGGGAAGCTCTTGACCAGGGCGCTGGTCTGCTGGCGCAGGACGAGGGTGTTCCCGAGCGGCTGGAGGGCGATGTTGTGGTACTCGGGCACGAACTCCCTCCTGATGCGCTGCCCCGCCCGTCGCCCGCCCGCGCGCCACGCCTGCTCCATGGCGTGCTTGAACCTCATCCCGCCGAACGGGAGCAGCTCCCTCCTGTCCGACCTCAGCGAGACCTTCGCGGAGATCGCGCCGCGCACGTCGCCCGGTCGCAGCCTCCCGGCGAGCAGCTCGTGCTGCCCCAGCAGGGCGTCCAGCCTGGCGGCGTCCAGCCACTCGACGGCCTCCGGCCGGACGAGCGACCTCACGCGCGGCGCCAGGACGAGGAAGTCCGGGTTGGAGGCGAGGTGCCTCTCCGGATCGATCGCGGCCCGCATCTCGCCGCAGAACAGGCCCGCGAACCCTGAGCCGTCCCTGTTCGAGTCCAGCCGGACGAAGCAAGCCGGGGGGCGGGGCTCCGCCGACAGGTTGTTGGCGACCCACATCGTGAGGCACTCGTTCCAGAACCCGCGGCAGTTGCTGAGGGAGTTCGTGCTGGGCTCCCGGCCGAGGAGCCGCTGCGAGAGGCGCTCCACGGCGTCCTGCACGGCGGCCAGCATGTCGAGGAAGCCCCCGCTCGCCAGCCTGAGGCCGTCGCGCCCGAACGCCATCCGCATGACCGCCACCTTGTTCACCTGCGGGGCGCCGCCCGGCCCGACCGACAGGCACGACTCGTCCAGCGTGAATTTCATCCGCAATCCCTCCTTGGAGTCATCAACGTCATTCCTCATGCGCCACACCGACGGCAGCGGGGTCCGGCCGCGCCGCCGCGAGGGGGGCGAGCTGCGCGGCCATCGCCCTGCCGATCGCCTCGGCGAGGGGCGGCGGGACGGCGTTGCCGATCTGCCGGCTCACCGACGTCAGGTTGCCGACGAACCTCCACTCCGAGGGGAACCCCTGGAGCCTGGACAGCTCGACCGTGTTGAGGCCGCGGTCGAGCGTCGGGTGGAGATACCGCCCCTTCATCGGGTGGTAGCCGCACGTGCGTATGGTGACCGACGGCCTGCCGGGGTCGAGCCTGCCGAACGTGTCGTTGGCTTGGTACTTCAGCACACCATCCGGCCCTGTGCGCCAGCAGGGTGGCCTCAGAGCCTCGGGGAGCGCCTTGAAGTTGTCCCGCGTGCCCGGCCTTATGCACCGTATCCGGTCCGCCATGAGCGGGCTGATCGACATGGAGTGGCACTCGCCGCGCGCCTCCATCCTCCTGACCTCCTCGTAGTCGATCGCGGCGAAGCACCCGCGGACCGTGGCCCACGGCGACGGCTCCGGCACGGCGAGGCCGCGGCTGGCGTACCACGCGGAGAACCCGACCGGATCCTCCGCGTGCGTCGGCCACGGGAAGGCGGGGGCGGGTGCCTCCCGGCTGCGCCCCCGCAGGCCGAGGACGATCAGCCTGTTCCTGTTCTGCGGGGCGCCGTAGTCCGCGGCGTTGAGGACGCGGGCCGACATCCGGTAGCCGAGGTCGTCCGCCATCCCGGCGATCGCCTCGAGGACGCCCTCGTGCTTCAAAATCCCGGCGACGTTCTCGAAGACGAAGCCAGCAGGCATGGCCTCCTTGACGATCCGGATGAAGTGCGCGAAGAGGTTTCCCTCGTCGCAGGAGGTCCCCTCCTCCTTGCCCATTGTCGAGAAACTTTGGCAAGGCACGCCCGCTGTGACCAGCCCGGCCCGGCCCGGCTCCAGCCCGGCAGCGGCGAGGATCTCGCCGGCCGACAACTTGGTGACATCGCCCGGCTCCACCCGCCGCCACGACGGGCGGTTGGCCTCCAACGTCCTGTTGCAATGCTCATCGATCTCCACGCAAACCGCCGTGCGGAACCCCGCCGCCTCAAGCCCCAGCTCCATACCGCCGCAGCCCGTGAAGAGGCTCACGACGGAGCGGAGGCTGGCCGGCGGGGTCCGGTCCGAGGAGACGAACCACGCCTTCCGCCGCACATCGAAGAATGGGGCGTTCCGCCTGAACATTGATCTGTGTCCGCGCGCCACGGTGCATTCTAGCGGGCCGCTAGAACCCAGCATGAAATCCCTCCCGTTCGCGGAGTTCTTCGCGGGCATCGGCCTCGTTCGCGCGGGCCTCGGACCCCGCTGGCGATGCGAATATGCCAACGACATCGACCCGTTCAAGGCGAAGATGTACCGGGCGATGTTCCCGGACGACCAGCCGAGCCACCTCCATTTATGCGACATCTGGGACACCGACGCAGTCGCGGCCCGCGTCGGGTCGCCGTTCCTGGCCACGGCATCTTTCCCATGCACCGATGTCTCTCTTTGCGGGATGCAGCGCGGGCTGGACGGCAAGGGATCGGGGGCGTTCTGGGCCTTCGCGCTGGTACTCCGAAGGATGCTATCCGAGGGCAGAACACCGAGACTCCTCATGCTGGAAAATGTCCACGGGTTCGCGACGGGGAACGGCGGCCGCGACCTCCGGGCCGCCTGCTCCGAACTCTCGTCGATTGGGTACGCCCTCGACGCCTTCGCCCTCGACGCGAGACATTTTCTTTCCCAGAGCCGCCCGCGCCTGTTCGTGGTCGGGGCGCTAGGGTGGGACGGGAAGCCGAACCGAGGACCGCGACCGGAAGCCCTCCGGCTGCGGGCGCTCTCGGAAGTCATGGAATCGATGCCGGACGTGCGCTGGATGGGCCTGCGCGCCGCGCCCCCGCCGGAGCTGTCGTGCCGCGTCGAGTCCGTACTCGATCCGGACGGCGACTGGTGGCCGGGCGAGCAGGTGGAGGCGCACCTCGCGAAGATGGACCCGATCCATCTGGCGAGATTGGCGGGGCCGGAACCCATCGTCGCCTGCGGTTTTCGCAGGACAAGGCGGGGGGCGGCGAGGCTGGAGGTGCGGACCGACGGGCTGGCTGGGTGCCTGCGGACGCCGAGGGGCGGCAGCGGCAGGCAGGTCGTCGTGCGCTCCGAGGGCGGCAGGGTCAGGATGCGCTGGATGACATCCGTCGAATACGCGAGGTTGCAGGGCGCTAGGCATTGCGGCCCCGTCGTGTCCGAGCGGCAGGCACTTTTTGGCTACGGCGACGCGGTGTGCGTCCCGGCGGTCTCGTGGCTGGATCAAGAGATACTCTCGCCGCTGGCCGAGCACCTGCTGCGGCCCCGGGCGGCGGGCGCAGGGACTTCGCCTTCCGCGGCTTCGCCGACGCCGGCGACGGACTCGCCGAGTGGATGATATCGATGTCGGTCCACGCGGGCGCGGCCCAATCCTCATCGATCCGCCGCCGGATCAGCTCGACGAAGTCCGGATTCGCCTCGACGCCGATCCCCCTCCGGCCCATCGCCCTGCTGACCTTGAGCGTGGTCCCGGATCCGACGAACGGGTCGAGCACGGTGCCGCCGGGATCAGTGTAGCACTCAAGGAAGAACGCAACAAGCTCCTCTGGGAACGCGGCAACATGATACCCGAATTTCTTCACGTTCGGCGGGCGCCACGCTGGGATGCGGACGACATTGCCGACGCAGCGCCCCTTTGGGTTCTTGTTGTGCTCGCGCCGGTCGGCGGCGGCGTACTTCTGCGGGACCCGAGGCTTATGAAAAGTGTAGCTGTCCGAGCCGCCTTTGGTGAAGACGAGGCAGGACTCGAACTTGTTGTCGAGCAGCCGCTCCCTGTAGTGGTTGGGCTGGGGGAGGGCGTTTGGGACATACCAGACGATGTGGTCCCACAACGTCCAACCCTCCATGCGGGACGCGACATCGAACGCGATCGGGTAGAACCGCCCCTTGTTTCGCCTGCTGTTGACATTTACCACGAGGACCGCGTCCGGCGAGGCGCACCGGTGGCACGCCGCCCACACCAGCGACAGGTCGGCGAGGTATTCCTCGTATGTGGACCGCCCGATCTCGCCGGGGGCGCCGTAGTCCTTGAGGTTCCAGTACGGGGGCGATGTGACGACGAGGTCCGCGGCCCCGTCCGGGACGCCCGCCAAGGCGCGAGCGTCGCCGACCAGCAGCCTCTGACCGCCGAACTCAAACGACCGCTGCCCGTCCGGCGGCGGCATCCCGCGATCCGCAAATCCACATCGGCGTGCAAGATGTCCATTTTCGAGCATCTGCGCCATTCTAGGGGCGGTCGCGCCGCTAGAATTACTGGTGGAAAACAGCGCGGGAGCCAACGGCGAGGATACCGCATCAGATGCGGGTCCCCAACCGACCTTCATCGACCTATTCGCGGGCATAGGCGGGATCCGGCTCGGCCTGGAGCAGGCCGGACTGGGATGCGTGTTCTCGTCGGAGATCGACGCGGCCGCCCAGAGGACGTATGCGGCCAACTTCGGCGCGGAGCCAGCGGGCGATGTGCGTCTAGTGGACGCTGCGGCAGTGCCGAACCACGCGCTGCTGGCAGCGGGCTTCCCGTGCTTCGCGAAGGGTACCCTCGTGTTGGCGCGGGAGGGCTACAAGCCGATTGAGGAGATCGTCGTCGGCGCCGAGGTGCTCACGCACCTCGGCCGCTGGCGCCGTGTCACTACCGTGATGTCAAGGCGCGGGGCGCCACTTCGGCGCATCAGGGCGCAGGGCGTCGTCGTGACGACGACCGACGAGCACCCGTTCTGGGCACGCAAACTGACAATGAGGCGGAACAAAAGATCATTTGGCGATCCGCAGTGGATCGAGGCTAGCAAATTAACAAGGGGCCATTTCCTCGCGCAGGTGCTTCCGGATGTCAAACCTGACAAAAAGACTGTGGAGTTTTGGTGGCTGACCGGCAGATATCTCGCCGACGGCTGGCGCGTCCGCCGGAAAAGCCGCCCCGATGGCTCCGGCAGGGTGGTGATATGCTGCGCGCGCGCGGAGGCAGACGAGCTGCGGGGCCGGATAGCGGCCGCGGGCTTCCACGCCGCCCCCGCCACGGAGCGGACCGTCGTAAAGTTCCACATCGTGGCCAATTCGTTGTACCAATTTTTGGAGCCGTTCGGGCACCTCGCCCACGGCAAGACGCTGCCGGGCTTCGCCCTCTCCCTGTCCCGCGCGAAGTCCGCCGCCCTGCTCGACGGCTACATGTCTGGCGACGGGTCGGTATATGAGCTTCGCGAAAAGGCGGGCGGCAAACTGCCGGGCGGCGCGAGAGCGACGACGGTCAGTAAACGGCTGGCGTTCGGGATGGCGCTGCTGGCGCAAAGGATAGGCGTCGTCGCCTCGGTCCTTTACACACCAAGACCCAAAACATGCGTCATAGAGGGACGGCTTGTCCGCCAGAGGCCGACATGGTCCATCACGGTGCCGCAGCACAACCGGTCCGGATTTGTGGAGGGCCAGTACGGGTGGAAGTTGGGCAGTAGGTCGGCGCGCTGCGGTCGCGGGACCGTGTATAACCTGTCGGTCGACGAGGACGAGTCCTACATGGCCGACGGCGCCGTCACACATAATTGTCAGAGTTTCTCTATCTCCGGAAGACAGGGCGGCTTCGCCGACGCCCGCGGCACGCTGTTCTTCGAGATACTGCGCATAGCCGCCGCGAAGGCGACGCCCGTCCTGCTCCTGGAGAACGTCAAGCATCTCGTCCATCACGACGGCGGGCGCACGCTCACGACCATCCTCAAAAGTCTTGAAGAATGCGGCTACGCCGCCTCGTGGAGGATCCTGAACGCCAAGGACTTCGGCGTTGCCCAAAACCGGGAGAGGATCATGATCGTGGCCGACCACGGCGGACGGATGTTCGACTTCTCCGCGCTGCGGACGAGTCCGCCCGTCGCCCTGAGGGACATGCTGGACGCGGAGGGGGGCTTCCAGTGGCTGCGCCCGGACGAGTACACGCTGCTGGAGAATCCGGCGGCGGCGAGGTCCGGCCTGGTTTTCGCAGGTTACAGGAACAAGAGGATCAGGGTCGCGGGCGTCCGCCCGGGAACGCAGCACCTGAGCCGCGTCCACAAGCAGCCGAACCGCATCTACCGTTCGGATGGCCTCCACCCCACGCTCTCGGCTGGCGAGTCGTCCGGAAGGTATTTCATCCTGCACGGCGGGCGAGTGAGGAGGCTCACGCTGGACGAATGCTTCAGATTGATGGGGTTCCCGGAGAGGTTCGCCCGACCGGGGCCGGCGTCAGCGCTGTACCGACAAGTCGGGAATTCGGTGTGTGTGCCGATGTTCGCCGAGTTCGGGCGCGAGGTGGCGCGCCAGTTGCTGGCCAAGCCGGTGGGGCTCTAGCCAGCGGCGCCGTCTAGGCCGGGCGGCGCCGGGACGGGCGCGTAGGGCCGGAGCTTGGCCGCCGACTGGTAGTGGTCGCAGTGTCCCAGGTCCGCCAGCCTCTCCTTGTTGACCTTCTCGCCATCCGGCGGTAGCCAGTCCACGCCCAGGATGGTCCGCTGGCTGGGCTGGTGGCAGACGTGGATGACGCGGTCGTACAGGTAGGGGTGGCCAGATCTTCGCTTCTCGTTCCGCCACCTGCATGTCCGGCAGGCCGGGGGCGGCTTCCTCTGCTTCCTCTTCATCGCGTTTCGCTTTCCGACGGCGCTTGGATCCTCCCCGCCCCCTCCTCGGCCCGCGCGGCTCGGAGGACGAAACCGACGTCCACCTCGTACTCGCCGAGGCGGACGGCGTTGCCGCAGTCGGCCAGCGCGAGGCGGCTGAAGTCCGGGGACGCGTATCCGGATGACTGAAAGATCGAGAGCGGCACGGCCGCCGCGCTAAGGTCGGCGAATACCAGGGTCAGCCCGCCCGGCTCGACGACGGCGGCGACGGCGAGGTTCGCCCTCTCGTGCGCCGGCCGCGACATGGCCTCGGCCAACTGCGAGCGCGGGAGTACCGCGACGCCGCGCATGGTCCGGACGATGTCGGCGATGGTCTCGTGCTCCGCGGACGTCGCGCCGGAGTACAAGAGCCGGACGAGCCGGATGAGCGTCAACCGCAGGACCGGGGACGCGCTCGGGTCGCCGCGGCCCGCGCCCGCCGCGGCGGCGCGCGGCGACAGCCGGACCCACCCGGGCAGCCTCATGTCGAGCTGGACGGGCGAGCCGTGGACGAAGTAGCCGGACTCGGTCGTCGGCTCGCCCTCCACGCCGTCGTCCGTCATCCGGGTCACGGCGTACGCCCTGCCGCCGACCGCGACCTCGTCGCCCTCGCGCAGCCCCATCGCCGCCGCCGCCGCGACCGACCAGCGCCTCCGCTCCACGTAGTCCTTGGCCATGCCAACCCTCCGGCGCGGCACCGCGCCGGAAGTCAAGCGCGACACCAGGGGGGCGTATGGTCAGGCATGGGGGCGGCGCGGGGCCTGGGTTCCGTAGGCGGCGGAACGCCCGTCTCCGAGGGGGCGAACCGGCCGCGGGCGCTTATCGGGCCGGGTCCACATAGGCGCGGCTTTCAAGGGGGGCGGACGATATGGCGGATACTCTATACCAGTTGGCCGCGGCGGGGCCGCGCCACCCGGACATCGGCCTCAGCGGGTCCGTGACCGCCCACTCCCGCAGGGTGTTCGGCAGTCCGGAGGCCGCCGAGGCCCACATCCCGGAGTTCAAGGCGGCGTGCTGCGCGCCGCGGTCGCCCTGCGACATGCACTATATGGACCCGGCGGACATCACGGTCAAGACGGTGACGCTGGAGCTCGCGGGGGCGACGACGCCCGCCGAACCGTGGGAGCCGCTCCCGGACGCCCTGCGCGGGATCAGGGACGCCATCCTGCGGTCGCGCGCGATGCTCGACCTGCGGGACGACTGGGACGAGGGCGGGGCGAAGCGGATCGCGGAGGGCGCGTGGCGCCGCGCCGCCGAGTTCCTCGCCCGCCAGGCGACATGGGCCTGGGACGGCTACCGGAGGGCGATGGACGCGCCCGACATCACGCCGTCGGCGGACGGGGGCGTGGACATCCATTGGGACAGGCCGGGGTACGAGATGCTGATCGGCGTCCCGGCCGACCCGGAGGCCGAGGCCGGCTTCTACGGCGACGACCGCAGGGGCGCGTCGGTCAAGGGGGCGCTCGACACGGCGCGGGCCAGCGGGTGGCTCGCCGGCTGGCTGGCGGAGGCGGGGTCGGCTTAGCCCCTGAAGCGCTCGCGGCCGAGGCGGATCCGGGCCTCGGCCTGCCCGTCGGCGAGCCGCTCGAGGTACCGCAGGGCCGCCCGCTCGCGCCTAGCGCGCTCCACCGGCGGGCTGTCCGCGCACGCGGCGGAGTCGACGGCGTCGGCGAGCCGCATCTTGGCTCGGCATCCCTACATTCTCCTGAGGCGGGGCGGGGCGCTACGGCGCAGCGCGTCCTCGGACCGCCGCTCCTCTTCCGCCTCTCCCTGAGGCCCGCGCCTAGATGTCGAACGCCGGCACCCACCGCTGCGGGTGCGCGGTGTTGTTCACCGGCTCCGCGGTGCCCCCGTCCTGGTACCTCGCCTGGAAGTTGGCCAGCGCGATCGCCGCCGCCCGCAGGATGTACGCCTGCGCCACGCCCGGGCCGGTGAGGGGCGTCCCCAGGAAGCTCAGCGTGCCGCCCGAGAGCCAGGTGTTCGCGTACGACAGGACCTCGATCGGCTCGCACCTGAAGTCCGGCCCGCCGTGGGCGGCGTCCGCGGGGTGCGGAACCTGCGGGGCGGTGGTCGCCGGCGGCTGGGTGGTCGTGGTCGTGGTCGTGGTCGTCGCCGGCACGGTCGTCGTCGCCGGGCCGGTCGTCGTGGTGGTGGTCGTCGGCCCCGCCCCCAGCGGCCTGAACGAGACGCCGAACGCCATGTTCACCGGGCCGCCGGCGGCCGGGTGGGGCGACGGGTACGCCATGGCGTGCCAGTCCGCGGGGGCCGGCGCGTCGACCGCGGCGAAGCACGCCGCCCCGACGGCGGCCGGCGGGGCGGTCGTGGTCGGGGCCGTGGTCGTGGCGCCCGGGGCCGTCGTGGTCCCCGGGGCCGTCGTGGTCCCCGGGGCGGTCGTGGTCGGGGCCGTGGTCGTGGCGCCCGGGGCCGTCGTGGTCCCCGGGGCCGTCGTGGTCCCCGGGGCGGTCGTGGTCGGGGCCGTGGTCGTGGCGCCCGGGGCCGTCGTGGTCCCCGGGGCCGTCGTGGTGGCCGCCGGCGCGCCGGACGCCGTCTTCCAGCCGAACCGTACGGTCGGGGAGTCCGGCGGCAGGAACGCCTGGACGTCGAGCCAGTAGGCGCGGGGGTCCAGCGGGGCGCCCTCCTGGACGAACGCCGGGACGCCGGGGGCCGTCAGGTCGCAATCTATCCGGAAAATCTGCTGGTCGGCCGAGGGCGAGGGCGTCGGCGGATCCACCGAGCTCGGATCCCAGAACCACTCGCCCCCCGGCACCGCGGCGTGCGGCACCATGGCGCAGTCGATGCCCGGGGTGAAGTAGTGCTCCCACAGCAGCTCGCCCGGGCAGGGGTGCCCGTGGGGGCCGAGCTGGACGCCCGCGTGGATGCTCAGGCGCAGGGCCAGGAACGGGGGGCCGACGCTGGGCGGCGCCGTCGTGGTCGACGGGGGCGGCGTGGTCGACGGGAGGAGGTCCGCCATGTACGAGCACCACAGCCATATCCCGGCGAGCTCGCCGCGCTGCCCGCACAGCCAGCCGTCGGCCAGCACGACGGGGGAGCCGCCGCCAGGCAGGCTGCACGCGCGGACGTCGACGCCGTCCACTGTCTCGTCCGGCAGGCGCTCCAGCTTGGTCTCCGGGGCTGGCGGGGCGGTGGTCGTGGTGGTCGTCAGCGGGTTCGGGGGCACCGTCGTCGCGCCTTGGCCGGGCGGCGGGCCGACGGTGACGGGCGGGTGCGACGTGGTCGTCGTGACCGACGGACCCGCCTCGTACGCCAGCACGGCCGCGAAGATGTCCTTCGTCGCGTAGTCCACATAGAAGGCGATGGCGTTCTGCGCGTCCATCGCCACCACGTCGGTGGAGTCGATGACGGGCTTCACGAGCCCGCCGGGCGACGTGAACCACGTGCGCGGCGCGCCGAAGTCGGCGCCGTCCCCGGAGACGGTCACCAGCACGTCCCTCCCGTCCGCCCCATTGAACGTCCCATCGATGTAGACGAGGGACATCCTGTCGTCGGCGAGCCAGGACAGGCGGGTACCCGACAGGCCATCCGCGGGCGTGGCGAACACATTCGCCGCGCCGAAGGCGATGCTCGCCCCGGACACGGTGCCGACCTTGACGGCGTTCTTGTTGTCCCCGGTCTCGCCCTTGTACACGACCGCGAACCTGTTGCCGGACGAGGTCCCGTCGAGCTTCAGAACCGAGATGTTGGAGACGTTCAGGGCCACCTCGGTCTGAAACGTGGCGACCGCCCCGAAGGTAACGTCGGTCCCGCTGACCGTGGCGACGACGGCCTTCCCGTCGTTGCCGGAGTTGGTGTCCGAGAACGCGATGACGACCTTGGTCGATGAGATCGCCGCGGCGTGGACGCCGAGGGTGACATTGGGGCCCACGAGCTCGTGGAACGCGCCGAAGGCGACCGCGTCGCCTGCGACAGTCGCGACGGTCGCCGAGAGGCGGTTGGCGGAGACCTGGTTCTGGAACGCGATCAGAACCTTGCCGTCCTCGAGGAGGACAGCCTCCAGGTACTGGAGGCTGCTGGTGCTGACACCGGTGAACATCACCGTCGGCGGACCGACGGAAACCTGAAGCGTCCCTCTCCTGGAGAGCACGCACACCAGTATCTGGTCGTCGGCCGGCTGCCACCTCCTCCAGACGGCGAGCGCGCGAGTGTCGTCAAGCCTGACGACCGCGAACGTGTCCGTGCCGCCGCCGCTCCACTGGGAGTCCATGGCCTTCGGCGCGCCGAACAGGACGCTGGTCCCGTCAAACCGCCCCACCGCGGCGAAGGGCTTGTAGTTGTGCCCGGGATCCCGGTAGACGACGGCGAACGCCGTGGACGAGAGCTTCGCCGCGCGGCACTGCGAGAGGTTGCTGCCCACGATCGTCGGCGTGCCCGGCTCGGTGGTCTCCGGCGGCGGCGTGCTGCCCGGCTCGGTGGTCGCCGGAGCCGGCGCGTACTGGCGCAGGACCGCCAAGCCGTCGTACGAGAAGGAGTCCCGGTAGACGACGACGGCGTTCTCGCCGTCCAACGCGGCGGCGTCGAGGAAGTCCGGCGCGCTGCCCCCCGCGAACCAGGTGCTGGGGGGGGCGATGCCGAGCGGCGAACCGAACGTCACCAGCCTGTCCTTGCCGTCGCCGCCGTGGCCGGCCGACTGCACGGCCAGCGTGACCAGCGCGCCGCGCCCCGCGTCGAGGCGCGCGAGGCGCGAGCCGAAGAGGTCGGTGAGGGCGTAGAACTCCGTCGCCTCGCCGAAGGTGACGCCCATGCCCGTCCCGGACACGGTGCCGATCTTGATGTAGCCCTTCCCGTGCACGTACGCGACCGCGAAGTTCTCCCCGTACTCGTCCAGCTTCATGAGCGAGATGGGTGGGGCCGCCTCGCCGGCCTGGAACTCGTTCGGGGCCCCGAACGTTATCGCGCCGCCCGCGGCGACGTTGGCGATCAGCGCCCAGCTCGCGGGGGACGAGTCGGTGAAGGCGACGACGGCCTTGGCGGACGAGAGCGCCGCGGCGCGGAGGTGGGGCTCGGCCGCCGCGCTGAACGCGGCTGGCGCGCCGAGGGTTACGCCCCCGCCGCTGACGGTGGCGAGGACCGCCCTGCCGTCGCCGCTCGCGAGGTCGCGGAAGACGATCAGAACCCTCCCCGCGCCGAGGTACACGGCGTTCATGGAGTCCGCCTCGTGGGCGAGGGCGAAGTCGGCCGGCGTCCCGACGGTGACCGAGGCCCCGCCGACGATGGTCAGGACGGCCGCGCGCGCCGGCGAGTTCCCGCTCCAGACGGCCACCGCGCGCGCGGAGTCGAGTCCCACGACCGCGAAGCTGGAGAACCCGCCGCCGGTGAGCTGGGCGTCCACCACGGCGGGCGCGCCGAAGGTTATGTCGGCCCCGGACAGCGTCCCCACCGCGGCCGTCGCGTAGCCCGAGGGGTTCTCGCGCCAGACGACGACGAACTTCGTGGGCGAGAGGCCCGCCACGACGCAGTCGGAGGCGTTGTCGCTGAACTTCCCGCCCCCGGGCGGCTGGGTCGCGGCCGGCTCGTACTGCTCGAGCTGGAGCGCCTGGCCCTCGTCGGCCGAGTCGGCCAGGCTGTAGGCGGCGACGACGGTCCCGTTCTCGTCCACGCCCAGGTCGAGGAAATCGACGGTGTCCGGCACGCAGGTGTTGGGCGCGCCGAAGGCTATCGCGTTGCCGGAGATCGTCGCCAGCCTGTCCACGAGGGTGTTGCTGGACTCCGTACCGATCCGCGAGAGGAGCACGACCTGGTCCGTGCCGAGCAGCCCCACCCGCGTCGCGTACAGGTCGGTCCCGGAGTAGAACTCCTGCGGCGGGCCGAAGGCGATGCTCGCCCCGGTCACGGTGCCGACCTTGGCGTAGCCCTTCCCGCTCTTGTAGGTGACCGCGAACCTGGCCCCGGTCCCGTCGAGCGCCAGGACCGCGATGTTCGCCTGCGGCTCGCCGACCTGGAACGGGGCGCGCGCGCCGAACGCGATGACCGTCCCGGTCACGTCGGCGACGCACGCCTTCCCCGCGAGCGACGCGTCGAGGTAGGCGACGACGGCGCGGTCGGGCGTCAGCGCCGCGGCGGAGATCCAGGTGGTGTTGTCGTCGTTGAACGTCCAGAACGCGCCGAAGGTGACGTCGGACCCGGAGACGGTCGCGATCCGGGCCTTGCCCTGGTGGTAGGGGGCGAGGTTGTGCCGGAAGGCGATCAGCACCTTCCCCGCGCCGAGGGAGACGGCGTCCACCCACTCGGCGTCGTCCGAGAGAATGTTCAGGGGGCCGCGGGTGACCGCGTCGCCGGTGATGGTCAGGACGGCGGCGCCGGTCTGCGTGGTGGGCCCGGGGTAGACGGCCAGCGCGTGCCCGGAGTCGAGGGCGACGACCGCGACCGGGTCGTTGAGGACGCCGGCTATGGGGGAGGAACTCAGGATGACGGGGTCGCCGAAGCTCACCGCGCCGCCGACCGCGCTGCCCACCGCGGCGCGCATCTCGGAGGAGCTCTCCCTGTAGACGACCACGAACTTCGTGGGCGAGAGCATCGCCACGCGCGTGAATTCGGCGTTGAGGCTGAACGTAGTTGCTGCCATATATTCCCTCCGCCGCCGCGACACCATCAAAACAACTAAAACCGGCGCGCCCGGCAAGCCGCCCAGGCCCGGGACCCGTCAAGCGCCCGGGCGCGGCGGCGAAACTTTATCGGGTGCGGGGGCCGGGCGGCCCCGCGGGGACACCGGCGCGAAGCCGGCGGGGACGGAGCCGCGAAAGACGTCCACGAGGAACGTCCTGCCGCCCGCCTCTATGTCGGAGCAGAGCACCAGCGCCTCGCTCCCGGCGTCGGCCGACGGGGAGAGCACGACCGCGATCTCGTCCGCGCCCCCGCCGCCGTGCCTAGCCACCACGCCGAGCGCGGCCTGCGGCGGGAGCGCCGACAGCCTCGACAGCAGTTGGGCGCGGGCGTTCTCGGCGCACGACCGCCACGCCGGCGGCGGCGAGGGCCGCGCCTTCCTCCACGCGAAGACTGCGCCGCTCTCCGACACAACGGCGACATGCCAGCCAGCCTGCTTCAGGTGCAGGTCCCTCGCCCCAGCCCTCGGCGGCGCGCACAGCAGCACGCCGTCGCGGCACCGCACCACGCACGGCCTCTGCGGGTCCGGCATCGTGTACGCGGCGCTCCTCGCCTCACAGATCCCCAAGTCCGTCGCGATGCCCCCGTCCGGATGCTCCTGGAAGCAGCCGGTGGCGAGCATCGCCGCGGCGAACCCGTCGTTGTTGCCCATCGTTGCACTCTCCCCGGGCGCGAACTCCCGCTGCGCCCGCATGCCGCGCGCCGCCCCAACAGCGGGAGCGGCGGAAAAACAGCAAAAGGTCGCGGCGGACCCCCGCGGTTACGGGCTGGGCAGGACGCGAGAGTCTCGGTCGGCCTTCGCACGAAGGTACGCGGCGGCGGCGGCGGCTTCTAGCTCGGAGCCGAAATAGCCCAAGTTGACCTTGCGCCCGGAGACCTGTATTTGCGCGCGCCATTTCGGCCTGTCCGTGGCCCAGCACACGCCCGAATGTGCGCTCGTCGCGGACGTTCCGGCGCGGCTGTTGCACTGGTTGCCGCTCCTGCCCACGGCCCGTAGGTTGGAGCGGCGGTTGACCAAACCGTCCCAGTTGATATGGTCCGCCTCCCTGGCGTCGCCCCTCCTCAGCCCCAAAACGAGCCTGCGCGCCTTCGCGCTCGTCAGCCTCCCGTCCGGAAGTCGCGCGCTCGCGATCATGTAGAGGACATTGCGGTTGCGCGGCGTCTCCTGACGACCGAGCACGCCGAGGCGACCAAAACTCCGGGTGGCCTCGGCGGGGAGCGTCCCGCGCAGCCCCTGCCGCCCCCCGTTGGAATCCTGCGGCGCAGGCGCGCTGGGGAGCTCGCGGGCCGCGCGCCAGCGGCCGATGTCGGCGAACCCCCCGCCCCATCTAGCTTCGGCAAGTCCGTCTCGTCAATGAGGCCGTCAAAGCCGCCATGGAGCTCGATCCTGGCAACGCCGCCGCGAATGGTTACTGCGTTCTTCACACCCCGTTCTGTCAACGAACCGAGGGGGCTCGTAGGCGTGATCGCGGTCGGAGCCGCGGGCGCACTGCCCTGGCGGGGCGGGGTGCTGAATCCGCAGCCCGGCGCGCCGCACAGGAAGTGGCGCGCCCTGCCGTCCCACCATACGGCCCGTTTGCGCCCGCAGGCGGGGCAGTCGTACATCATCACGGTCCGGTCCTCCCGGGGACGGGCGCGTCGCTCCAGCCGGGCGGCTGCGGGAGCGGCCCGAGCAGCCAGCCCCACCCCAACCTCGCGTCCGGCGGGAAGTCGCCCGCGCAGCAGAACAGCGCCCCCACCCAGTCGAAGCCGCCGCGGACCGTGCGCTGGAGGTACAGCCCTGGGGCGGGGCGGTCGCCCGGCCCGTGCCTCGCCCACCGCGGAACGCCGGCGGCCGCCTGCACGCGCGGGTCGGAGAGGTCCGGCGCGGTCCGCCGGGCGGCGGCGAACAGCCAGTACTCCAGCGCCCCCCCCGCCTCCTCGACATCGCCCTCGCTCCCACCCCGCATGGAGTTCATGAGTTCCGCGAAGGCCTCCGTTGCGTCGTTCCCGTATCCGTCCACCGTTTTTTGCCCTCCGTCAGCGCCCGCCAGCCGGCCTGAGCACGCGCAGGTACGTGGCGAACGCCCTCAAGGCGGCCTTGCTGTTGAACCTCAGCACATACCTCAGCGACCCGTCCCGCCACTCGACCCTCACGGCGTAGTTGAAGCGGCATCCGGACTCCAGGTCGCGGAACGCGGAGACCAGCTCAAACGGGTCGTGGCAGTAGAAGGACACATAGGGGCCGCCCGGGTCGCCCCCGCAACTGTACCGGGTCAGGACGGTCCCGAAGGAGTTCAGCCACGCGACCACGGGCTGGATGGCCAGGTCGACGTCGGCCGCCTTCAGGACCTGGCGCGACGACTTGTGGGCCCTACTCATCCGAACGCCCTCCGCAGGTTGTCGTCCGTCCGGCGCCGCCGCCGATCGCCGCCCTCGCCTGGGCGGTCGCTCGCAGCCGCAGCAGCTCCTCGATCTCGCCGCGGAGCACCGACGGGTAGAGCCAGCCGAGCATCCGACCGATCATCTCACGGCGCTCCCACACCTCGCGGTCGATCTCCTCCGCCGTCAACCCGTCGAACTCGCCAGGCGGCACCATGCCCTCTCACTGCCTCCCCATCATCATGGCGGCCAGCGTTATCAGCGCCCCTGCGGCGTTGTACGCCGACTGCCACCAGTTCCGCTTGAGCGCCGCCTCCGCCGAGCCGCCGAGGTAAAAGGCTATCAGCCCAACCATGAACCAGTTCACGCCGCCGCCTCTCCTTGCCACGCCGCTTTCCCCCGCGATTATACGCCGCCCGCCCCCGACGTCCCCCCTCGGGATCTTGGATCCACGCCCCACGCCGGTTCCTAAAGTTCCTTCTTGGTACCTACGATTACTGGAGTGGAGTTCGGCGCGCTCCACAGTCGCCGCGCTTTTTTCGGATACTGTGGAGCGCAACCGTGCCAGTCGCGCTCCACAGAAGATTGCGACTCCGGATACTGTGGAGCGCAACCGTGCCAGTCGCGCTCCACAGTCGCAGTCTTCTCCGGATACTGTGCAGCGCACGCGCTCCGCAGAGTTCGGCTATGCAGCTCGACTGTGCAGCTCTCTCGTGTACCGCATTTTCATCACCTGCGCCACGCTTTGGCTGTGCAGCGCGCCGCTCCGCGCGGCGCTGCACAAGTCCGGCGGCGGGTGTATAATGCAGCGTCGCCCGGACAGGCGGGGACGGAGGCGCGCCATTCCGACATACGAGTACCAGTGCGAAAGGTGCGGGCTCGTGCGCGAGCTCGTGCAGCCGATCACGGCGAGGCCGAGGCGTCGGCTGGGCTGCGAGGGGTGCGGCGCGGAGACGCCGTGCCGGCGGCTGATAGGCACCGGGGGCGGCGTCCTGTTCAGGGGCAGCGGCTTCCACCAGACGGACTACCGGAGCGAGTCGTACAAGAGGGACGCCCGGAAGGACGCCGATGCGTCCAAGGGCGGGGAGGATGGGAAATGACCTTGAAGCAGACTGCGGACGCGTTCTTCCTCTCCGAGGCCGCCGTGTTGGCTGGCCAGGCTGACGGGGCGGTTCTGCTTGCGTTGGGGGTGTCGACGGCGCTGGGGGCGGCTGGGCTGCGCGCCGAGCTGGGGTACAGCCTCGATCGCGACCGGGTGCTGGTCGTCCACATGGGCGTCCTCTACGGGGAGGGCATCCGCGGCGTCCGCGGCGTGGACGATCTCCTGGCCCGCGCTGCTTGGCTGGTGACCAACTGCTCGCAGGCGCCCCGCGGGGTCATCGCGCCGCTCCCGCCGCGCGCGCCCGCCCCGGGTACCGATCTGTGGGTGTCTGGGCGGGCCGAGGCCTCCGTTAAGCTTCCGCCGCTCGTCGGGAGGGCGTTCACGCTGGCGCGCTGCGGCGAACTCGTCTGGGGAAATTGGTGGTTACGGTCCCTCGACGCGGAGAAGTTCGTGCTGGCCAGCGATTTCGGCCTCCTGCCGCCTATCTGCGCCGAACCGGACGCGGAGAGCTTCGTGGTCGAGGTGTGGCCCGCCGACGCGTCTGGGCGGCGGCTGGCCGGGCGGCAGACGACGATGCTGCACGCGCCCTCCGGCGGCGCGGAGCGGCTGAGGCTGGTCGACGCGGATCCTCTGTCCGGCGCGCGCCGGAGGACGGACGAGAACCTGAGGAGGGCGTTCGGATGAGGAGACGCTGGTTCGACAGTCGCGGGAGGTTCAATATCCCATTCTCGATGCGGTGGCTGTCGGCGGTGCCGGTCCCGCGGGCCGTCAGGCGGTGGTACTACCGTCTGAGCGTCCGAGTGGCCGGGCACCCGTCGAACTGGCACTGGAAGATGTTCGCTTGGTGCGGCGACGATGCTGGCGACGGTGGTTCCCCGCCCCCCGCCCGGTGGCCCCGCCGCAGGTGCGACCTGCGCGAGGGCGAGAGGTGCCCGTGGTGCGGCGGGTACTGTGAACCCGGCGCGTCGGAGGAGTCGGTGAGGGCGTGATGGCCGACCACGACGGGACCGCGGCGACCACGGCGGAGCGGCACCCGCCGCTCATCGTGGCGACCAAACTCATCGATGTTTTGGCCCAGGCCGCCAACCGCGGGTTCGCCTCCTTCCCGCGGTGGCTGGAGGCGTTCACGCGGCACTGCTGGGCGCACCCGGGGGTCATGGGCCACCTGGCCATGCCCGCCCGCGGGAACCGCAGGCGCGGATCCGTCGGCTGGATGTCGTTCCCCGGGGGCAGCTCGCGGCAGTGCGGCGGGCGATGGCGGATGTACCGGCACTTCACGAGGCTGCTCGAGGGCGCCGGCCTGCTGGAGGCGCTTTCCCCGCCGGACGGGCAGGCGAAGAGGTGCGGCGAGTGGCGCGTGCGCATCCTCGTCCCGGAGGGGGGGCACGGCCCCAGCGAGACGTGGCGGATCCTGCGGAAGATGGCCACGGGCGCCGCGCGGCCGGAGGCGGCGCTCATGGACGTAGTCCGGCGGCATGTGGGGAGGTGCACCCCGCACCTGAGGCCGCGGCCGAAGGACGCGCGCGCGTGGGCGGAGGCCGACCACTCGCCGCGCAACAGGCACCAGCTCGACCAGGTGCGCGCGATCCTCGCCGCGGCGGCGCTCGCGGCGGACCCGAGGTGCACGCCGGTCGCGAACTGGCCGGACGGCGACCCCGCCGACAGCGTCGACATGGCCGTGTTCCCGTGGGCCAGCAGGTCCCTCGCCACGGCGGTGAAGTGCGGACTCGGCCACGCCAACGACCCGGAGGCCGCGGCGCTGCTCCGCGTGATGGGGGAGCAGGAACCCAAGCACCCCGAGGCGACGTTCCTCTACATCACCCTCTGGGAGGCCGACCCGGGCCTGGCCGCGAGGCTGGAGGCCGCCGGGGCCAGGGTCGCCTCCGTGCTCCCGAGGCGGGTCCGGCCCGCGCGAGCCACCACCCGCTAGAATCACGGCGGAGGTGGAAATGTCGACAAGGACGGACGACAAGGCGGAGGGCAGGGCGGCCCGCAAGCGGCGCCCCGCGGGGTTGGCGCACGCGACGACGCGACGGAGCATCTACGACTACTCGAACGACAGGCTGCTGCCGATGGAGCTGGGCCAGGTGGCGTCCGGCTTCAGGGTGCGGCGCGGCTTCAGCCTCGTCTACGACGGCGACCAGCGCGGGCTGCCGGCGGCGGTCGCGCACCGGGCCGTGGAGACCGTCAACACCTGGCTCGTGCAGCACGCGGCGGCGAGGTTCCAGCTCGCGCGCAGCGGGAAGTGGGAGTCCAGCCTGGACGTGCACGGCAAGAAGGCCGTGGGCAACTTCGTCGGGCGCGCGTTCTGCGACAACGTGCAGGACATCACCTGGCAGGCTCCCGACGGGCTGCGCAACACGCCGATCGACTCCGGGTGCCCAGACCTGATCCCGGCGAGGTACAGCGGCGGCGACCACGAGTGGACGCGGTTCCAGAAGGGCGGCATCGAGGTCAAGGCGACCTGCGGCGCCCTGAGGCCCGGGCCGAAGCCGGGGTACGGCGAGAGCCGGGTGTCGCGCCTCGCGGGCGTCACGTGGTCCGCACACCACCCGTTCTCCAGGAGGGTGCTGGGCCTGGTTTGGGACTACATAGCGGGCGTCCCGCAGGTGGTCGGCGCGTTCTACGCCGGCGGGCTCCGCGCGGGGGACTTCGGCGACTGCAAGCCCGACCTGTCCAGGCGCAGCGGGAACTCGACCAACGCCGCGGCGATCAAGAGCTCCGGGAGGGCGAAGTTCCAGTGGGTCTGCGTGTACGACGACGACGAGTACGTCGAGTGCTTCCGGCGCGTGCTGCCGGCGTGCGGGCTGTAGGGGGTATCGGATGAGTGTTGCGGGCTTCTTGAGCGGCACCCTCGTGCTGGCGCGGGAGGGCTACAAACCGATCGAGGACATCGTCGTTGGCGATGAGGTGCTCACGCACCTCGGCCGCTGGCGGCGGGTCACGACCGTGTCGTCCAGGCGGAGCATCCCCCTGCGGCGCGTCAGGGCGCAGGGCGTCAAGGTAACGACAACCGATGAGCACCAGTTCTGGACCCGCATGATGACCATAAAACATCCACGACATACAAGCGTAAGGTCGTTCGGAGATCCACGATGGGTCGCCGCCAGCGAGCTGACAAGGAACCACTTCCTGGCCCAAATTCTTCCGGATGTTAAGCCGGACGGGAGGGCTGTTGAGTTCTGGTGGTTCGTCGGCAGGTATCTCGCCGACGGCTGGCGCGTGCGGAGGAAGAATGGCAAACCCGGCATTGGCTGGACTGTGATATGCTGCGCGCACGCGGAGGCTGACGAACTACATAGACGGATAGCGGCAGCCGGGTTCCACGCGACGCGTCAGATGGGGCGCACTGTAGTCAATTTCAAAATCTGGGCAAATTCACTGTACAGGTTCTTGGAACCGTTCGGACACCTGGCCCATGGCAAGAATCTGCCGGGCTTCGCCCTCTCGCTCTCCCGTGAGAAGTCCGCCGCCCTGCTCGATGGCTACATGTCAGGCGATGGCCACGCCAGACGAGGTTGTAGAACAGCTACGACGGTCAGCAAAAAATTAGCGTTCAGCATGGCGCTGCTGGCGCAGAGGGCGGGCGTCGTGGCCTCGATCTGCCGATATGTCCCGTCCAAAACAGCCGTCATAGAGGGACGGCTCGTCCGCCAGAGGCCGAAGTGGTCCGTCACGGTACCTCGACGAAACCAGTCCGGGTTAGTCGAGGGGCGGTATGGGTGGAAAAAGGTCAAAAAGTCGGTGTGGCGCGGTCGCGGGACGGTGCGCGACCTGTCGGTCGAGGGGGACGAGTCCTACATGGCCGATGGCGCGGTAGTTCACAACTGTAGAGGTTGCTGCCCTCCGGTGCGTGCTACTGGCGCGCGGGCCGTAGGAGGTACTGAATGAGGGTTCTTGTGACCGGCGGCGCGGGCTTCCTGGGCAGCCACCTATGTGAGAAATTGCTCGAAGACGGCCACGGCGTCATCTGTCTGGACAACCTGTTCACGGGCAGCAGGGGCAACGTCGCGCACCTGCTCGACGGGGCGGACTTCGAGTTCGTGCGGCACGACGTCATCGAGCCGATCCTGCTCGAGGTGGACTGGATTTTTAATTTAGCTTGTCCCGCGCCGCCGCCGCACTACCAGCACAACCCGGTCAAGACGGTCAAGACCTCGGTGATGGGGGCGCTCAACATGCTGGGGCTGGCCAAGCGGGTCAAGGCCCGCATCCTCCAGGCGTCCACGAGCGAGGTCTACGGCGACCCGCAGGAGCACCCGCAGAGGGAGACCTACTGGGGGCATGTGAACCCGGTCGGCCCGAGGAGCTGCTACGACGAGGGCAAGCGCGTGGCCGAGACGCTGATGACGGACTACCACCGGCAGAACGGGGTGGACACGCGCATCGCCCGTATCTTCAACAGCATTCTGGCGGACCAGCATGTGGTTGCTTTGGACGACGAGGGTCTGCACATAGAGCGCGTCGAGGACTACGCGCGCGGGTTCAAGGGCGGGAAGGTGATGGTGCCGGCTTTCGATCCGGAAACCCGGCGGATGGTGCTCAGGGAGGCGACTTATCTCCTGAGGCACCCGGTTCAAGGTGACGCGTTTGAGCTGAAGCTGCGGTACGGCAGGTCCGTGAAAGTGACCGGGGACCACAGCGTGTTCGTTAAGGGGACTGACGGAACGCCAGTCGCCAAGCCCGTGCGGGACATCGAGGTCGGGGACTATGTGGCCATCCCGTCCCGGTTGCCGGTTGTCGAGAAGGACCGCGAGTCCGTCGATCTGATCGAGGAGCTGTCCAAGGACGAGTCGGAGATGTGGGAGTGGGCGGTGCGCCACGCTTCGCTGTCGGATGTGGTTTCCTCTAGGAGGGAGGAGATACACGCCATGTTGGTCGAAAGCAGACATTACCAAAGCCGAAGCACCGCCGTCTGCGCGACCAACAAGTGGATCGAGAAACATGAAATCCCATTGTATGTGTTCGCGCGGCTAGGACTCAGATCCGATGGTGGCATGGAGTTGCGGTCGTATAGCGGTTCCAACATCCGCATCAACGCCAAGGTACGGCTAACGGACGACATGCTTTGGGCAATGGGATTGTATGTCGCGGAGGGAGCCGAACATGGTGGCGACGGCACGCATTTCATCGCGTACACAACCGACCAATGCTACGTTGATCGCGCGAGTTCGATATTGTCGGGCGAATTCAGGCTGCATGTTGGTAGCATACCCTACTGCAAGGGCCGCGCGCCCGGCCTATATCTGCACTCGAAAGCCATCCATCGCCTTTTCGTGAAGGTGCTGCGTCTCCACGACCGCAGGATCCCGTCTTGGGTGATACAGTTACCGCTGAGCCGGCTGAAGCATTTTTTGGACGGGTTCCGGTGCGGCGACGGTACGCACAGCGGGAAGAAGCTCGGGAACGAGATGTGCTTTGAGACGGCGAGAGAGCGCTTGGCCATCGACCTCTCCTACCTGCTCATGCGCTTCGGCGTGGTCGCGTCTTTCGGCGGGTACGAGACGACCTTCAAACAAAAGTACGGGGACCGGAAGTTCCCGTTCTGGCGACTGACTATATGCGAGGTGGACAACTTTGATGTGCTGTCGTGGGACGGGGGCGTCCATCAGACGCTGAACGCCCAACGCGACGGCGATTTAGTGTGGTCGTTGGTCCGGGAGAAGAAAGCATGCCTGCTCACACCGTCCACATACGACTTCTCCGTGCCCGGCGCGGAGAACTTCGTGGCCGGGAACGGCGTGTGCTGCCACAACACCTACGGCCCGAGGATGCGGGCTGACGACGGCAGGGTTGTGTCCAACTTCATCGTTCAGGCGCTCCGCGGCGAGCCGATGACCGTCTACGGCGACGGCTCGCAGATGCGCAGCTTCTGTTACGTGGACGACATGGTGGCTGGCCTGGTCCGCCTGATGGAGCACGAGGGCGAGGGCGCGCACCTGCCGGTCAACCTCGGGAACCCGCGGGAGACGACGATGCTGGAGCTCGCGGGGACGGTCGCCGCCGCCGCGGGCTGCGAGCCGCAGGTCGCGCACATGCCGCTGCCGCCGGACGACCCGTCGCGGCGCAGGCCGGACATCTCCCGGGCGAGGTCGCTGCTCGGGTGGGAGCCGGCCGTGCCGCTGGAGGAGGGCGTCGAACACACCGTCGCGTGGTTCCGCTTCGGCGGCGGCGACGCGGCCTAGCCCCGCCGGCGAAGGAGTCCGGACAGCGCCCGCACCGGCGCGCTGAGCAGCCCCACCAGCCAGCCCGCGATGCCCGACCCGGGCCTCACGACCTTGAAGCCGACGGGCGGCTTCTCTATGGAGCGCACGATCCAGAAGTCCCAGGAGATGGTCGGGTTGTCGACCAGCGCGAACGGCACCTTGCAGTAGCCGGCGAGTCCCCACTTGGCCCCCCAACTGTTCCGTACGAGGTATGTCTTCGAGTCGAGGTCGTACCCGACGATGAGCATGGCGTGTCCGCCGACCTGCGTCTCTCCGGGGGCCGGGATCGGGACGACCCCCGTTTGCCCGGTGACCGCCTCGAACGACTCGTAGAGCATCGTGCCGTACACGACGGGCAGGCCCCCGTTCAGCGCCTGGAGCACGCCCGAACCCTGCGCGACGCGGGCGTACTCCACGGCCTGCCGCAGCATCCCGTCGCGGTACGCCCCCGTCGAAGGTTTGGAGAAGACCGCACGGACGTTGTACGGCCAGATGCTCTCGAGGCACGCGCCACTCGCCTTGACGGCCCTCATCGCGCTGCTAATGTAGGCGCCGGCGTCCTTGCCAGTGCTGCCGTCGAGCACGCGGGTGTTCCAATATACAAATAGCCTACTCAGATCGCGCTGCGGGAGCCCCTGTTTTCGCTCCAGCATCTCCATCGCGCCGACCACCGCATTCGCCGTGCAACTGTTGAGCTGGTCCTGCTGCTCCACCGCGCTGCACAGGGGCCGAAGGTCCACCTTACGGGCCAACGGCACCGCGCTGAACATCACCTTGAAGTCCCGGGGGTCCTCCGGACCGCGCCTGCAACCGCCTATTTTCCTCTCCGACATGTGTCCACCTCCGGACCCGCCGAAGACTCCAAAACAAAAACAAGCTGGTTCCCCTATCGTGGCGGTCGGATGCGAGACGACGCATAAGTCTCTCCGGCCAGTCGCAAGCCACCGGCCTTGTGCCGGCGGTAGTTGACCGAGGGACGGCGCGGGTGGAAGCTGTTCAGAAAGTCGGAGCGGCGCGGTCGCGGAACGGTGTACAACCTGTCGGTCGAGGAGGACGAGTTCTACATGGCCGACGGCGCCGTCGTGCGCAACTGCCGTAGGCACAGCGGGTTCGGGGGCGCGGCACCAACGCCGCTGTCGGCGGCCGTCGCCCGGTCCCTCGCCGGAGCCGCAGGCTGACGCGGGGCCTTAGGACTTCGTCGGTTGGGTCCGGGCGTCCTGCCCCTCCCTGCAAACCCTGCTGAACACGACCAACACGAAGATCGGACCCATGCCGCCGTCGCAGTCGTCGGTCACGTACACGCGCTTTTGGCTGCGCGTCAGCCCAACGACATCGTGCAGTTCCCAGCCCGCGTTCAGCAGCGCGCGGTCGTTGACCGCCTCCTCGAGGATTTTGTTGGCTTTGGCCAGGGACGGCGCGCCGCTGTCCCCGCCCACGCAGTTGGGCAGGTGCAGCAGCTTCGTGCGGTACTCCATAGCGCGCTTCGCGGGCATGCGGATCGTACGCGTGCGCGCGGCGCGGGTCAAGGGGGCGTGACGCCGGGCGGCCTGTTCGTCGGGTTTGACCCCGGCGCTTAGGAACAGTCGTCCAGCGGCCCGCGTGTTTGTTCCGCCGATCTACTACTTCCAGCGCTTGCTGCGCTTGGCGAACTTGGACTTCCCGTCTCCGCCGCCGTCGGGCTTCGCCGGGGCGGGTTCCGCCGCCCCCTTGATGGGCAGGGTGGGCATCGGCCCGGGCTTCTGCCCCGGCCCCCTCCTCGGCTTGGCGACGCGGGCGCGGCGGACGACGCACGCCCGGCAGGGGCAGTCGGCGGCGCCGGTGCACCCGCCGGGCGGCTGGAACGTGCCTTCGCCTGGCCACGTCGGGAGATCGCCGGGGAGAGGCGGGAAACCGCCCCGTCCGGGGAACGGCGGGAGCGGGCCGCTGGGCGCCGGGAGGACGTGCACGCCGTCCGGCTCGCCGCTCGTCGTCCAGATGGTCGGCGGGCAGGTGCCGGTCGTGCTCGTGTGGGGCGGGTCCGCCGCGCCGGTTCCGACGGGGTCCGCCAACCCGTCGCCGTCCGCGTCGCGGAACGCGGCCTCCATGTCGTCCACGCCCTTGCTCCCGACCACGCTCGACAGGAACGCCGCGCCGTCCCCGCCGCCCTTCCTGTACTTCGTCGCGTTCAGCGCCGCGTTCGACACGGTGCTGCCGTAGGCGTGGGTGTACGTCCCGGCGTGGAAGCCCTCGGCCGACGCGCACATCGCGCCGACGAGCCCCCTCGCCGACTCCGAGCCGCGGTCCGCCAGGAGCGAGAATGACCGCACGGCGCACCTCAGGGCGTCCTGCGCGCCGGCCCAGTCGCCGCGCTCGGCCGCCTTCACTGCCTCGAGCTGCGCGTTCGCCGCCTGGACGAGCGCGACCTGCTCGGCCACCGCCAGCGCGGGTTCCGCGTCGGCGTCCTTCGCCTTGACGAAAGTCACCTTCGGGTTGAGCTCGCGCCTCTCGTGCTTCTTCGACGTGGCGTCGTCCCACGACACCGCGACGTGCGCCACGCTGAACGGCCTCGCCTTCGGCTTGCCGTCGGGCTTGGCGACCCTGAGCCTGACCAGGACGTGCTTGGTCTCGCCGGCGTAGAGGTCCTCGGCGTTGATCGCCGCCTCGCCGCCCTTGTCCTCGACGGTGAAGTCGTTCAGCACCTCGAGCACCTCGCCCCCCTTGTTGGGCCGGATCCTGACCTCGAGGTTCTGGGCGATGCAGCTCAGCATGCCGCCCAGCTCGCGGGCGAAGACGCTCCCGATGTCCTTCCCGCCGATGAAGTAGTAGTTCCCGCCGCCCGCCTTCGCCATGTCGGCGAGCAGCTCCTGGTCGCAGTCCGTGCCGAAGCCGAACGTGGACACCGTGCAGGACGAGGCGCGGCCCCCGACCATGCCGAGCAGCCCGGCGCGGTCGGAGACGCCCTCGTTGGCCAGCCCGTCGGTCAGCAGCATGATCCGCTTCACGCCCTTGAACTTCTCGTTGACCTGCTTCAGCCCGGCGGCGAGGCCGCCGCTCATGTTGGTGCAGGTCGTGGCCTGGAGCCTGCCGATCGCCGCGAGGATCGGCTCCTTGTTCGCGGCGCCGACGCGCTCGAGCACCGTCTCGACGTGGGACGCGTACGCCACGATGGCGACCTCGTCCTGGTCGGACAGGTTCCTGGCGAGCTTGGACGCCGTGTCCTTGAGCGCCGCGAGCTTCTCGCCGCTCATGGATCCGGACGCGTCCAGCACCAGCACGGTGCAGATCGGGGTGCGCTTGAAGCCCTTGTCGCTCCCCGTCACGCTGACCATGAGGTACCCCTCGTAGTCCTTCGACCCGTCGATTTTCTGGCGGTCGAGCGTCGCCTTGACCTCGACCTTCCCGGCCGTCGGCGCCGACGGCGCGCCGCCCTTCTCCTCCGCGTCGTCGCCCTTCTTCCCGCCCTTGCCCAGCGCAAGCGCGGCCAGACCGGTCACTGCCTTCAGGATCTCGCTCATGGGGATTCCCCCTCCTTTTTCCATGCGGGGCCGGTGGATTCAGGAGTCCGGTGGGCGACCCTAAGCGCCCCGGCGGAGACCAGCTCCGACCCCATTTGCCTCTTCAAGGCACACCGCGCGTCCCGTCACCGGGCGCCCGGCATGGTCGGGTAACCTCGCCGGCTCGTGCCAGATGGCCGGGAGCCGGCGTACGTCCGATTATATCGCGCGGGGCGGGGCAAAGCAAGGGGTCGCCGGAAAAGGTTGACTGGGCGGGCTGGCGGGCCTACGATCCGGCGGAGAACTCGAGGTCGGCACCGCCCGCAGCACCATGTTGATTCGTTGGCGCATTGGCCGTCCGAGTCCTGACGGGCGTTTTTTTTTGGTCACTTGTTGGCGATCACCGCCACGGTGCTGACCATCGTGCCGGACTCCTTGAAGGCGCCGCGGCCGAGTTCGACGATCCTGTGGCCGGCGCACCCGGCGAGCTTCTCGCGGAACGCCAGCGTCCTCCCGTCCTGGCGGAACGTGACCCCCGCCGACATGACCGACACGACCCTGCCGCCCGGCTTGCAGCAGTCGATCATGTGCGAGACGTGCTTGACGTCCTGCTGTAGCGTGAAGGGCGGGTTGGCGACGACCCTGTCGTATGCCTCGCCCGGCTCGTACGCCAGGAAGTCGGCGCCGACGAGCCTGTAGCCCCTCGCGCGGCCGTCGGCTTGCAGGCGGGCGACGAGGTCCTGCTGGATCTCGCAGTAGTGGGAGGCATCCGGCAGCAGCGCCAGGATGCTCCCCGCCCCGGCCGACGGCTCCAGGCAGAGGTCGCCGCGCCGGACGCCGGCCCACTCGACGAGCCTTCCGGCGACCTCGGCGGGCGTGAAGAACGCCTGGAACTCGCGCTTCCCGTCGGCGACCTCGCCGGTCAGCAGCACGCGGTCCAGGGCGCCGGACGGGTCGCGGTCGAAGACGTGGCCGCCGCGCTTCCGGCTCCACTTCCCGCCCATGGCCTCCACGACCTTGTTGACGGCCATGTAGTCCTTGCGGTCCAACCGGCCGCAGGTGAGTTTCAGTACCCCGTCTTCGATTGCGGCGGCGCTCAGGATGCCCAACACGCGCTGCGGGACGCCGGCTACCATGAATCGCCCCTGTTTCGCTTGAGGCGCCGCCACCGGGGCGCCTCGCCCGCGCGGCGGCGCGCGCGGACGCCCACGGAGGCGCGACTCGGTGGTTTCTCCGCGGCCGACAGGCCATGAAACTCCTCGGTCGCAAGCCTACGGAGGGCGTCCCCGCACGTCTGCGCCCCGGACGCCGCATCCGCCTTCATCCGGGCAATGAGGTCGTCGAGCATCGCCCGCAGCGCGACGACATCCTTCAGCCCGCACCCGGCGTCCGCCAGCTCCGCCGCCGCCCGGCGGACGGCCCTGCATGGGCTCCCGTGTCCGGGAGCCGGGGCCGGCGACGACGCTCGGCGCGGATGTATAGTCCGGCGTGCCCGCCGACGCGGGCGAAGGGGGTCGGAAGACGTGCCGGTGTCGCGTGAAATACTGAACATCGCCCTGAGCAGGCAGGTGAGGGACGAGGGCGAGAACAGGCGCCTCTTCGAGGTCGCCAAGGCGAGCGCGGACGCGGACGCCACGGGCAGGGCGCTGTGCGCCAACCTCATCCACATCGTGCGCGCGGCGGAGGAGTTCCAGGACTCCGGGCCGCTGGGTCCGGACGACCTCGTGTCCGAGGGGTGCATCCTCCTCGTCACGGTCTACATACCCAGGTACGACCCGGGCCGCGGCAGCGTCCGCAGTTTCCTGCGGACGTCGCTGCGCAGGGACTTCGTCAAGATCGTGTCGAAGTCCGGGCAACCCGGGATGTCCATGCCGATGGGGCGCCTGACGCTCATAGCCAAGAGGCGCCGCGAGGGCGCGGAGGCCGACGCCAAGGGGGACGGGGCCGTCGTGTCGACCGACACCGCCGACATCGATCCGCAGTCGCCGGAGCTCTCCCCGGCGGAGGAGGCCGAGCGCGGCGAGACCGTGCACGAGCTGCGGCTGGCCATGTCGATGCTGGACGAGAGGGAGAGGGACGTGATCCGGGCGAGGTTCGCCCTGCCGCCGTTCGACGACGCGGAGACCTTCGCGGCCATCGGCGCCAGGTGGGGCGTCTCAAAGGAGAGGGCGCGGCAGGTGGAGGAGGCGGCGCTCGCGAAGCTCCGCGAGGCGCTCGCGGCGCTAGAATAGGCTCCGGCGGCGCGCCGCCGCGGGATGGGTTCCGAGGGAAAAGAGTGGGAGGGGAGGAGAGACATGCCGAACGACGATGACATTCTGAGCCAATTGGAGGAGATCGACGTCGGGCAGATCATGGGCGAGGAGATTCCGCTGGACGAGAGCCTGGAAGAGAGCCTGGACCTCGACTTCGAGGACGAAGGGGTGCCCCTGAAGCCGAAGGCGGCCGCGCAGGGGACGAAGTTGGCCGGGTCGGAAATCCGGGTCGGCGCGCCGACGCCGCCCGCGAAGTTTCGACATGCGGAGCCGAAGGCGGCCGGGCAGGCGAAGGTGGCCGAACCCGGGCCGAGCCCCAGGAAGACGAAGGCGCCGCCCCCGCGGGCCGAACCGAAGGCCGCGCCGCCGCTCATGCCACCGCCGCCGCAGGTCGCCGCGCCGAGGCCGCCTTTTTCCGCCCAGGCGTGTCAGGGCGCGCCGGCGTCCGCCGAGGTGCCGGAGGCGGCGGCGACCGTCCAGGAGATGGTCCTGCACGCGAAGACCCTGCGGATCGTCGCCGACACGGTGGTGATCGAGCCGAAGAGCGTCTCGATTTCGTCGTAGGGCTCCGATGCCGGACACCATCTCGCTCCTGTCGGCCCACGCGAGCGCGCACACCCTGCTGGCCCGCCTGCGCGCCAGCGGGGTGCGGTGCCGCGTCTGGCTGACCGGCGACGTCCGCCGCCTGGAGGAGCGGACGCCCCGCGTCAGCGTGCTCGTCTCCGGGGAGATGCCCCTTTCGGCGGACGAGATCGGCCCCGGCTTCGAGATCCTCGTCGCCGAGGCCGGGTCGGAGGGCTGGGCCATGGTGGAGACCACCGGCGGCGCCGGCTTCCTGGCGGAGATGCAGGAGGCCAGGGCCGCCGCCGGCCTGCCGTGGCCCCTCCCGCCCGGGAAGGGCGAGCGCGAGCTCGTCGAGGAGACGTTCGGGCGCTGGGTGCCGCCGTGGCTCCGGTCCGACCAGGTGGACCGCAGCGACCCCCCGGTCGCCACCGGCGACATGCTGGTGGTCCCGCGGGCCATCACGGCCTCGTCGGCCAAGTCCGAGGTGATGGGGTACCTCGACGCCATCGGCGGCTGCGTGTTCGTCGCGGACGACGGCGGCCCGGTCGCCTCGCTCCTCGCGCTGCTGCGCGAGCGGCTGGAGGATCCGCGGATCAAGCTGTCGACCGTCGTGTCCGGCGAGGGGGGCGTCGGCGGCGCGCGCGGGGAGGTCGTCGTGTTCGACGCGACCGGCTTCGGCGGCGACGGCGGCCGGATCCGCGACGAGCTGCGCCGGATCCACGCCTCCGCGGGCAGGCCCGTGCTCCTGCTGAACCCGACCGGCAGGAGGCCCGCCAACGACATGCTCGGCAACGACGACGACGTGGACGTCGTCGCCGCCTGCTGCGCCGAGCTCGCGTGCCCGCTCCTGGTGTGCGGCCACCCGGCCCGCCTCGGCCCGGGCGACGACGCGGTCGCGGCGTTCCTGAGCGCCGGATCCTTCATCGCCCTGGGGAGCGGCGGCGGGCGCGCGGACCGCTGCCGCTTCGGGCTGGACTGCGCCGCCGCCATGGCCGCCAGGGCCGGCGCGAAGCCGCGCGACATCTGGAGGCCGCCCCCACGCGCCGACGTCCGGTAACCTTGACGCCGCCGCCCCGCGCGCGTACGATCGGCGGCGGCGAGTGCCGCGGGAGACGCACGATATGAACGCAGCCGGGAAAGCGCCGAAGGGTTCCGCAACCAGAAGGGTACCGAAGGACCTCGATCCGCGCGTGCCGTTCTGCCAGTCCAGGTTCACGGAGAGGACCACGCACACGGCCACCTTCCTGGTGGCCAGGCAGCTCGACACGGACGTGTACCTGGGGTTCCTGCCGCTGAACGTCCTCCTGACGGGCGCGTACGTGGACGTGATCGACCCGTCGTCGTCGAAGGTGGCCGGGTGCCAGCGCGAGGCCGACCGCAGGAGGATAGCCAGGATCAGCAGCGAGTTCGAGTCCAGGAGGCCGCTGATGCTCGACCCGATCCTCGTGAACGCGAGGAGGAGCTCGGTGAGCGTCTCGAAGCGGGGCTGCGCGGCGGAGCTGAAGATCACCGTCGATCCGGAGAACCGGAGCCTGATGGTGACCGACGGGCAGCACCGCGGCGGCGGGATGTCCTTCTCCCAGCTCCCGGCGGACTTCCCGGTGCCCGTCGTCCTCACGGTCGGGCTCGACAGCCTCCGGCTGCGGCGCATCGTCTCGGACATAGGCGGGAACATGGTCAGGCACGACCGAGCGTTCCTCGGCGGCCTGGCCGCCTCCCTGCTCATGGGGCAGCGGCAGGGCAAGATCAAGGACGCGTTCAACGCGGCCGACCCGGCGGAGGCCAGGCGGTTCAAGGCCGCGGCGGCCGCCGACTTCCTGCGGAGCCTCAGCGACAGCCCGCTCTACGGCCGGATCACGCTGCGGTCGAAGGACGCCGGCGGCTGCGTCCCGCTGCTGCGGATCATCGACCTCATCGACTGGACGCTGTCGCGGAGCCGCAAGTTCGACGCGATGCAGGATCCGATGGACGTGAGCTTCATCGTCATCGACTTCTTCCGCGCGGTGCGCGTCCTGGTGGGGGACGAGTTCTCGGAGGGCGTCATGCTGTCCGCCAGGGCGACGAGGGTGCTCTCGCGCCTCCTCTGGCACGTGGCCGAGGGGCTGATCGAGCAGCAGCCCGGCGGCGAGGCCCGCTACCGGGGGATACACAGCCCCCCGTACGCGGACGCCGAGACGAGGTACGAGCAGGTGCTCGAGATGCTGGGGCCGCTCCGGTCGTGGCAGGCGGACGACGGGTCCGGTAGCCGGTGGCGGAGGTGCCACTCCGACAGGCAGACGCCCGCGAACGCCTGGTACGCCCTGATGCTCCTCTCCCTCGGCTGGGCAGGCGGCCCGTTCTGCGTGCCCGGGATCGCCGGCCAACTGGAGGTGATGGGGTGCCACCACAAAGGGTAACGTACCGAGAGCTGGTGGAGAGGTCGGCGGCGCTGCCCCCCGACGTCCTGGCCGCCAAGGCGGTCCAGGGTTCCCTGGGGTACCGCCTCGGGTCCGCCACGTTCAAGCTGATCGGGCAGGTGGTGTCCCTCGCGAGGCAATTGGGCCTGCCGGAGACGGAGATGGCGCGGAGGGTCGCCGCGGCGGGGCACCTCGACCCCGACATCCGGCAGGGCGTGCTGTTCGAGATCTCCGGCGGCGGGGTGGAGGCCACCTTCGCCGAGCCCGCCATGTCGGGGGATCTCGGCGCCACCGCGCTGGTGGCCTGCACGCCGTCGGCCTTCATCGGCATGTGCGTCCCGCGGGGGGCGACGGTGGCCCTGCTCAGGTCGATGCACTGCCGCGCCGCGGCCGGATACCCGTGGAGCTTCGACTGGTTCAGGCGGGAGGCGTTCCGGCTCTCCATCCTCGCCGGGCAGCCCGCGGACGCGGACGTCGCCCGCAGCTCGATGGTGGCCAGGGTGGACACCGCGTGGTCCGCGATGGCCGCCGAGTGCCTGTACGAGATGCTGCGGAGCGGCGAGGTGCGCGTCGGCGACGACCTGTGGGTGGCGCAGTCCGCGCCGCGGCTGGAGTGCTGGATGTACCAGCCGTGGCTCGAGAAGCTGCGCGAGATCGGCTGGCTGAGCGAGGAGTTCGTGTCGCGGCAGTACGCCGGGGTGTCGGAGTTCGCCGCGAGCCTCGGCTCCGGCGGGGCGTGGTCGGCGTCCGTCTTCGACGGCGAGGACCTGCTCCGCGCGGACTCCGACCCGTCGACGCTGAAGCACTGGTTCGCCTGCTTTTCCGTCGCCGCGCACGGGCGGCCCTCGTACGGCGCCGACGGGGCCTGGAGGGTGCCGTTCATGCCCGCGCGGGAGGGCGTGGGGGTGCTGGCGCTCGACGCGAGGCTGCCCGGGCGGCCGGACGCGCTGCTGCGGCCCCTCCGCCTGCCGGGCGTGCCGTGGGCGAGCCCCAAGGCGTCGCGCCGCTCCTGGCGGAAGGGCGGCGTCACGATGGTGGAGCAGGAGGGCGGCGCGGTCCCGGTCATGGAGCTGGGGAACGAGGAGGCCCTGGAGAGCGGCGTCTTCTACCTGCGGGACGAGTCGGGCGCGCGCACCGAGTTCTGGCACATCGGCGCGGACGGGTCTGAGAGACATGGAAAAACATGAACATTGTCCGCAATGATGCGCGCACCGAATTCTGGCGCATCTAACCATCCTGCCTGAGTGTGTCTAGTCAAGTCCGGCACCAGAATACTCGGCATCTAACTGCCTAGTTGAGCGGACACATTTATTGAATCCACCCACCAAGGTTCCTGCTTCAGCGAGGTGTGGTTTCACCCGGCCTTTCGGTCGGGCCAGAGCCTCCCTCTCCGCAGGCGTGCGACAGGGAGGTTCCTCGCGTCCGTCGGACGCGAAGAAGTTCCCGGTCGATTCCCCGTCGTTCACGGGTATCAGCTTCCTCAGGTTGCGCGAGGCGTTGAAGTCGCGGTCGGCCTCGTACCCGCACATGTCGCAGACGAAAACGCGGTCCGCCAAGGTCAGCTTGACCTCCCTGACCGCCCCGCACTCGGAGCAGGTCTGGGTGGACGGGAACCACCTGTCGGCCACCACGATTCTCGTCCCGAAGATCGGCCCCTTGTAGCCGAACTGGCGGCGGATCTCGCCGAACCCGGCGTCCCCGATGTACCTGGCCAACCTCTTGTTCCGCATCATCCCCGCCACGTTCAGATCCTCGATCGCCACCGCTTGGTTTTCGCGGCAGAGACGGGTGGTCAGGTTGTGGATGAAGTCATTCCTGACATGGCTGACGTCTGCGTAGAGCTTCGCCAGCTTCTGGGTGGCCTTCCTGCGGTTGTTCGACCCCTTCTTCTTTCGGCTGAGCCGCCGGGAGAGGCGGCGGAGCTGCTCCAGGGCCTTCTCCAGCGGCCTCAGCCCCTCGATGAACTCCCCGGTGCTCAGGGCCACGAGGTGCTTCACCCCGAGGTCGGCCCCGACGACGCCGTCCCCGGTCCTCGATCTCGCGTACTCGCCCACATCGACCTGCACGGCGATGGACCACTGGTCGGCCTCCCGACTGATGGTAGCGCCCATAATTTTGCCAGTGAATCGGAGAGACTCGCACATCTGGATAGGGCTGAACCCCTTCGCGGGGCAGAGGAATAAAGTTTTCCCAATGACCTTGAACTCACGGTTGTGGACATAGAAGCTGTCCCGGTCACGGCGCTTGCTTTTGAACTTGGGGTGCTTGGTCCGCTTTCCAAAGAACGAGACGAAGGCTCTGCGGAGGTTCGCGAAAACGCGGTTTGGGATCCGGGCGCTAACCTCGGCGATCCACGGGAACAGGTCGGCCTTCCGGGCGTTGAACTCGCGCTCCAGCTTAAAGGAATCGACTGTTCCATCAGTCCGGTAGGCCTCCTCCCAGGCGGCGAGGGCGTGGTTCCAGGCGAAGCGCGCGGCCCCAGCAGCCTTACGAAAGTAGGCGAGCTGCCTCTGGTTCGGTCGCAGGGCTATCTTGTGGGACAACTGCATGGAAATTTTCGTACAAGAAGTTCGACCATTTTTTTCTACAGCTCCCCGCGAGCCTGCTTGCCGGGCTGGCCCCACTTCGCCAGGTGCGCTTGCGGCACCTCTCCCCTCTCCGCGAGCCTCTTGCGGCGCCTGTACACGCTCACGGAACTCACTTTGAGCGTATCGGCGATCTCATGGTGCGGCATGTCCGGGTTCCGCAGCTCCGCGTGGACGGAGTCCCAGTCAACCGGCCTGGACCGGAAGTCGCTCGGGCGCACCGAGGCGACGCCCACCCCCTTGCGCACCTCGGCCACCTTGTGGCGGCCTATGCCCAATATCCTAGCGATGTCGGTGTCCGGCTTCCCGACGAGCCTGCCGGACATGAAGCCCGCCTCCAGCATCTTGATAATTATTTCGGCGGACCCGGTCACGCCGCAGCACGACCTGAGGCGCGGCACGTCGCGGACGCTAATCCGGAGCCTGTCGGCCAAGATCTGGTTCGTGTTGGCGAAGTCCCTCATGCGCAAAGGACACTGCCGCCCGTCGATCGTGACGGAAAACTCCTTTCCGCTCTTCGTACAGGAAAAGTGCACCTTCACGCAGGGAGCCTCCCAAAGCGGAGGTAGCGCTAAAACAAAACAAAGTCCGCCGTCTTGTTTTGTACTCATCGCCGCGAGTCTATCCGCCGGGGGGTACGCGGTTTGGTATGTGATGCTATCTGCGACGAAGGAGCAGGCGGCCGAGAACGCGGCTAGAGCTCCTCGGAGTGTATCTTTTGCCTGCCGTTGTAGACGACCATCCTGCCGTTCCCCAGGATCACGGACAAGTGACCGTGTTCCTGCGCCTTCACGAACCCCGGCAGGTCGTCCCCGGTGGACGGTGACGGATCCCCCGCGTCGTCCACCTCCGGCACCAGGCCGCTGCCCTCGTACTGGTCGGGGTGGGAGTGCCACCCGGCCACGGTCTTGTCGGAGTCCACCCACGGCACGGTCACGTGCTGACCCATGCCGCTGACGTCGTGCGAGAAGCCCGCGAACGCGACGCCGCCGCCGCTCACCGTCCCCTCCACATAACCCCCGAACTCGCGGTGCTGCTGGTTGGACTGCTCCAGGAACCTCTTTGCCTGCTGCCTCGCGGCGGGCGTCAGCCGCACCGCCAGCTTCCCTGCGGGGGTGGCGTCCTCCTCAAAGGCGCTCGCCACCACGTCCCCGACTATCCGCTCGGTGTTCATGGCGATGGGCCGCAGGTCAAAACTCCAAAAGAGGCGGTTAGAATGAACGCATGACCTGGAGCGCCGAGGACCGCGTCGTGCCGCTGAAGAGGACCGTGCTGGGGTACAGGCCGTTCCCCTACCAGAGCGCGGCGACCAGGATGCTGAGGGTGCAGGGCGCGGCCGGCGGCGTGAGGGAGGCCATGGACGTGCTCTCGGTCCTCGTGGAGCCGTACCGCCTCGACCCGATCCTGCTCTTCTCCCGCATCCGCAGCATGTGCGTGACGCCGGAGCCGAAGTACGGGATAGGCGGGCTGGCGTCGGTCGATTTGGACATCCAGCCATACGCGGCCCTGCGCGGGTTCCTCGACGGCTTCGAGTCCATGCCGGGGGTGGGTCCCGCGATCGCCGCCGTCAACGACGCCCTGATGCGCGGCCTGCGCGGCGTGGCCGCGGACGTGCTGCCGGAGCTCGGCGACTCCGCGGAGGCGCTGGACGAGGAGGTGTTCGCCCTCCTGTGGGACGCGGACGACGTGCTCGGCTCGACGCAGGACGCGTGGGCGCCGTCCGACAAGGTGGGCCCGCTGCTATGCCGCGACATCCTCGGGATCGAGCTCGGCGCCGTCGGCGCAGAGATGCCCGTCGCGCCGCGGCAGGACGAGGTCGGCAACTCCCCGCTGCGCATCGTGTGCGACCACCAGTCGAACCGCGTGGGGCTGCGCCTCCACTTCCTGACCCGCGTGGCCATGGTCCCCTCCGCGGAGGTCGGCCGCTACGACGACCGTTGCAGGCTGGACATGCCGCGGGACATGCTGCCCGACGTGGTCGGCTCGCAGCCCGGCTCGCCCAGCACATCCTGAACGCGGGCGGTCTGTCCGCTTCATGGCGCCCGCTCGCGGCAAAAACGACAGGATATCGCGGACAGGCGGCAAAACTTGTGTCGTTTTGCCCCGCCTGCGCACGGCGCGGGGCAACGCGCCTGGCGCGTCTTGCCGCCGGCGGGGGGCCGATCCATGAAGCGCAGGAAGGCCGACATCGAAGCCAGGATCGCGGGAATAGAACGAACCCTGCGGACGCTGAAGACCGAGGTCAGGCGCCGCCGGAAAGCCGGGTCCAACGGGCCGTGCCTCGCGTCGGTGAGCCCCGAGTTCATCGGCGAGGAGGTGCATAGGCGGAAGCTGCGCCGCAAGGATCTGCGGAACCTCGGGCGGCAGAGGCTGGGGGAGATCCTGGACGTCATCAACGCGGCGATGGGGCGCAACGAGCCCGAAGACCCCGACGGGCCGTGGAGGGTGCTGAAGCACAACAGGGACCTTGTTCTGGAGGTGCGCGCGGAAACCCTAGAGTCAACTACCACCGGCACAAGGCCGGTGGCTTGCGACTGGCCGGAGAGACTTATGCGTCGTCTCGCATCCGACCGCCACGATAGGCCGATTGACTGCGGCCCGACTGGGATATCCGACGGGTCTGAAAGTTATCCCCGTCGTCGGGAACTTCTCCTCGGCCCTGCGCGCGACGTTGACCGCGCCGACGTGATCGGCGTGGCCCCCGAACCCGCACGACTTGCAGAGGAACTCGGATTGGCTCCGGCGGTTCGCCTTCTCGGCGTGGCCGCAGCGCGGGCAGGCCTGGCTGGTGTATCTCGGGTCCACCGCGACGACCCGGACGCCCTCGCGTTCGCCCACGTACGTCACATACGACCGGAGCTGGCGGAAGGACCACCCGCTGTAAGTCGCCCTCTGGGCCTTCCTGACCGTTGTCCGGTCGCGTATCCCCTCGAGGTCCTCGAGGGCGATTCCGCGCCCGGTGCCCTTGGCCTTGGCGACGACGCGCTTGGAGATGACGTGGTTGACGTCGGACCGGAAGCGGGCCTCCTTGCCGGAGAGGCGCACGAGGTGGCGCTTCGCCGACTTCGTCCCGGCGGACTGGAGCTCGTCGCGGAGCCGCCGCTGCCTCTTGTGGACGGCCGCGACGCCGGCCCCGCTGTGGACCTCGCCGTCGGAGTCGACGGCGAGGTTGACGATCCCGAAATCGGCGCCCAGCCAGCCCGTCGGCTCGGCGGGCTGGGCGTCCGGGACCTCGACCGAGACGTGGAGGAGCCACTTTCCCCTGCGGTACGCGAGCTTGGACTCCCCGCGGGTACCCTCGTCGAGGAGGGCCAGTTGGCGCGGGCCGGCGGCGAACGGCATCGCGGCGCGGCCGCCGAGGGTCAGGATCGAGACGCGGTCAGTACCCCTGAAGCTCAGGATCCTCTGGTCGTAGGCGACGGCGCCGCGGGGCCTGAAAGACGGCCGCACGCCCAAGTCGCGCTTGTAGGCGGTACAAACCTTGGCGATCGCTCTCACCGCCATCTGGGCCGAGAGACCGAACATCCCCCTCAGATCCCTATAATGGAGGGCGTGCAGGCGGTACCTGTTTGCCGTCCCGGCCTCGGAGGCGCGCTCCGCCAGCCAGCCGCAGGCGGCGTTGACGCGCTCCACGGTCTCGAGCAGGGCGGCGGATTGCTCGTCGGTTGGAAGGAGTTTCACCGTGGCCGTGAGCTTCACGGCCTATTCTATCGGAAGGAGGTCGCGGGGGTTCGCTTTCCTCCACCGGCACAAGGCCGGTGGTATCCCCGCTCACTATCATGAAATCCGAGGAGGGCTGTAAGTGGGCGACTCCAAACTTCAGGCGGTCAAAGCGTGCATCGGCGGGGCCCTTCGGAAGCAGGTGAACCGATACGCGTCCGGGCTGAGCGACGGCGTGTTGCAGAAGGTCCTCGACAGCGCCCGGCTCGGTCGCCCGGCCAACATACAATTGACCGTGACGGTCGGGGCGAACGACCTGCTCGCGCGAGCCGACTCCGGGCCGCCGGCCGTGCCGACCAAGGCGGCCGCCAGCCCGTTCGCGTGCGACGTCTACTTGGCCGGGTCGCCGGGCGAGTGGCGAGGCAAGGCGTCCGAGCGCCTCGACGGGTATGTGTGCGATCAGGGGAAGGATCTGCGGCGGGCGCAGCCGGGCGGCAGGAGCCGCCCCGGCGTCCGCGTGCCGACGGGCGTGAGCGCGAGGGCCGTGCTGTTCGCGATGGAGGACGGCGGCGACCCCGACGTCGTGGCCGGGCTCCTGGCGGCCGTCTGGCACTACGGCATGTCGGCGGTCATCGTGCTGGGCGATTGCCCGCAGAGGGAGACGCTCCTGGAGGCCTGCCGCCTGTCCGGATCGCACGTGTTCCGGGAGCTGGACGACGCGGTCGACGAGGTGTCCAGGATGCTCGGGGAGGGTCCCGAGGCCCCGGACGCGGGGCTGCTCGACGAGCCGGCCGCGGCGCCGGAGAACGAGACGACGGTCATGCTCCCGTCCGGGAACTGCATCGTGGTCAAGTACTTCGGGTACGACAACCTCGCCGACAGGGTCATGCTGCACAGCCGGTCCGTCGGCAGCCCCGGCGCGCCGATGAACATGGACCTCGTCGTGCCGGACCCCGACAGCGAGACGGACGATCTGGTGCAGGGCCAGGACGGGCAGAAGGTGCATCCGGTCAACGTCCACCGCATCCAGGTTCGCCACCACGGGCCCACGGACACGGGGCGCGGGATCCTGCCGCCGGGGTTCCTCCTGCCCGGCTCGGACCCGCGGCAGCCCTAGCCGCGCAACGAGGCGTCTTGGGCCGCTTCAGGGGCGATCTTTCGTCGGGCTTCTTCCGGCGCGGGCTTTCGGTCGTCCAGGTAGTCCTCATAGCGGTCGTACACCCCGGGGAACCGCTCCCGCACGTCGTCCGGCACCCAGCTCAGGTCCGACGCGCCGGTCTGCGGGACGCGCACCAGCCGGACGCCGGAACCCCGCAGCTCGTCCGCCGTGTCCGGGTTGTCGTCGTAGTGCGCCGCCGCCCCCTCGCGCTCCAGCACGTCGAGCTTGGATCCGCCTATGCCGAGGCAGTAGATGTCCTCGCGCTTGAGGGGAAGTCCGTGCCGGCCGGCGAAGTCCAGGATGACGCCCTCCATGCCCGGGTCGCGGTGGGACACGACTATGACCCGCCAGCCCTCGGCGGCGGCGCGCCTGGCCTCCGACACATACGGCTCCCGCGGCACGTACGCCTCCCACGCCCAGAAGTCGATCGGGTTCCCGCCCGGCGAGTAGTGGAGCACGTCGTCGAAGTCGAACGAGACGGTCCCGGAGCCGATCGACTCCGCCGCCCTCCACCACTTGGACGCCCCGCCGCTCATCGCGTCGGCGAAGCGGGGTGGACCGGCGAGAACGGCAGGTGGTACGTCGCGCCCTCCCTCTCCAGCCGGTCTAGGAGGCCGACGAGGATCGCCCGCAGCGCGCCAACGTCGCCGCCCGCCCGATTGGCCTCGTGGTCCGCCAGCTCCGCCGCCGCCCGGCGGATGTGGTCCCGAAGCTCGTCCGCGCCCATCTCCCCGGCCAGATTCGCGTCGGCGACTTCGCGCGGAGCTTGCGCTGGCCTGCGCGCGCCCGAAGGTCCCAACCCTCTCGTCATCCATGGAAATCCGTCTTTGTCCAACTCTTCATGATAGTGAGCGGGGATACCGCCGGCCTTGTGCCGGTGGAGGGAAGCGAACCCCCGCGACCTCCTTTCGATAGAATGCCCCGTGAAGAAGATGGAATGCCCCGTGAAGAAGATGGTCCGCACGGTGTCGCTGCGCCCCGACCTCCCCGAGGACAGGTTCCTCCCGATGCTGGAGGCGTGCGCCGAGATCTTCAACGAGCACGCGGCGTGCGCGTCGGAGAACCGCACCTGGAACAAGTACAGAATCCACGATGCGCTCTACCGCGGCGCCCGCGAGGCCCATCCGGAGATCCCGTCCGCCATCCTCCAGGCGACGAGGGACTGCGCGCTCGAGGCGTCCAAGAGGTGCAATAAGGGCCGGAGGGGCGAATGGAAGACCCCGGTGAAGCGCACCCTCAGCGTCAGGTACAACCTCCGCACACTCTCGGTCCGCGGCGGCCTCCTGACCCTGTCCTGCATCGGGAGACGGTTCAGGATGCTCCTCGACTGCGGCGGCAATTCCCGCGAGACTCCGCCCGACGCGATGGTCCTGCAACCGGGGAAAACTTTCAGACCCGACGGGTCTGAAAGATTGTCCCAGGTTGTGCGCGTCCCTGATCACTTCCGCGACATCGTGATGAACTGGAGGTGCAAGGCCGCCACGCTCAAGCACGTACGAGGGAGGTTCAGGCTCAACCTCGTCTACGAGGCCGACGCGCCGCCCAAGGCCGCCGGGCGCGCGCTCGCGGTCGACGTCGGGGGCAGGAACTTCGCCGTCACCTCGGACGGCGACAGGCACCCGTCCGCCAACCCGGGCGTTCTCCGAGCCGTGAAGCGTCGCTACGCCCATGTCAGGGACACGTTGCAGGCAAAAGGCACCAAGTCCGCCAAGAGGCGTTTGCGCGCCACGGCGGGCAGGGAAGAGCGGTTCAGCCGCGATGTGTGCCACGCGGTCAGCAAGGCGCTCGCGGAGACGCCCGGGGTGTCCACGTTCGTGCTGGAGGACCTGGGCGGGATGAGGGACCGGAGGAGGGGCAGGCGGGCCAACCGGGTCGTCCACGGCCTGCCGTTCGCGCGCCTCCGCTTCGACCTGACCTACAAGGCGGAGGCGCGGGGGAAGACGGTCGAGGTCGTCGAGCCGGCGTACACCAGCCAGCGGTGCCGCAGGTGCGGACACACGGAATCCGGGAACAGGCGGAAGTCCAGGTTCCGTTGCATAGCGTGCGGCTTCTGCTGTCACGCCGACGACAACGCCTCCAGGAACATCCTCTTCGCGTACGAGAGCGGCGCGGTCCTCCGCGCCTCTACCGACCAGGGAAAACTTTCAGACCCGTCGGGTCTGAAAGATTGTCCCAGGTCGCCCTCCTCCTCGCGCCGCAAAGCGCCGGGGGGACAGGCCGCAGTCAATCGGCCAACGATGCACGGGTCAGCCCCGTCTGGGGGAACCAATGTTGCAAGCCACCGGCCTTGTGCCGGTGGTAATTGACGCCGGGCTCCCGTCTTCCGCCTGCGCCTCGCGTCCTGGATGTGCTGGTCCATCGCCTCGGCGGCCTCGCCCAGCGCGTGCTGCACCGCGCCCGCGTCGAGGTCCGCGATGTCGTCCTCGACGGCCAGGCCGCCCGCCTCCGCCCGAAAGACGCCTTTGGACTTGTCCACGGTCACCTTGAGCGGGATCCCGCCCTTCGTCTGGCCGACGTAGACGGCGTCGGTGCCGCCGCCGAAGCCCTTGGGCTTTGAGAGATTCCAGCCGGGCACCTCCGGGAGGCGGGTCAGCGCGTAGTCGCGCCATTTGGCCGACGCGGCCTCCCTTGCAGCTTCGCGGACGATCTTCTGCCAATCCATCATAGTGCGCCTCCCTTTTCCACTTTCGTGGGGGATGAAGACAACTCAAAACGCGCGCCGCCGGACGGGGACTAGAAGCGCCCAGGCGACCCGTGGCTCTTCCGCCGCCCGAACATTAAGCGGTGGCGATCGAGGACCTGTCGGTCCGCGGGATGATGCGCAGCAGGGGGCTGGCCCGGCTGATCGCGGACATGGACTGGTACGAGTTCCGAGGCAGCTCAAGTACAAGTGTCCGATTTACGGAGTCCGTCTTAAAGTCGCCGGCCGCTTCTTCCCGTCCAGCAAGACATGCAGTTGCTGCGGGGCGGTGCGCGACGAGCTGCCGCGCGGCGAGCGGACGTTCCGCTGCGGGTGCGGCCTGGAGCTGGACCGGGACCTGAACGCGGCGCTGAACCTGCTGTATCTGTTGTTGTTATTGGTACCCGCGAACGGCGGGGAACCGGACTCGGAACAATCCCGGGCCGAAACGCCTGCGGAGAGGGAGGCTCTGGCCGCGCACTGCGCGGTGAAACCACACCTCGCCGAAGCAGGAACCCAAGGGGGACGTTAGCATGGCCAAGTACGAGTTTGTCGTGTGCGGCACCGACCCCCGCGGGCGGCGGCACACGCTGACGTTCCGGTCGGATCTCCCGTCATTCCGCCCGCCCGCGTGGCTCGCCGTCGTCAGCGTGTGCCCGCGCATGCCGACGTCGCGATGCGACCGGACCGGCGCCCTGCCGGCGAGCGTGTCGCCGCTGGGGCCGTGCCGCTGCTGATTGCGAGTATAATCCCTCGGCAGGCGCGCCCGCGCGGGCGCGGCCCGGGCAGGCAGGCGAAACGGGGGGTGTTTTCATGGCGGACATGACGTGGTTTTGGGTGGAGCTCAGCGGCTGCGGCGACAGGCTCGTCGAGACGGCGCTGGACTACGACGGGTTCTCCAAGGCGGTGCGGGGCGGGGACGTCATCCGCCCGGGGCGGCAGGTGGTGGCCATGGCCCTCGGTGGTCGCGGCCAGGACGGGAGGGTCGCGGTGACGTTCAGGACGCTCGAGACGACCGCCCCGCTGCTCGAGGGCTGCAAGCCGGACAGCGGGTCGCTGAACCTGGGACACGTCGTGAGCTTCGCCGAGGTCGACGGGGCGAGCGGGATGTGGGCGGCGGTCAAGGAGATGGCCCTCGGCGAGGCCGCGATCCTGACCCCTCGGAGGGGCATCGTCGCCCCCTAGCGGGCTCTCCGGCCGCGGTACTCGCGCGCGATCCCGGACGCGACCGCCCGCACGTGCTCCAGCCTCTGCGCCACGGCGCGGGGCGTCACCCTGTGCTCCTCCGCGAACGCCCGCGCGTCCAGCCGCTCGTTGACGAGCAGATCCCAGAACACGGCCTGGTCGAGCGGCGTCAGCATGCCGAGGATGCGGTCCCTCAGCTCGGCGGCCAGGGCCCGGTCCCCGTCCCCGGGATCCTGGGCGTCCGGGTCGGCCAGCTTCTCCGCGAACGTCTCGCCGCCGTCGTCGCAGCCGTGCAGCGGGGAGGTCACCAGGGCCGCCGGGACGCCGAACCGGTACACGCCGGTGTCGCCCGGCGCCCGCTCCCTCACGATGGTGTTCCGCTTCCGGAAGGATCCGTTCACCATCCGCACCCACGCGTTGTGCACCGCGCGCCACATGTAGTTCACGAGCTCGCCCCTCCCCGGCGTGAACCCGGCGTACCACGCCTTCGCCAGGGCCAGCTTGAACTCCGACACGAGGTCCTCCCAGTCGACCTGCGGGCCGACCGCGCCCAGCCTCCGAGTCTGCGCGTACGTCTCCAGCTCTGGCCCCCACACCTCCAGGAAGCGGGCGAAGACGCGCCCCGTCCCGGCGCCGCACTTGGCGCAGGACGCCATCTTCGGCCGCCGCCCGGGCCTCCTCTCGCGCCGCGCCCGCCGGCACGAGGGGCAGAGGGCGTCCATGAACTGCCCGAACAGCTTCGCGGCCAACGCGTTCCTCAGGCGGGTCTGATCGTTCACGCATATAATATGCGCCGCGCCGCCGCGAGTCAACGCCCTTTTTCGGACCGCCCGGGCTTGACGCGCCGCCCGTCAGCGCCTAAGATCGCGCGGTCTGGAAGCAAGTTGTGGCTGATGCGGAGGCGAAGGCTATGTCCAGGAAGTTCAGGGAGCGCGGCGGCAGGGTGGTCGCGGCGGAGTGCACGCTGTGCTCTGACGCCGAGGGGCGGACGGTGCTCCGGCCGCTCGCGGATTTCCAGCGGAGCTCCGGGAGCCCGCTCGGCGTCCAGGCGCGGTGCCGCGACTGCCGGCGCGGCGCGGCCAGGACCAGGAACGGCAGGATACGCCGCATGCTCCACGACGCCCGCTGGAACGCGGCGCACGCCGGGCGCCGGTGCACGATCACATACGCGGACATCGGCAGGGCGTTCGGGGACCGCTGCGCGGTGACCGGGCTGCCCTTCGACATGGGGGTCACGGTGGTCGGCGGCAGGCTGAAGAACCACAACGCGCCGTCCCTCGACAGGCGCGACGCGGCGAGGGGCTACGTGGCCGGGAACATCCAGGTGGTGCTGGCCTGGGTGAACCAGGCGAAGGGCAGGGGCACGCAGCGGCAGTTCAACCGCAGGCTCCGGCTCGGCGCCGTCGGGCAGACGAGGCACATCGAGCGGTGGCAGCGCCCTCCGCAGGGGATATCGCTGCGAAGCATCATCGGCTGACGGCCCGGCGCGGGCCTACGGAGGAGATGGGTGGGAAGATGATCAAGGTCGTCAGGATCAAGCGACTGGCACGAGTGATAGTCGGGAGTCGGGATCCCTCCCGGACCTGCGCGGGTTCAAAGTGGGGGAGATCACCGGAACCGTCACGGAGGGCTGCGACGACCCCGACTTTGTCCCCACGTTTAGATATACGTTTCATTGCCCCCTGTTGGTAAGCCTGAGGAACGATTCGTCGGAGGAAGAGCGGCTGGAGGCACCTCGATCCGTCGCCGTCGTTTTCGTCAAGGAGGAGGAAGACAAGCCGGCGTGTCCGCCGAATGACTACATGGACCCGCCGTCGCCGCCCAAGGAGTCTCTGTTGAAGGTTCCGGGATGGGCTGGGTCGGAGGACTTCCCTGGGAGCTGATGGGGCCGCTCGGCGCGGCGCCGAAGCCGCCACCCGTCATGTCTGGTCCGCCTTCCACGCCCGCGACATCCGCGACTTGAGCGCCGTCCTGCACGCGCAGTACCCGACCGCTACCGCCGCCGCGCCGGCGCCCGCGCAGGCCGCCTTCGCGCCGCCCGACGTCAGGCAGGCGGCGGCGAGCGCGGCCTCGGCGGCCGCGCAGATCCAGAACTCCGTGGTCCTCGCCCCCCTCCGCCCGACGTCGTTCGGAACCAGGAGCATCACTCGGCCCTCCGCGGCACCAGGATCACCTCGCCGGGGTGCACGACATGCGCGTTCCTGCTGCGGAGGCGCATGATGTTCGGCACGCCAGTGCCCCCGTCATACCTGGCCAGCTCCTTGGCGGTCATGCCGTGCCTCAGGGCGATGCCAGCGACGGTGTCGCCCCTGAGGATGGTGTACGCCGCGGCCCGGGCCGAGCCCTGCGCCGCGCCGCGCGGGTTCGCCTGCGGCCGCGGGCGCTGCGGCTGGGCCGGCGGCGCGCTGCGGGGGGCGGCCTGCGCTGGCCGCGGGGGTCGCCTCGGCGCGCTTCCGCCGGCGACCCGCGCGGCGTCCGCCGCCGCGTCCGGCGGCGGGACCACGCGCCCGCGTTTTGGCTTCGCCGGCCCGCGCCTCCCTCCGCCGCAGTTGCATCCCATGCCCCCGGCGCGGGCGCCCAAAACGGTATAATATGGCGATGAGCCCGCTGATGTACGGATCGAGGTCGAGGATGGCCGAAGTCCTCCGCTGCGGCGCGTGCGGGCGCCTGCCGGGGCCGAGGCTGGCGGCCTACCCGACGGAGTCCGGCGCCGCGCTGTGCGGCCACTGCGCGCACTCCCGCGGCGCGCTGAGCGGCAGGGAGAAGAGGAGGTATGTCCGGAGGCACCCGCTCAGGGCGGCGCTCCTCGGCGTCCTCCGGATCTGCCGGGCGCGGCGCTAGGGAGCCCGGCGATGGGCCGCGCTTCAGCGGGCGGCGCTGGCCGCCTGCTGGCCCTGGCCTGGCCGCTTTGCTTCGGCGCAGTACCCGTTCCAGTCGGTCCGGCAGAGCTGGCACCTGGGCCTCGGTTCGGCGTCGGCGTCGATCTTCTGGTGCCCGCAGGTCTGGCAGGTCGGGATTCGGAGGTTCACGTGTTCCGTGACCGGCCCCGCGTCCGGGCGCATCGCGGCGACCGCGCCGGCGATCCACTCGTCGTTCCGCCGGCGGTGCTGGCAGTCGGAGCAGTTGCAGGACTCCCCGTGGGGCGCGTGGAGGTCCGCGTAGCTCGCCGCCCCGCGGGCCCCGGCTGGGGTTCCCTCCGCGTCCGGCTGGGCGCGGATGGCGAGGGCCACCACCAGCGCCCGCCGCTCGCCCGGGGCCATCCCCCTGACGATCTCCACCGCCTCGTGCAGAACCGCGGCGTCGCTCCACGCCCCGACCTCCTCGACCGTGTACCTCTTCATCCCGCCCCTCCCCTCGAAGATCTCCCGCCCGCCCTCGTCCCGGTAGGTCCCGATGCCCCCCGTCTTGCCGCCCGTCGCGCATCGCCCGCAGTACAGGTCGTACTGGGCGGCCGCGGGCGGATCCCACGGGGCGCGCTCGGTCTCCTTGGTCAGCCCGCACCCCGGGCATCGCAGCGTGATCGCCGTGGCGTAGAGCTTGCTCATGGGCGTCCCCTAGTCGAACACCGCCCGCAGGTTCTCGTCCAGCCGCCGCCTCAGCTCGGCCGCCGCGCCCTCCCTGGGGCGCAGCTCGCTGGCGGCGCAGGCGACATACTGGAGTCCGCCGTACACGCTCACCGTGAACCAAATCATGTCGCCGAGGCTGGTGCAGCGGCTGACGACCTCGGCTGGGATCCAAACTCGGCCCACCAGGGCCTCCAGCTCCATGCCGACCGCGACATCCTCCGCGTTCATGGACCGCACCCCGCCGGAAGCTCCGGCGACAGCGGGCGCCGCCGCCTCGCCCTCGCGGGCCGCGACTCCCACTGCCGCCACATCGACCTCCGCCTGTTCGTCCCCATGCCGCACTATACACCGCGGGGGCGATCCCGGGCCACGGGAAATCCTCGGACCCGGGCCGCGCGCGGGTATAATGCGCCATGTTGCGATTGCTGACGGGCATGGTGGCGCTGGCGTCTGGACTCGTCCGGAGCGTCATCGCCGCGGTCAAGTGGTTCGTCAGGTCGTGGTGGCCCGGCGCGCTCAGGGGAAGGCTCCGGCTGGCGGAGGCGGAGTTCGACGAGCTGCGCCGCGAGGGCCGCTGGCTGCGGGAGCGCGTCGGGCGGATGGAGGGCGAGCGAGCCGAATGGCGGCGGCAGGCCCAGTGGCGCACGCCGGCCGCGCACGACCCGCCCGCCCCGCGGGCCATCGATTTCAAGTACTGGGCCCGGTGGAAGGCCGAAGCCGCGCGGGCGGACGCCGTCCAGTACGCCCCCATGTCCCGCCTCGGCAGCGCGCCGGTGGCCTAACGAGGAAGCGAGGTGATGTATGCTGGCGTGCAGCAACCTGACCTGCGGACTGTTCCTGATCGGGGCGGACGAGCTGTGCGCGGGGTGCGCGAAGCTGACAGAGTCCGCCTTCAAGGCCGCGGCGCCCGAGACGCCCGAGACGCTCGACATGACCATCCTGCCCCTGCTGGACAGCATCCGGCGGAAGGGCAGGCGGCTCGGGGCGGGCGGCCTTTTCCCGGAGATCCGCGTCTCCTCCGGCCTGAACGGGGCGCTGACCATCGCGATAGGGATGGAGGTCAGCAGAAAGGCTAGCCTGGAGCCGTCCCTGCTGGGCCCGTTCACCATCGTCCGCGGCCCGGACATCGCGGGCCAGCTCCTGCACATACTGGATTTGCTGGAGACCCCGGGCATCGCCGTCTACCCGATGTACCTCGGCCCGCAGCCGCCGCCGTCCCCCCGCCCGCCGCCCGCCGCCCCGCCCCCGCGTCCAGCGGAGACCTTCCCCGCCGTGCCGGGGTGGGCCGGGTCGGAGGACTTCGGGGGGAGCGACTTCTAAGGCGTGGCATGACGCAGCGGCCATCAACAGATCAACAACTCGCCTTACTCCTGCGCGGGTGCGAGCACGTCTACACCGTCGAGGAGCTGAAGGAACGGCTGGCGAGCGGCAAGCGGCTACGCGTCAAGCTGGGCATGGACCCGACCGCGCCGGACCTTACCCTCGGACACGCCGTGGTTCTCAGGAAGTTGCGGCAGTTCCAGGACCTCGGACACAAGGCCGTCCTCATTATCGGCGACTACACGGCCATGATCGGCGATCCCACGGGGCGCTCCAAGACCCGCCCGATCCTCACCGAGTCCGACATCAAGACCAACGCCGCAACCTACCTCCAGCAAGCCGGCAAGGTCCTCGATCTCGCGGCGGGCAAGCTCGAAGTCCGCTACAACAGCGAGTGGTTGAGTCCCATGACCTGCGCCGACGTCATCAAGCTGATGAGCGAAATGACCGTCGCCCGCATGTTGGAGCGCGACACGTTCGCCAAGCGTCAGGCCGAGGCGCGGGAGATTTTCCTGCATGAGTTGTTGTACCCGTTGATGCAGGGTCGCGACAGTGTGGCCGTCCAGTCGGACGTGGAACTGGGCGGCACCGATCAGACCTTCAACAATCTCTGCGGACGCGATCTACAGCGCAACGCCGGTCAGCCGCCGCAGATCGTCATGGTGACGCCGCTGCTCATCGGGACCGACGGCAAGAACAAGATGAGCAAATCGCTGGGCAACTGCGTCGCCGTGACCGACCCGCCGAGCGAAATGTTCGGAAAGGTGATGCGCATCCCGGACGAACTGACGCGCAGCTACCTCGAGCTGCTGACCGACGCACCGGAACAGGAGATTGCACGCCTGATCGACCGCTCGCAGATCAATCCGCGCGACGCCAAGGAAGTCTTGGCGAAAACGATCATCACTCAGTACCACTCCGCAGAAGCCGCCGCAGTGGCCGCCGAGGAGTTTCGCCGCGTCCACGGCGGCGGGTCGACGGGACTGCCCGACGAAATCGCCGAAGTCGCGGTCCCCTCCGATAAGATGACCGACGGGAAGATCTCGCCGGTTGACCTGATTACCCATTGCCTGGACGAAAAGTCCCGCAGTGAGGCGCGGCGCCTCGTGGCCGGGCGCGGCGTGCGCCTCAACGGCGCGGTCATCGAGGATCCCGACGCCCCGGTCGCTGTCCGGTCCGGCGACGTCCTCCAGCGCGGCAGGCGCCGCTTCGTCCGCCTGCGGCTGCCGTAGCCGGGGCGAGCGACGGCCCGGATCCGCGCAAAGGGGCCGCCCGCGATGGAGTCCTACTGCCCGGGCGCGCCGAGGTCCGGACCCCGCGTCCTCCGACTAGACGACCGTCCGGACGAAGGCCGCCTCGCCGTTCCGCGGCGGGCTGTGGATGTCCTGAAAGGCCGTCCACCGCGCGTCGTAGTCCCCGTCGGTGGCGTAGTCCACGCCGCCCGCGACGAACCAGCCGGCCGACGGCCTCGCCCCGGCGTACAGGTTGAAGTCGGCCTCAAAGGCGACGCGCTGGTCCAGCTCGACGTGCCGGACGGCGGCGCCCGCGTTGGCCATGATGCAGTTCCGCCACCGGCAGAGCACGCCGTCGTCGCCGACCGCGATCGACCTCGCGCAGTCGAAGAAGGTGCACCCGCGGGCGTCGGCGATCTCCGCCTGAAGGGCGTCCGCCCCGCCGAGGGCGCAGAGCTGCTCCTCGAACGTGCACGACCACGCCCTGGCGCTGCCGAGGCCGGACGGGTTGATGCCGTACGAGACGCCCGGCGCGAAGTGCAGGCCGTACGCCGTCAGGATGCCGCCGGCGTTCGCGCCCGCGACGCCGGTCTCCCAGCCCGCCATCCGGAAGCCGATGAACCGGACGGACTGCGTCCCGCTCAGCCCGGACACCGTGAGTCCGGCCCCGTCGCCCGGGCCCTCGAGGATGGCCGCGCCCCACGCCTTCGACGGGCGGTAGACGACGACCTCCAGCGGCCTGCTGATGGTCAGAGCCTCGTGGTACGCGCCGTGGTAGACGCGGACCGTCTCGTCGTCCGCCGCCAGGTCGATCGCCGCCTGGATGCTCCGCTTCGCCCTCCCGAATGACCTCCCGCTGTTGCTGTCGTCGCCGAACGGCGCCGCGTACCAGTAGCTCATCTTCGTCCCCCCCTAATGCGGCGTCTCCCGCCTGGCTCGTCGCTCCGCCCCGGCCTCGCTGGTGCCCCTAACGCGCTCCAGTCCCAGCCGTGGATCCGTATTTGCCGTAGGTCCGCAAAACAACAAAAGCCAGCGGCTGGCGTTAGAATCACGGGGTGGAGAGGAAGCATGCGCCGCAGTGCTGCGGATGTTCAGATGAAAAACGCCTACACGATCGCGGACGGCGTCGCGACCATTGAGCTGACCCAGGGCCAGGCGACCGTGGTCAGCGCCGACGACCTGCCCCTTATTGCGGATTTCAGGTGGTGCGCCCGTCGCGGCAGCCGCACATGGTACGCCGTGACGGCCGTCCACCTGTCGGACGGGCGCTGGACGAAATTCAGAGCGCACCGGCTGCTTTGCGGCCTTGGTTTCGGAAATCCGCACGAGGTGGACCACATTGACGGGGATGGCTTGAACAACCTCTCGTCGAACCTGCGCGTAACGGACAGAGCTGGGAACAACCACAACCAGCACGGCAAACAGCCGCGGAGGCGCGGCGAGGTGCCGACATCGGCCCACCCGGGCGCGTTTTGGGACAAAGCAAAGTCTAAATGGCGCGCCCAGATCACGAACTGCGGCGTCAGGATCCATCTTGGGTATTATGACGACGAGGAGGACGCCGCGGGCGCGTACCTCCGCGCCAAATCCGTGCGCGACGCGGGGGGCTTGAACGAGGAAATTCAGGCGGCGTGGAGGGATCGTTGATAAACGAACTCCACCAGCCGGATCCATTCCATGTGGCTAGCTCATGGACACCGGAGAACTTCGCGACGCTCTTCCGCGGCGACTGCCTCGACATGCTGGCGTCGATGCCGGACGGCTGCGCCCAGCTCGCCGTCACCTCCCCGCCATACAATCTCGGTAAAGAGTACGAGACGCCCCTCGACATGGGCGAGTACGTCTCGTGGCAGGTGAAGGTCGCCGCGGAGTGCGCCCGCGTCCTGGAGCCGCGCGGCAGCCTGTGCTGGCAGGTCGGGAACCATGTCCGGCACGGCGGCGGGGCCGCGTCCGTCGCCCCGCTGGATTGCGTGCTGTGGGCCGGCCTCTCGGGGCTGGGGCTGACCCTCCGCAACCGGATAGTGTGGGCGTTCGAGCACGGCATGCACTGCTCCCGCCGGTTCTCCGGGAGGCACGAGGCGATCCTGTGGTTCACCAAGGCGGCGGACCGCGACTACATCTTCGACCTCGACCCGGTCCGCGTTCCGCAGAAGTACCCCGGCAAGAGGCACTTCAAAGGCGCCAAGGCGGGCCAGTACTCCGGGAACCCGGCCGGGAAGAACCCCGGCGACTTCTGGCTCATCCCCAACGTCAAGGCTAATCACGTCGAGAAGACGCCGCACCCGTGCCAGTTCCCGGTCGAGCTCGCGGAGCGGCTGGTCCTCAGCCTGACCGAGGAGGGCGGGCTGGTGGTCGACCCGTTCGCGGGCTCGGGGAGCGCGCTGGTCGCCGCCGCGAGGTGCGGGCGGAGGTCGGCCGGCGCCGAGGTGGACGGGCGGTACTGCGAGATAGCGGCGGACAGGCTGGGGAGGCTGGGCCGGGGGGAGCTGAAGGTGCGGGAGATGGGCACGCCCGTCCATGTCCCGTCCGGGAGGCTGGCGGTCAGCCCGTGGGGCCAAGCGCCGGGCGCGCAGGGTGTATAATCGGGCGGGCCCCTCCGGGGGCGAACCAAAGCAGGAGGTGCATGCGATGACAGCGGAGACGAAGGCGGAGGCCAAGCCGGCGGAGCTGCTGGAGCCGGCCCCGGGCATCGTGCTGGTGGCGCCCGACGCCGAGAGGACGGTCGGGGCCATCACAGTCGCCGAGGGCGGGCGCGCCGCCGTCGCCACGGGGCGGGTGGCGGCGGTCGGGCCGCCGCGCGGGGACGACCCGGACCTGCGGGAGATGGGCCTGGACGCGGGCCTGACGATCCACTACACGAGGGACGGCGCGAGGGAGCTGGGCGACTCCGGCCTGGTGGCCGTCGCCCACGTCTGCATACTCGCCTGGCAGCGATGAGCCGGGCCGCGGCGCGGACTTTGTGAACTTTCCCGGGGGCCGCGCCGCCAGCGGAGGCGGCGTTGATCCACAAGCTGCACGGCATCGTCTGCGAGGCCGTCCACCGCACGGCCCTCCGGGGCCTCGTCGTGGAGGGCTGCGAGGGGCTCCTGGGCTGCCGCTGGGTGCAGCCGGGGGCGGCGGGGGAGCGGCGATGGTTCGAGGTCGGCGAGCGCAACGGCGAGGTCGACCTCTGGACGGAGCGCGGCGGTACCCTCGTCAGCGTCGACCTCAACGGCGCATTCTCGCTGGACGGGCGGCGCCTCGACTCCCGCGGCGCGGAGCGGCTCCTGGCGGCCTCGCTGGCGGCGCGCCTGCGCAGGCGCCTGTGGGGCGTGGAGCTCCGCGGCGGGCGCAGCGTGAGGTACGCGGTGGACGACCGCGGGCTGGTCGGGCAGGACGAGAGCGCGGGCGACGATCCGGCGACCGCCGCGTGGATCGACGGGGACGCCCGGCGCAGCGGCGCGCGGTGCGCCGTCGGCGAGGACGAGTACGTGCGGGCCTTCATCGAGTCGTACCGCCTCCGCCGCGCCGGCGGCGGGCACCCGACGCCGCCGGAGGACGTGGAGGCGAGGCTCCGCGAGGACTACCGCAGGGAGTTCGCCGCGTATGAGTCATATAAGGCAGACGCGGAGACGCTCCTCTTCGTCGTATAGTGGGTCGGTGGCGCATGGACTGGGTGAAGTTCCGGCAGCACGTGGCCTGGAGGCGGGGCGTGTCCCCCACGAAGGCCGCGAGGCAGATAGCTTGGCTCGAGTCGGAGGGCACAGTGTTCGGGTCGCCGTCGGGCGAGCCGGCGGAGCGGCGGAGCTTCGGCGGGCGGGACATAGTGGACGCCGTCCGCGCGACGGCGGAGCGCGAGAGGCTGGAGAGGCTGGCGCGCCAGCAGTGAGGCGGCGACGATGCGGTACGACGCAAGGACCAAATTCGGGCAGACCTTCAGGAGCCTCATGAAGGGCGCGAGGGAGGCGTTGGAGAGCAGGCACCCCGGCACGAGGCAGCTCGGCGACATACGCAAGTTCTCGGTCCCGGTCAAGGGCGGCGGCGCGTTCGTCGTGGAGGTGCATCCGGAGGATCCGCCGCACTACTCCGTCAGCCAGTCCGGGCGGGACGTCCACACGGACATGTTCGACGACATCCTCGATCCGGTGCTGGAGGCGCTGGGCAACGCGAAGCTGTCCGACAGCAGCCAGAGGCACCCGGCTAGCGTGCTGAGGCAGGCGACCGAGGAGGAGCACCGCTTCTCGGACATGCTGAACGGCTGAGAGGGGGAGGCGCGGCATGCAGCTCGACGACTTCGACAGGCAGGAGCTCGCGGACATCGGGGCGATCGTCGGCCTGGAGAGGGCCAGCGGCGAAGACTGGTTCCGGTTCGCCATGAGGCTGCTGACGGCGTACGACCAGCCGCTGCTGAAGGCCAAGCACGCGACCACAATAGACCGCCTCGTGGGGCTGGCGCAGAGGCTCAGGCGGCCAGGAACTCCTCCCGCATGAAGACGGCCGCCTGGACCGCGCGCCCGACCGCCCCACGCAGCTCGTCCAGCGTCCCGTCGTTGCGCAGCGTCAGGTGCGGCCTGATCCCGCCGATCCGCTCCACGGCGGCGGCCGCGTCGTACGGGGACGAGTCCCCCCGCCGCGCGATCCGCCCGCGGACCGTCTCCGCGTCGGCCTCGACCCTCACGAACCAGAAGCCGAAGTCGTGCAGGGCGTCGTACGCGTTGTCGCGGCAGTCCGTGTTGACGAAGGCCGCTTCGCGCGCCGGGTTCGCCGCTGAGGGACTCCACGCGGTTCCCCAACCCCTATGGGACTGGCTCACGGAGTCCACGAAGGAGCAGCAGGCGCGGCCCAGGTGCGGCCCGAAGTGCGACGCCAGGAACGAGAGCAGCCGGCCGTCCTGGGGCATGTCCTCCGCTCTCTGCCGCGGATCGACGAGGCCCATCGCCCGGTACGCCGCCAACTGCACCTCTCGCAGCGGCCCGGCGACGTCCGCGCGGTAGACGGTCACGTTGCCGCCGACGCGCTCGCGGATGGCGTCCTCCGCCATGCGGAAGCAGGTGCTCTTCCCAGACCCCGACGGGCCGAAGAACGACAGCCGCAGCCCGCTGCGCCCCATGTTGGACCTTCTCAACGTGTCACTCATCGCCGCGCCCTCCGCCAATGTCCAAGTCCATGTAGATGCGGCTCGGGACGCCGGCGTTCCCGCGGCTCTGGCCGTACTTGCCGCGGTACAGCTCGCAGTCGCCGACGCTCTCGAACCAGAACATCTGCCCGATTCGCATGCCCGCGTACACCACCGTCGGCAGCTTCGCCGTCATCTCGAGCGTGATGTGCCCGAAGAACCCCTGGTCGATCAGGCCCGCGCAGGCGTGGTTCTTGATGAAGAGCCTGCCGACCGAGCTCTTGCCAGTGCATAGGCTCGCGAAGTGCTCCGACCCGAACTGCTCGACGGTGTGTCCGAGGTACGCGTCCTCCGTCATCATCAGGAATCCGTCATTGGGGATTTCGACCTCGTCATACATCATTGGCAGCGCCGGATCGACGCAGGCCACGCCACCTCTCTCGGAGTTCGGCAGCAGCCGGCGGAGGAGCGGAGCCAGGCGGTAGTCGTAGCTGTTGGGGTTTACTTGGCCGAGGCTGAACGGCTCTATGCGGATGCGCCCCCGCTGCACCTCCTCGGACACCCGCTTGCCGGTTAGCCAGCCCACGGGGACATTCTAGTAGGAGACGATAGAATCACGAGGCACTGAGTGTGACGTCAACTACCACCGGCACAAGACCGGGGGCATGAAGAAAGGGGGAGGCCAACTCCCGATCTTCGTCGCAAGAGTTGACTAGACGCGGCAGGGAAATAATTTGCATCCTTCGGATACGAAGAAATTCCCGGTCGTGGAACCCTTCAGGGTTCCGGCTAGCCGCCTGGGCGTGGCAGCCCGAGGCACGTTCCGGATGCCTCCCTAGTCCGGATCCACTGTGGCGGTGAGCGTCGAAGGGATCATTAGCCGCCCCGAAGGGGGCGAGATCGAGGAGGTAGCTCTCTCATGTTGTTCGTGCCAGTGATCGGAAGCGGAGGGAAGCCCCTGATGCCCTGCCACCCGGCGAGGGCCAGGGAGTTGGTGCGCTCGGGCAGGGCCATCCGCCGACACGACCGCGGTCTGTTCTACATCCGTCTGGTGGACCGCGCGGACGGGGACGTCCAGCCCATCGCCGTGGGCATCGACCCCGGCTCCAAGAAGGAGGCCTTCACCGTCAAGTCCGAGGCCCATACCTTCCTGAACGTCCAGACGGACGCCGTGACCTGGGTTACCGAGAGGATGGAAACCAGGAGGGATATGCGCCGTGCTCGGCGCGGCAGGAACACGCCGTACAGGGAGCGCCGCCCGAACCGGGGCGTCAAGGAGGGCCGGCTGCCGCCGTCCACCAGAGCGCGCTGGGACTGGAAGCTGAGGAACTGCAAGCGGCTGTCCAAGTACTACCCGGTCGCCGTCTTTGCGGTAGAGGACATCAAAACCAGGAGCCGGAAGGGCCAGCGCAGATGGAACAAATCCTTCAGTCCCCTGGAGGCCGGCAAGAATTGGTTCTACGGGGAGCTGAAGAAGCTCGCCAGAGTGGAGACGTACGGCGGTTACGAGACCAAGGCGCTCCGCGACGCCCTCGGGCTGATGAAGACCAGGGACAAGATGTCGGACCGCTTTGAGGCGCACTGTGTCGATAGTTGGGTTCTGGCCAACGCCGAGGTCGGCGGACACTCCAAACCTGACCACACCGGGATCATGTACGTCGTCCCGCTGAAGTTCCACCGGAGGCAGCTTCACCGTTTGCAGCCAAGGAAAGATGGGGAGCGCGCACCGTACGGCGGCACCATCAGCCTCGGGTTCAAGCGCGGCACATGGGTGAGGCACCCGAGGCACGGAGTGACCTACGTCGGCGGTTGCGGCAAGGGGCGGATCAGCCTGCACGGCCTCCGGGACGGGAAGAGGCTCTGCAAGAACGCGAGGCCGAACGACTGCACTGTATTGACACGGTGTTCTTGGCGAGTGTACACAGAAAAAGAAGGATGACATGGACGAACACCAACATGTGCGTCAGTTCTGTCCGGATGGATATGCGCCGGGCAGAACAAAGTATGTGGTCGTGGTCGGTACCGTGATGAGCGGCCTTGGCAAGGGTATATTCGCCGGGAGCCTCGCGAGGGTGCTCCAGGATACCGGACTCTCCGTCGCGCCGATAAAACTAGAGGGATACTTGAATATGGACGCCGGCACACTGAACCCGACCAGGCACGGCGAAGTGTTCGTCCTGGACGACGGCGTCGAGTGCGATATGGATTTGGGGAACTACGAGAGGCTGCTGGGCCTGGACCTGTGCAGGCTGAACTTCGTCACATCCGGCCAGGTGTTGGCGTCCGTCCTGGAGCGGGAGCGGTCCGGCGGATACCTGGGGTCGGACGTGCAGGTGATACCCCACGTGACCGGGGAGATCAAGCTGAGGCTCCGGACGCTGGCGGCGACGAGCGGGGCGGACATCGTCTTCGTCGAGATCGGCGGGACGGTCGGCGACCTGGAGAACGGCACCTACATAGAGGCGTGCCGGCAGTTGGCGTCGGAGGAGCGCGGCAGCGTGTTCTTCGTGGCGCTGACGTACGTGCCAGCGCCGTCGGCGCTCGGGGAACAAAAGAGCAAGCCCGCGCAGTTGGGCCTGCGGCAACTGATGTCCCTCGGCGTGATGCCGGACCTCATCGTCGCACGGTCGGCCAAGCCGATCTCGCGGACCGTGAGGGAGAAGCTGTCGCTATACGGCGGCGTGGCCGAGGACCGCGTGTTCGGCATGCACGATGTGCCGTCGACGGGCCTGGTGCCGGACATGGTGCGGGCGGAGGGCATCCACGCCGTGGTGCTGGACGGACTCGGATTTCCGGCGCCTGCCAGCGCGCGACCCGCCGGCGGTGACGCGTACGCGGCCGCGCTGCGGCGGTCGGCGGCGGTCGGCAGGACGGTGACCGTGGGTGTCGCGGGCAAGTACACCGCACTCCGGGACGCCTATGCCTCGGTCGCGCACGCCCTGGAGCATGCGGCGGTGGAGCTGGGGGTCGGGCTGCGCATCGAGTGGATCGACACGGAGAAGATCGATGACGGCAACGCGGCGGCCCTGTCTATGAACGGCCTCGTCGTGCCGGGCGGGTTCGGCCTCCGCGGCGTCGGCGGGAAGCTGGCCTGCATCCGCCACGCGAGGAACAGCATGACGCCGTTCCTGGGGCTGTGCTACGGCTTTCAACTGGCCGTGATCGAGTTCGCCAGGAACAAGTGCGGCATGCCCGACGCGACGAGCGGCGAGATCGATCCGGAGTCCGGCTGCAAGCCGATCGATGTCCTCCCCGGGCAGCGCGGCCGGATGGGCGGGACCATGCGCCTGGGCGGACACGACATAGCGCTGCGCCCCGGGACGCTCGCCGCGTCACTCTACCGCGACGCGCCCACATGCCGCCAGAGGTTCCGGCACAGGTACGAGCTCGTCGCGGAGTATGTCGGGGCGCTCGAGGGCGGCGGCATGGCGTTCTCCGGCGCGGCGACGGACGGCAGCCTCACCAAGCAGATACTCGAGATACCCGGGCATCCGTTTTTCCTGGCGACGCAGGGACATCCGGAGCTGTCCAGCCGGCCGGCGCGCCCGGAACCGATGTTCCGTGGGTTCCTTGAAGCCGCGGCGGGCGCCGCAGGTCGGCGGCGCCAAACACAGGAGGGGTGAAAGATGGGAAAGCGATTTTCGCGTGCGTTGTTCGGGCTGTGCGTCACGGCGCTTGTCGCCGCCGCCATCGTGTGGGGCGCCGTCGCGTTCGGCAACGCGTCGCGCACCGCTTCGCTGTGCGAGGTGAAGCTGATGAGCGAGTGCATGGCCACGAACGCCTTCAGCGAGGCGCCGGAGTTCATACTCCGCGACCTCGCGGCGGACGGCCTGCCGCTGGCCCGGGAGCTCCGGGCGAAGCTCAACACGACGGCCCTCGACGCCAACGGCACGGAGAAGGCGGTGGCGGACATGCTGGTCGGCATCGCCGCCGAGTTCCGGGCGAAGCTCAATACGACGCCCGCGGCGGACGCCGCCAGCGATCTGGAGAGCGGATTCATGCTCCGGACAGTCTTCCAATGCACGATGTTCGGCGTCGTGTACGGGCGGTTCACGGCGCTGCGGCTCGGGGTGACCGAGGACAAGGCCGTGGATGGGATGGTGACCGCCTACGCGTCGTCGGCCCTCGACGGGCTGATCGCCTTCCTCGCGGAGCTGCCGCAGCCGGAGGCGCAGCCGACGCCGCCACAACCGGAGACGCAGCCGCCGCAACCGCCGCCGGATGCGTCGCCGCCGTCCGGGCAAAACGGTTTGTAATGTGTCCACTCGCCCGCTCAGGGCATGACGGAACCGGAAAGCGAGATCGTGCGCCGAATCGCCGCGCAGGTCGCGGGCACGAGGCTGGCCGCCGTCATCGGGCCGTCCGTCGACGTGTGCGGGGAGCTGTCCGAAGCTGGCATGAAGGTCCTCTGCGTCGTCGCGGGGGAGGAGTTCCGGCAGTTTTGCCTTGGCGCTGGCGGCATGCTCTACGCCTCGGTGTTCCCGGTGATAGGGGACCACCGCAAGGCCGCGCGAGCGTTCCCGATGAGGCTGGACCTCGTTTTCTTCGGGGTGGGCGGCGGGTTCAACGTGCGCGATTGGCTCGGCGCGGTCCGGCGCGGCGGCGCGGTCGCGGGACTCGGCTACCAGTTGGTGAGGGGCTTCGTCGGGCCGGCGAACCACGCCCGCGGGGTGTGGTGGCGCGACAGGCCCGGGCGGGAGCCCGCGAAGTGCGCGTGGGAGCTAATGCCCGACGGCGGGAGCCGCTACCTACAGTCGATCGCCGCATCTATGCGGGTCGGCCTCTGACGGCACATTGCACATTGTGGAACTACAGGGTGAGGCGGTCCAATCGGCGGTAGTGGATCGCTTCAAGCACATGCTCCGCGCGCAGGTTTGGGCTTCCGCCCAGCGCCGCGATGGACCTGGCGACGCCCAGACACGTGTCGACCGCGCCTTTCGTCAGCCCCAGCTCGCTCGTCGCCTGCCGAATGATCGTTGTTCCGGCCTCGTCCAGCGTCGCCGGAGGCAGCGGGCCCTTGCGGTCCAATTGCGCGCGGACATCGGCGATGGCCGAGCCGAAGCACTTGGACAGCATCTCCCGCGCCGGGATGGGCGGGCATTCGACGTGGATCTGCGCGAGGCGCGCGAGCGGGAGCAGCTTGTCGCGCGTCCAATTCGAGATTTTCGTCGGCGTGCACCGGCAGGCCAGCCGCGGGTCGGTGAAGCGCCCGCACGGGCAAGGCTGGGCGATAATGACTGGCACGCCGAGCAGGGCGCCGCCGGCCTGCAACAGCTCCTCCCCGTTGCCGGGGCATCCGATCAGGCAGACGGTGTGCCGCTGCACCGCGCGACGATGATCGCCCGCTTGCAGTGCTCCTGCCCCCGCAGCTCCGCCCACGGTTCGGGGTTGAGCTTCAGCGCCTCCGCCTCCAGCTCCATGCGCAGTTCCGCGAGCCGCTTTGACAACTCCGCTATTCGGTTCATTTCGTGACCTCCGCCCGCGCCTCGTCGAGCCTCGCCTCGATTGCCAGATAATCATCGCGCGCCTTAGCGAGGCGTTCGGTGGAATGTTCGGTGGGGTGGACCACAAGATCCACGATCGCGGCAGCGGCGTCGCTGAGATCATAGCCTAGTTTTCTGATTGCATCTTCCCGGTCGTGCTTCTTCTGCCGCGCGTTATCTCTTGCCTTGACTTTCGACGGCGGGTGTTGCTTGCACCATCTCTTCCCGCCCTCGCTGACGGTCGCCTTGCGCCGGCACATGTATCCGCCGAAGTCCACGCGGCTCCCGGTGAACACGCGCTTTGAACACTGGTCCGCTTCATCCATCGGCTTCGGCCCTCACGGTCACCGCCCCGTCGTCCATGGCCACGGTGTATTTCCGCCCGGGCTGGTCCGGCATGCCGAACCGGATGTCCAGGAGGTAGCCCTCCATGATCGACCGGAGCGCCCTGGCGCCGGTCCCACGGCCCTCGGCCTCCTTGGCGATGTGCCGCAGCGCCGCCGCGTCGAACTCGATGCTGTTCCCCTGCAACCCGAACAGCTCCTGGTACTGGCGGGTCAGCGCGTTGGTGGGCTCCGTCAGGACGCGCATGAGGTCGTCCTCGGTCATGGCGTCGAGCGCGGAGACCACCGGCAGCCGCCCGACCAGCTCCGGTATCAGCCCGAACTCCACCAGGTCGTGCGGCTCCACCAGCCGCAGGTCGTCGTATCGCGCGGCGGCGTCGCCTGCCTCGGCGGTGAACCCGACGCGCGATGTGCCTGTGCGCTTTTTAATGATCTTGTCCAGCCCGACGAACGCGCCGCCGCAGATGAACAGGACGTTCGTGGTGTCGAACGGTATGTACGACTGCTCCGGGTGCTTGCGCCCACCCTGCGGGGGCAGGTTCGCGAGCGTCCCCTCGAGCATCTTCAGCAGCGCCTGCTGCACGCCCTCGCCGCTTACGTCGCGGGTGATCGAGACGTTTGAGGTGGTCCGGCCTATCTTGTCTATCTCGTCGATGTAGAGGATGCCGTGCTGCGCGGCGTCGATGTCGCCCCCGGCGGCTGTCACCAGCCGGAGGAGGGCGTTCTCCACGTCCTCGCCGACATACCCGGCCTCGGTCAGCGTGGTCGCGTCCGCGATCGCGAACGGGACGCCGACCAGCCGCGCCAGAGTTTTGGCCAGCAGCGTCTTTCCGGAGTTGTGCGTGACCGTGAAGTCGTCGAGAAGATATCGCCCGTCGCCAGTGAGCGTGAACCCGTAGTACCGCTCGGTGCCCAGACGGCGAACCGAGAACCCCGTTCGCATCACGTCTCTTTTATGGCGGCGTGGCGCGGCCTTCTTCCGTGGCAGGCGGCACGGAATGCGGTCGATGTGTCCGGAGATTATTAGCCGGTGGTACACCCCTTCGGTGCCGCGCTGGCTCCTTTTAGTGCATGGAGCCGCATACGCGGCCAAGCCGACGCTCCGCGCCAGGAACACCATGTCGCGCGCCAAACGGGGCGATTTCGTGACATGGTCGTAGCATCCACTGATAGCTAAGTGCCCGTCGGTGTCGAGCAGCCCGGCGAGGATGGCCAGCCTGTCCGCGACCGACGCCGTCTTGTACCGCTCCGGGACGAACTTGTCGCCTGCTCCGGCGCCGTGGTTCCCGTTGTAGCGCAGCCCAAGTTCGGTCAGCGCCCTCTTCAGGGGATTCGCGGTGCCACTGTGGCCAGTTGTGAAGCGGTATTGGACCGACTTTCCGCCAGCGGTGCGCCGGTATGGTTTCAGTTGCAATCCGAAATCTCTCGCGACTTCCCCTGCGGCCAATGCGATCTCTGGGTCGGATGTCGTAAGGGCTACGACGGTATGCTTCATGCTGCCGTCGCCCAGCAGCAGGCCCAAGTGGTACGGGCGGATCGGCAGGCGCTTTTTGCTCCCCCTGAATTTGCCCACCCCGACGCGGAACAGCTTATAGAGATTTTTTCGTTCTTTCGACCATCCGAGCCATTCCCGCACGCTGATGTCCAGCACATCGCCGGTATTCGTATGAACCAAAGTCAGGACATGGTCCTCATTCACCACCCAAGGTGAGCCTTTGACGGGTACGATCTCAACCATCCGCCCCCGACCGCGGCAAAGGCCGACGACCGTCCTAGCCGCGCCATCCGGACCCATGGCCCTGTTGCCGAGGGCCACCTGCTCCACGGGCTTTACCGAGCCGTTAAACATCAGGATGCCTTGTCCAGCCCGATGGCACCCGGTGGGACCCAGCAGCAGTATGTTGCTCTTATCAATCTCCACATCTGCCTCGCCAGCCGCGACCCGCACGGCCTGCGCGACGCGGAGGTAGTGTTCGTGCACGGCGACCGACAGCACCCGCTTGGCGTGGTCCTGCCCGACCACGTATCGGTCCAAGCCGGCCTTGAGCTTGCTCGGTGTCGGCGGGTTCGCCATGCGCGCGGCGCGCCGCGCGACCCCGGCCGCCCGGAGGATGTCGCCGCACATCGCCACGCAGTCCGCGCAGATGGACGGGCCGCCTACGCCGCGATCCGGACGGACCAGCTTTCCGGACGGCACGTCTTTCTTGCAGAAGCTGCAAGGCTGCTGCTTCCTATCGGACATCCAGACCCCCCTTGCGGTCGGAACCATCCCGCCCGCGGTCCGGAGACGCCTGCGGGCCGGATGCCTACGGATTTTTCCCTGGCGGCGGCGCAAGCAGTATCCAGACCCCAGCCGCTATCGCCGCGAACCCGTCCGCCAGCGCGACGGACTCGAAGGGCGAAAGCGCCTTCAGGCTGGTGGCCAGCGCCGCCGGCAGCAGGAAGCCGGCGCACAAGGACCCCACGGTCAGGAGCGCCGCCCCGACCGCCTCCCTGGCTTGAACCTTCACGGAGGCCTCCGTCAGACGACGTCCACGCCGTCCACCGGCTTGAACTTCGGGCACCTGGTGACCGGAACGGCGACGTCGTACTTCACGGCGGTGTCGAACAGCTCGTTCGCGATCTCGCAGTTCTTGTCCCGCCTGTTCGGGTCGAAGTTCCGGCAACCGTAGCAGAGGCATATCTGCGTCCTGATCGGCTCGCCGACCGAGTTGGCGAACAGGATGTTCGGGTGTCCGGTCCGGGCGTGCGGGTTCCGCATCCGCAGGACCACGCCCGACATCGTGAGCGTGTGCCTCCTCTGCACCGGGGCGCCCGCGCCGTCCTTCAGCACATCCGGACGCCGCGATGTTTTCCTCGCGGGCTTTCCGCCCTTCCTGTCCGCATTTTCATTTTTTCTGGGCATCGTCGTTCTCCTTTTGGCGCCTGCGCCAGCCAGCTTGGCTGGACGCCATAGCTCCGCTCGACTATACACCGCTTGAGGTCGCGTGTATAATCCGGCATGAGCGAAGCGTGGATATGGCGGTGCATCGTGTGCGGGAAAGAGATGGGGATCCCCGAGATCGCCGGAGACGACAGCCGGGCGCTGTGGCCTGCGGTGGAGGGCGGGAACGTGTCGATTGATTTCGGGTACGGCAGCAGGTTCGACGACATGAACCTGTACGGCGGGCGTTGCGTGGAGCACCAGGCCTGCATCTGCGACGGCTGCTACGAGGCGAAGCGCCACCTGACCAGGGCCGTCGTCACGCACCGCAGCGCGGCGTGGGAGATCCTGCCGGCGGACTACCGCGCGGCTAGGCCAGCGTGATCGAGTTCAATGGCTGACCGCCCGCTAGCGCGTCGCGGTCGGCGTACTCGCAGACGGCCTCGTCGCTGACGGCGACCACGCGGCCGTCGTGCCTCTCGATCACGACCAGCTCGACGCCTCCGCCGCTGTCCCACACGTCGCCGCCGAGCAAGGCCGCCAGCGCCTGAATCGAGGCTCCCCCGTGTTTGGCGGCGATCCGGCGCGCCGTCTGCAAGGCGTTGTCCTGCCACGCGTCCCCCTTCACGGCCGTGATCTGCTCCATCACCGTGCTTTGGGAGGCAAACAGGGCGTCCTCCAGAACCTCGGGGAGGGTCGAGTACCTGAGGCTCTCGAGGCACTCGCGGACGTCCTCCAGCCGCTGCCCGGGCGTGCTCCCGGTGTCCGGAATCTCCAGGTCCGCCTCTACCGTCAGCCTCATTTTCGCCTTCATGCGCACCTCCCGAACGCGGCACCGCGTCCCGGCTGCCGCCCCCGTGTTGAAACAATAAAACCTAGCCCTCGAGGAGCCCCAGCTCGTACATGGCGTGCCTGATCGCCCGCGGGTCGCCCGTGGACTTGCCCGGGTCGTCCGACAGCTTCGCCGCGTGCACCACGCTGCGCCCCCTCGCGGTCAGGCTCCACAGCTTCATGACGATGTTCAGGGCCGGGTGGCCGACGTCGTTGGTGAGGTGCGTGCCGATCCCGAAGGACGCCTTGATCCTGCCGCGGCAGTGGTCCAGTATGCGGAGCGCCCCGTCCACGTCCAGCCCGTCGCTGAACACGATGGTCTTGGTCATCGGATCTATCCGCAGCGACTCGTAGTGCTCGACGATCCTGTCCGCGAAGCCGAGCGGGCAGCCGGAGTCGTGGCGGACGCCGTCGTACAGCTTGGAGAAGAGCAGGTCGAAGTCGCCGAGGAACGCCTCCGTGGTGAACGTGTCCGTCAGGGCGATGCCGAGGCTCGCGCCGAACTCGTCGGCCCAGGCCCTGAGGGCGCTGCGCGTGGCGTTCCGCGCGCCGAACATGCACGCGTGGGCCTGGAACCACTCGTGCGCCTCGGTGCCGATCGGCGTCAGCCCGAGCCGCATCGCGAGGAGCAGGTTGCTCGTGCCGACGAGCGCCGGGCCGGCCTCCGCCTTCATCGCCGTCAGCACGCGCTCGTGCACGTCGCCGCTGAAGGCCCTCCGCGTGCCGAAGTCGCCGAACTTCGCGCCGGCGTCCCGCAGGCGCCGCGCCTTCGCCGCGGCGCGGCCCTCCCAGTCGCCCAGCGGCGACCGGCCCATCATCTCGTTGTACAGCTCCACGACCATCGCCATAAGCTTGACCTCCCAGCGGATGGTGCGGTACCACGGCCCGCGGACGTCGACGGATATCCTGCCGCCGTCCTGCTCGGCCCGCACCTCGCCGGGGTCGTAGCGGTAGGCGCCCAGCCAATCGACGTACGCCGGCCTGAGGAACGCGATCCCCCTCAGGAACCTCATCTCGCCCGGCGTCGTGGCCACGCCCGGCAACTGGGCCACGCGGCGGGTCAGCTCCGCGGCGAAGCCGGGCGGGAACTCGGTCGCGCCGCGGTCGATGAGCCTGTAGTGCGCGTCCATGCCGTCGTACAGCCGGAACGCGCCCTGGCCCATCGTCAGCTTGTACTGGTCGTCCCAGATGTTCGACCGGCAGGCGGGCATCACCACCTCCGGCGGGGCGGTGGTCACCGGAACCAATCGTCCGCAATCGTGGAGAACATCGCACGGCAGGATTTGGAATTGTCGCGAGATCCCAAGATCGAGGTCGGTTAGTCGCTCGGCGAGCGAAAGATCGAACTGGCCGCTTTTCGGGACAACATAAACGACAAGGCGCCCATCGACCGTGCGGATTTCGCATCGCGCGATGTCGGCCTGCTGTTGGGACCAAGATCGAACGTACTCGAACAGGCCGCGCAGCTCGTCACTAACCGCGCCCCATCCCAAGCCAGCCTGCGAGCAGCGGATCGCGCCCTTGCATCCCAGAACGAACTCATCCTTGTCCTGCGGCGCAAAGGCAACTCGACCGTCGAGCGGCGGGCAGGAGAAAGGCGTGCCCTCGCTCACAGCAGTTCCCTCCAGTCGCCGACGACCCTCGCCCCCCAGAGCGCCGGGAACCTGTGCCCGAACCAGAACTCGTTGATCTTGTCGGCGTCGTGCGCCGCGTGGTCCGGAAGGCCCAGCTCCCGGCACTTCTCCAGCGGCAGGTCGTACGTCTCGATGAGGCTGCGCACGACCGTGACGCGCTTGCCGCGCATCACCAGCGCGCCGACGTTGATGTCCACGCAGATGTCCGTCACGCACCCCACGACGACCCACTCGTCGCTGTCCGCCGTCAGGCTGTCCAGGCGGAAGCACGAACGCCGCCCGCCGTCGCTTCCGATGAATGACTTCGACGGGGCGGCGTCATCGACGATGAAGCCGTCGTGCTCCTTCTTGTGGTGGATCACGGAGACGATTCCGGCGGCCTCGCAGGCGCGGATCAGCTCCGGTCGGATCCCGTCCTCCCCGGAGCGCTCCATGCAGTGTTCGGGGAACCGGGCCAGCTCCGGGTCGCCCGGCCGGTGGCTGTCGCCGATGAAGACCACTTCGCTCCCGGTCCCGGCGGCGCTGAGATGATGACGGGGCGGCAGGCTCCGCAGGAAGTCGGCCATGTCCGGCACGATCGCGCCAACGCGCGGGCTGGACAGCGCCCCGCGCTCGCTGAAGCCCACGTTCATGTCCACGACCAGCACGTGCAGCGGTCCGCTCACGGTCTCCCCTCCATAACGCCCCCGATCCTCGGTCCGCTCGGATCCTCGCCGCCCCGCTGCCGGCCGTCGGCGGCGGACAGCCCCCACGCGCCCCTCAGCTTGGAGGCCCGTATCCCGCCGGCCCCCCGCCCGTCGGACTCCGCTTTCTGCGCCGCGGACTCCATGGCGCGGCTGGCGTCCGCCTGCGCGGACGCGAGCGCGGCCGTCCACTCGCCGTCCGGCGCCGTTCGATCCGGATTCCGGATTCCAGGAGGGGATGCGCCGTCTCGCTCGAAGACGGTCGAGCCTCGCCACTCCACCGTCACCGTCTCCCCGGCGTCGTCCCTGGACACGTAGCTGATGAAGAGGTCGCCGCGGCTGCATGCCAGGCGGGTGAACTTGCCGCCCCCGCCGGGGATGGCGTGGCCGCGCGGGCCGACGCCGAGGCATTGCGCCACCTGCCGCGCCGCCGCCAGAATCTCGCTCTCGTTCATTTTCGTCTCCGGTCGCCGCCCGGGTGCCTACGGACAAAGGCCATCTTTCGCTGGGGCTATTCCACGCCCTTTTTCGCCGGGCGCTCGCGCCGCCTCGCCCGCCCGCCGGCCGCCCGACCGCAGAGGAACACCGCGACCAGGAACATCGCAACGCAGGCGACCGGGGCGACGGCAGGGCACTCGATCGATGCGACGCCGGCCACTGCGACGGATATCAGGCACACGGCCGCCACCGCGACGCCCTTCGCGAACGGCGTGAACACCCCTGTCAGCATCTTCAGGAGGTTCCTCATGTCTCGCCGGCCTCCTCGGCCACATAGTCCTCGTCGAGGCGCTCGCCGTCGTCCGACGCCTCCACGGCGGCCTCGACGGCCTCTGCGGCGGAGAGCGGCGCCTGAACCTCCTCGCCGTCCGCGAATTCTATCGGCCACCGCCCCTGGTCGGCGGCCTCCTTGGACATCTGCCTCAGCCGCTTGGCGGCGAGCAGGAGGCCGTCCGCCTCGACCCGGAGCATAGCGGTGTCCAGGTCCCTGTCGCGGAACAGCCCGCGGACTTTCCCGGCTAGCTGCGACAGCCGGAGGCCAGCGAGCCGCTCGGCCGTGTCGGCGGCCTTCAGCAGGGCGGCCGCGGCCGCAGCGGCCTGCTTCCCCGGGACCGTCTCCTTCTGCCTTTTTGCGTCGAGCTCGGACTCGGAGATCCTGATCCTGAGGTCGTGGGCCTCCTTGGCGTGCTCCTTCTGGAGCCGGCCCCTCTCCTCCCGGTGCCGCCGAGCCTCCTGGTCCGCGCGCGAGGTGTGCTGCTCGGACAGCTTCGCGAGGCTCCTGCGGAACTCCTCCTTGGCGGCGGCGATCGCCGCATCGCACTCGGCGCGCGTCTGAGCGAGCTGCCCGTCGCACTCGGCCTTCGCCGCGGCCACCGCGTCCGCCGCCTCGCGCTCGCGCCGCTGGCAGTCGAGCCGGGCGGCTTCCGCCGCCTCCTCCGCCGCTGCTTCGCGCCGCCCGCACTCGGCCCTCGTCGCGGCCTCCGCCTCGGCCAGCCTCTGCTCCGCGAGCCGCACCTGCTCGGCCACCTTCCGCGCCATCTCCGCGGGCGCCGCCCAGCCGCGCTCCGACGCCGGCATGAGCAGCAGGTCCCTCTGCTCCAGGAGCAGCGGGACGACCACCTTGACGACCAGCTCCGCCGCGTACTGCTCCCAGTTGTCCGTGCCCTCGTCGAGGAGCCCCACGATCGCCGCGACCTCGTCCGGCCCGGTGGTCGCGCACCTGCGGATGTCGTTCAGGTCCGTCTCGGGGTCGAGCGCCCCCAGGATGCGGTGCAGATCGCCAGCCTTCATCGCGTTCTCGGCCTCCTCCGCCGCTCATAATACGCGCGGGTCGCCCGGATGTCCAGCCGCCGGATATGGGACGCGCGGATTCCGCCGCGGATTTCGCCCCTTGACTTCGCCCGCGCGGCCGGGCTATCATCCGGCAAGACGCGGGCAATACCGCCCGGTCAACTGCGAAGGGAGAACCTATGAGGAAGAACGGCTTTAAGGCGCGCGTGCTCGCCTTGGCGACCGGCGCGGCGCTGTTCGCGGCGGCCGGGTGCCAGATCGACGGGTGGAAGCTCGCCTTCGGCCCGGCGTTCAGCGCCGGCGTGGAGCTCGAGTTCAGCAACGGGACCAACTTCATCGTCCCGGTCGTCGCGCCGGGCATCGGGTTGTTCGGCCGCTAGGCCGCGAACCGAACTGCGGAACCGACATAGGAACTGACAACCGAAACCGAAAACCCTTAGGAGGATTTCACATGAAGAGTCTGAGTCTCAAGAGCATCTTGTTGTTGGCGTGCGTCGCCTTGTCCCCGAACGCGGCGGAGGCGTGTTCCCACACCATCAAGTCGATTGCGCTGGATCCGGCCACCGCGTGCCCCGGCGCCGCGGTCGAGGTGACCGTCGTGGTGAACCTCGACGGGAAGTCGAACGACGTGCGGAAGTGGTACAGCACGAGCATCGACGGCGTGTGCTACGACCACGGCAACCACGAGAGCAACAGCGGGGTGAAGACCTTCACGGAGGTGTTCACCATCACGGCCCCCGGCACGCAGGGCATCGGCAACGTCCAGGTCAAGACCTTCGCGGCCGACGGCTGCGGCTCGCACCAGCAGACGGAGAACGGCAAGCTGACCGTCGTCGAGTGCGCGCAGGACGGCGTCAACTGCTGGGACCTCGACGGGAGCGGCGAGTGCGATCTCGCCGGCGAGGACGCTGACGGCGACGGCGACTGCGACGTCTACGACTGCCGCGGCCAGGACGGCGCTGATGGCCAGGACGGCGCTGATGGCCAGGACTGCGCGGTCGAGCGGGTCGAGGACGGCGCGCGGATCTGCTGCGGCGACGAGTGCGTCACGGTCTTCGACGGCGCCGATGGCCAAGATGGCCAAGACGGGCAGGACGGCGCGGACGGCCAGAACGGCAAGGGCTGTACGGTCCGGCCCCGCGTCCACGGCGGCGGCTACGTCATCGAGTGCGGCGACGGCACGAGCGTGGTCATTCGCGACGGCCGGGACGGGCAGAACGGCGAGGACGGCGAGGACGGCCTGAACTGCTGGGACCTGAACGGCAACGGGGAGAAGGACTTCTCCGCCCAGCGGCCGTGGTACTGCTGCTTCCAGCCGTGGAAGCCGGAGTGCCACGCCAGCAGCTTCACCGAGGACACCAACGGCGACGGCGAGATCGATGTCCAAGACTGCCGCGGCGAGCAGGGTCCGCAGGGTGAGCAGGGCGAGTCCTGCCGCGTCGAGGCGGGCGACGACGGATGCGCCCGCATCTACTGCGGCGGCGAGACGAACGCGGTCATCTGCGACGGAGCCGACGGCGCCGACGGGGTCGACGGCACCTCGTGCACGGCGAGCGAGCAGCCGCAGGGCGTGGTGATCGCCTGCGGCGAAACGTTCGTCTTCGTGGCCAACGGCGTTAGCTGCTGGGACCTGAACGGCAACGGCGTCGGCGACCTCTGCGACCCGGCGGCGCTCTACGAGAACCAGGGCTGCTTCGCCGACTGCGGGGCCTTCCGCAGCTACTGCGAGAACCCGAGCGGCTTCTTCGTGACCGACACGACCTCCGCCAAGCGGAGCGGGGTCGCGCTGAGGGTCGTCGAGGCGACGCTCGCCGAGTTCCCGTACGACTGCGGCTACACCGAGGACGCCAACCGCGACGGCAAGGTCGACGTGGCGGACTGCCGCGGGCGCGACGGCGCGGCGGGTCCCTCGGGCGGAAACGGCGGAAACGGCTCGTCCTGCACGATCACCGACACGGGCGCGGGCGCCGTCATCCGGTGCGGGGACGGCACCGAGGTGGCGATCCTCGACGGCCGGAACGGGACCAACGGGACCAACGGGACCAACGGGACCAACGGTTCCAACGGCCAGGACGGCGCCGATGGCCAGAACGGTGCGGACGGCCTGCCCTGCTCCGTCGCCGACAACGGCGACGGCACGGCGACCATATCGTGCGCGGACGGCACATCGGCGACGATCGGCGGGCCGACCGGACCGCCGCTCGGCGGCGCGGCGCCGCCCACGCCCGAACCGGAGCCGGCTCCGAGGGGCGGCCTGTGCGGATCCTTCGACGGGATCACCTTCGTCGGGCTGCTGCTGCCGCTGTTCTGCGTGAAGAGGCGCAACCGCCGCTAGACGCGGCTTAGCGCTGGAGGAGGGGGCCGCCCCGCGGGGGGCGGCCCCGCTCCTGCTCCCCCTTCCCTTCGCCGGAGGCTGGGCGTATAATTCGCAGGAGTTCGCGCATGGAGATCACCCGCGAAATCGTGCAGGGCATGTCGCCCGCCGTCGTCCTGTGGCCGCACCCGGCGCTGCGGCGACCGTGCCCGGAGATCGACTCGCCCGGGGAGGCCGTGGCCCTCGCCGGGAGGATGCTCGATGTGCTGCGCGCCCTCGGGGGGCTCGGCCTAGCCGCGCCGCAGGTGGGCGTCCAGGCCCGGATGTTCGTGTGGGACGTGGACGGGGTGTCCGGCTCGGTGCTCAATCCGGTGCTGGTCGCGCCCTCCATCCGGATCGACGCCTCCGAGGAGGGCTGCCTGTCGCTGCCCGGCGTGGCGGCGACCGTCGAGCGGCACGCCTCGGCCACGCTCGTGGGCGTGTCGGCGGACTGGAGCCCGCTGCGGGCGGCGGGCGGCGGCCTGCTGGCCCGCGTCTGGCAGCACGAGCTCGACCACCTCGACGGGCTGACCCTCGCCGAGCGCATGTCCGCCGCGGACCTCGTGGCGAACTCCCGCGCGCTGAAGCGGCTGAGGCGGGCGGCGCCGCGCAAGCGGTGATGGAGACGCGATGAAATCCGAAGGCAGAGCCGAAAAGCAACACCCCCCCGATCCGGCAAGGGCGCGGGAGATGGCCGAGTCGGCCATCGAGCGGACCAGGGAGCAGATGGCGCACGCGCCGGATCCGGCAAAAACGCGGGAGATGGCCGAGTCGGCCATCGAGAGGACCAGGCGGCAATTTATTGAGGACGGGACGGTCGAGCTCCTGCACAGGGCCCTGGCGGAGCTGCGGGGGAGGCGGGCGGGCGGCTTCGCGGTGGACGAGCTGGTGCTGGCGGATCTGGAGAGGTTCTGCGCGGGCCACCCGACGGGGGCCAAGGCGTGAGGGCGGACATGCTGCCGATATACGCGGGCGAGGCGTGCGCGGCGTTCCTGTTCGCGCGCGGCGTGCTGGGGATTGGGCTCGGCGGGGACGCGCGCGGAAACCTCGCCCGCGTCGCCCGCGGGTGGCTGCCGGCGGCGGTCGTCGCCCTCGCGGTCGCGATCGCGTGCCAGGTAGCGCTCCCGCGCCTCGGGCGCGAGCAGCACAACTTCGCGGAGCTGCTGCGGGCGGACAGGCTGTTCCCCGCCGCCTGGCTCGTGGCGCTCTGCCTCTGGGTGCCGGCGACCGCGGGCTGGGCGGCCAGCGACTGGTCGGCCGGGAGGCGGCTCTCCGCCGCGGCGTGGGCGCCGGCCGGCCTGCTCGTGTCCTGGGGGCTGCTCCGGTGCTCGGTCACCGTGGAGAGCATAGACGACGTCCTCGGCAGCCCGACCACGGGGTGGCCGCTGGACATCGAGTACGTCGCCCGGCTGGCGGCCGTGTACTTCCCGTTCGCGTGGGTTCCGCTGCTGATACCGCCGCTGGCCACGCGGTCGCGGGCGGGGGCGGCCTGCTGCGCGGCGGTCTCGGCGGCCGTCGTCCTCGCGTCGCGGGCGGTGGTGCGGGGGTACAGCCACGCCGACAACGTGAGCGAGCTGTTCCGGCCGGGCGGCGAGTGCCTGTTCGGGGCCGGCTGCCTCGCGGCCGGGTGGGCGGCCATGCTGTGCGCGAGGGCGGGCGCCGTCCGCGGCGCGGTTTTGGCCGTCGCCCTGTCCGTCCCAGCGTGGTGGGTGGCCAACATGTCCGTGCGGGTGGAGTCGGTGCACGGGGTCAGCGCCGGGTTCGCGGCGTTCTGCGCCGTGTTCGTGTTCTTCGCGCTCTGCGCGGCACCGGGGATGCGCGCGGGGCAGCCCGAGGGCAAGGCGCTGATGCCGGCGGGGTTCGAGGCGACCGGGGCGATCCTCGCCCGCGTCGAAGCGTCCATGGATGCACAGGACAAACGGGAGTACGACGAGTAGCCGCTCGGGCGGCGGGGCCAAGGCGATGCTGTGCCAGAAGTGTTCGCAGGCGGAGGCGACGGTGCGCCTCACCTCCATGGTGATGGGGGTCATGACGGACATGCGCCTCTGCGCCGAGTGCCTGTTTCGCATGAGCGCCCAAACGGAGGCGGGCGCCGCGCCGACATTGCCCATCGCGCCGATGCTCCAGATGCTGCAACAGGCCATCGGCGCCGGGAAGCTCGGCGCGGAACTCGGCGGCGGGCGGCGGTGCCCGCGCTGCGGCACGACCCTCGACGACATCCGGCGGACGGGCAGGCTCGGTTGCCCGCTGGACTACGAGGTCTTCTCCGACGTCTTCTCCGAGTTCGCCGGCCGCGCGCACGGCGCCGCGATGCACGTGGGCAAGATCCCGCCGAGCGCGTCGCCGGAGGCGAGGCTCGCCGTGCTCGGGACCCGCGCGGACCAGCTCAGGGCGAGGCTCAAGGCGGCCGTCCTCCGGGAGGAGTACGAGACGGCCGCCGAGCTGCGCGACAAGCTGGCGGGCGCCGAGGCCGAGCTCCTGCGGCACCTCGACGACTCCGGCGAGACGCGGCGGGCGGGGGGCGGGCCGGGCTAGAATGCCGCGGGAGGGAGTTCGGATGATCGAGATGCTGACGAAGCTGGAGGGGACCCCGCGGGACAGGCGCGGCTTCAAGGGGCTCACCAAGTTCATCAGGGCCTTGAACGACGGAGCCGGCGTCGGCTTCTACCCGTGCATGTACGGCGGGAAGAAGGACGGCGAGCTGTGCGCCGTCGTCGGCGCCAAGTCCGAGTCCGGGCCGGCGACCCTGTGCCTCGCCGCCTTCCCGGGGGCGCGGACCCTCCTGTGCGTGCGCGGCGGATCCGCGACCCGGCAGCTCGAGGCCGAGTCGCCGGCCGCCGACGCGCCCGGCGTCGGCGCGCTGCTTAGGTCCGTGTCCGAGTCACTGGACGAGATAGCCGGGAGGATCGGCGACGAGCTGACGGTCGCGGCCTGCGGCCTCGAGTGGCGGCTCGTGCCCATCGCGCCGCCGAAGGAAGAGGAGGACGGCGGGATGCCGCAGGTGGGCGGGAAGTCCGGCATCGATCCGGCCCTGGAGGCGAGGATCCGCAAGGCCCTGGCGGAGCAGTTGGCGAAGGAGGCGCTCCGTGGCCAGCCGCAGGACTTGTCCGAGGCGGTTCCGGACCGACTGGGACCGATTTCAAGCTCCCTGAGCCCGGCGCAGGCGACACCGGTTCTGTTCAAGGGCAGCCGGACAAAGTCGTTTTGACGCCGAACTCGACGCAGGACGCGGTTAATTCAGCATAATTTCCAAGGGTTCGCGCTCGGACGATCAAGTGCAGGCGGCCCCACGGGTCCGCGGTGGTCGCCTCTCCCTCGGTGTTCGCTCCTGTTTTCCATGCCACGACAAAGGATAACTTCCCCGCCGTCGAACATCCGATAGCACACAGTGTCGAAGAGCGAGGCTACTGTTTCCGCCCAGTCAGTTTCCGCTCGGCTTCGATCAGCGCGTCCCACAGATGCGCGTCGTTGTTGCGGAGCGCCGTGAGAGTTGTCCTCGTGCCGCCGACCAGCACCACGCCGGGCATCGCGTACCTGGGCGGCTCCCAGCCGAGCGACCGGAGGCGGTTGGAGTCCTCGGCGACCGCGGCCATGGACCTGCGCAGCACAACGCGGTGGGACTCCAGCCCCGCGCCGTCGAGCCCTGTCGCGTCCCACAGCAGCGAGCCGCCAGTCTCTCTCGCGGCGATGAGCTCCGCGCGCTGCCGGACCACCGTCTGGTTCACGTCCACGCGGGCCATCAGGCGGGCGGCCTTGGGCGTCAGCTCCTTCATGCCGCACTATACGCGCGCGTATAGTGCGGCGGGAAGCCGCGAAGGGGGAAAGCGATGCGTTGGCAGCTCTGGTTGGCCCTGCTGGTCGTCTTTGAGGTCGCGGCGGACGTCTTCGCGAAGGAGTACTCGCTCACGCGGTCGCGGCTCCACGCCGCGTCGGCGCTCGCGCTCTACGTCGCGTGCAACTCGTGCTGGCTGGCCGCCCTGTGCCGCGGATCTGGGCTGGCCAGGGGCGCCATCCTGTTCTCCGTGGCGTCGGCCGTCCTCGCCGTGGCCCTGGGCGTGCTGGTGTACCGCGAGAGCCTCACCACGGCGAACTCGGCTGGGTTGCTCCTGGGGGTTGTCGCGTTGGTTTTGCTGGGGTACGAGGGGTAGACAGCGCTCCGCGCTTGGCATATAATGCGGCGGGAGGTGCCGGATGATGAGATGGGCCAGGATGCTTAGCGGGTTGTTGTCCGCCGCCTTCGGCAAGGGCCGTCGCGCGGCGGTCGATCCTGTGGAGGCCGCGCCGCAACCGCCGTGCGGGCCACGCAAGCCGGCCGCGGACCCGGAGTGGTGGTCGTCCAGTACGACGTACAAGTGCAGCCGACCGCAGGGCGGCTTTGGCGCCCAAGTCAAGACGTACCGCCGCGCCGCCGCGCTGCTCGACCTGCGGCGGCTGTTCCTGCTCCGCGGGGTCAACGTCCGGGACGACGGCCAGTTGCTCGCGGCGGTCGAGGACGTGTGCCGCGAGCTCGACGCGATAAAGGCGCAGGTCGGGGAACGTCTCCTCCGCGACATGGGGCTGGAGAGCTGCGGCACGCCGGGCAGCGACGAGCCGCCCGGCTGGATCGGCCACGACGATGACGATTGACCAACGATGAAAATGCAGGGTAAAGGATGCACAATGGCAAAAAGCGAGCCAAGCGCTGCGGGGAAGTGGACCTTCGAGAGGCCAACGGAGCCTGGACAGTTTTTGATCCCCAATTATTACCAGTGGGGCCAATCGCACGGGCATGAGGTTACCGTAGAGGGATACAAGGTCGTTAATGTCGAGTTGGACACCGGTCGCAGGCACGGGGACGCGATGGAACTTTGGGCAGTCATGGGCGGCAAACGTCGGCCTTTGGCCAAAATGCCCCGCGTCCCTTGGTTCCGCATCCCCGATCCGCCAAGTCCAAGAAGTAAGAAGCGCCGAGCCGAGAAAGAGTGAGCAGCATGGCCGCGGCATGGCCGCGGCTCATCGAGATCTCGGATCCTGGAGCGGCTTATGTTCCTGAGAACGGCGCGGCAGGCGGTGGTCGCGGTCGTCGGGGCCACGGTGGTCCTGGTCGGCGTGGCGATGATCGTCCTTCCAGGCCCGGCGATCGTGGTCGTCCCGGCGGGCCTGGCGATCCTGGCGACGGAGTTCGCGTGGGCGAAGCGGCTCCTCAAGCGAATGAGGCAGCGGGCCGCGTCCATGTTTCCCGGGAAAACGCCAAGCCCGTCGATGAACTGCGTCAGGCCTGGCTATCCACCGTCAGGCCAGCGGCCTCCATGCCGTCGATGATGTCCTGGACCATGCGCGGCTCGATCGCTATCCCGCCGCCGGTCATCTGCCACGACTCCACCGCGAGGTTCTCGTCGGTCCAGGCTTTTCCGGCTGAGCTGAGCGGCTGGAGGATGCAGATCGAACCCAGGTTCTCGACTTTCGCGTCAAGCGCATCTCCGCTTTGGCTGGCCGGACTCCCGGCGGGCATGGCGGCTCGGCCTCGCCGCGGCGAGGCCTTGGACGCGCGGGTACCAGTGTCCACCGTCAGGCCAGCGGCCTCCATGCCGTCGACGATGCCCTGGACCATGCGCGGCTCGATCGCTATCCCGCCGCCTATCATCTGCCACGACTCCACCGCGAGGTTCTCCCTGGCCCAGGCCCACCCGGCCGGGCTGAGCGGTTGCAGGATGCGGACCGAACCAAGGTTCTCGACCCTCGCGTCGGGCGCAGCTTTGCCGCGCCGCGGCGGCGCGGCCTCGAGCGCACGGACGATCCGGTGGTACGCGCCGGAGGCACGCGGCGTCCCTTCAGTTGCGTCCGTGTTCGCGCCTTCCGTGTCTTCCGTCACCGGATCGCACGTCGCGCCGCAACACAAGTCTTCGCATGTCGGCTTGTACGCAGCAGAAGTAGGATCATCATAGGGTTTATTGGTCACGCGTCCGCACGCACGGCACTTGTACCGCATCGGAGTCCCCCCTTGCGAGCCTGACTTCAGGTCGAGCGGCTCCGGCGTCAGCTCCCCGCCGGGTTCCTCGTCGGATTCCAGTTGCTCCTCGTTCCACCTCCGCTGCTCGTCGTACCACCTCTCGGCGCAGTTCTCCGAGCAGAACTCCTCGTCGTAGTCCACCAGGGTCACGGGCTTCCCGGTGATCTTGTCGCCGCACTTGCCGCAGTCCGGCAGCTTCCCCCAGACGCCCTCGGCCCAGCCGCGCAGGCCCCGTTTGGTCTCCTCGGTGAGTTCCTCGCCGTCGAACGGCATGGTGTACCCGCCCGTGGCGCCGGTGGCGACCTGGATGTCGTCGTCCGGGGCGTCGGCTTTCCACGCCTCGGCGATCCCGATGGCCGCCTCGACGGCCGCCCGCGGGTCGCCGAACTCCTCGAACTCGCCGGGGTACTTCCCCGCGAGGGCGTCCGGGTTCGCGTAGTCGAGTCCGCCCGAGGATATCTCGACGACCGTGCCGCCGTCCGGCCACTGCCTCTGCCTGGTCACGGTCCACATGTCAGGTTCCCTCGGCGATTTCGACTTCGTCCACGGAGACCATCATGGGCCTGCTCTTGCCCTTGAACCGGACGGCGAGCTGCCTGTCCCCGTACCCGGGCGGCCCCTTGATGGTCAGGAGCACCTTGCCCTCCGTACCCGGGCCGAGGCCCAGCTCGGGGATTTCGCCTTTGGTCCTCACCCTGTCGTCCCTGAACCACATCGCGGAGGTCAGGTGGAACCTGCCCCGCGCGCGGCCCCCCCGCGGCGCGCCCGCTTCGGCGGCTGGGCCGCCCTCGCCGGGTTCCGCGCCGGCGCCGAGCGCCCTGTCGATCCTCCCCCAGTCCGTGATGTTCCGCACCCGAGGATCGATCCTCTTCCGCAGCCGCTCGCGCTCGCCGAGGGCTTTGTCGACCTCGCTCCAATCCGTGATGTCCCGCACTCGGGGGTCGATGGTGCGGCGCAGCCGCTTGCCCGCGGGGGTCGCCGTCCCGCCGTCGTACGAGGCCAGCCGCCGCGCGATCGCCTTGACCGGCGCCTCCCTCCGCAGCTCCGCGATGACGCGGGCCAGGGCCGAGCTTGCCCCGTGGAGGTCGGCCTGCTCGTCAGGGTACCACGCCGTGCCGCCCCCGAACGCCCCGTCGACCAGCCGCTTCGCCTCCTGGAGGCTGAGGAAGTCGTCCGTGTCAACCGCCCTCCGCATGGTGCCCCCCGCTCAGTCCGAATGGATCCTGCCCTGGTCGCCGACGTACAGGTTCACCTCGCCGAACGCGTGGGCCGCGTCGGTCAGCCTCGTCGCCGCCGGCTCCGGCCAGTCGCCGTCCCAGAAGCCGACGCCGTGGCCGTTCCGGGTCAGCCAGAAGTCGTGTCCCGCCCGCGCCTCCGAGCTGTATTCGCCGGAGTCCCCGACGCCCTCCGCCGCGCCCGCGGCGATGTCGGCCGCGTTCTCCTGCTGGAACTTGGCGCAGTCGGCCCGCATCTTCCGCATCGTGTCCGGATCGATGTCGTCGAACCCGTACTTGCTGTCCAGCGGTTCCCCGTCGTCGTCGTTCGAGGACCACAGCGCGGCCTCCGCGTACGCCGCCGTGAAGTCGTCGAGTTCCGAGTCGTCGGGTGCCGGGGCGCCGGGGCCCGGGCCGTCGAGCCCCTCCGCGCCGATGCCTTCGCCGGGACCCTCGTCGCCGGACTCCGGGCCGCCCGCGACCGGGCGAAACCGCGTCGATAGTCGCCTTGCGGCGCCGTGGTATCTGCTCATGTTGCCCTCCTGATGCCGCCGGGCGACAAAAACTCAACAAAAGGGAGGAGACGGCCATCGCCCTCCGGCCCAGGGGCTACGCGGGCCGCCTTGCAAAGACACCGCAGGCTTGACGAACCCGACATCCCCCGTCGCCGGACCAGGACGATCCCGGGGCGCACGTCGTACCCCCCGCCCCCCAAGTGCAGCGACAGCAGGTCGTGGATGTTTGTTTTCACTGGGTTTGTTTTCACTGGCTTCCTCTCCGCTTCGCGCGCCGACCGACGCTGGGGAGGAGGCCAATAAGGACCTTATAGCGCAAGGCGGAAAAGTGAGGGGCCGCCACGACGCCCGGCTATCAGCGGCAGGGGCGGCCCCTCATATCGTCCGCTCGCGATGCGGCGGTCTATTGGCCCTGCATCTTGGCGATGGCGTGCCTGCCGGTGATGATCCCGATTCCGAGCATCACCGCCTGCCAGCCGCCGGTGGAGGCCACCGCGCGCACGGTGTCGATGGCGGCGCCGATGCTCGAGAAGTCCAAGTGCCCGAACGCGCCGTTGGTGGCCATCGTCGAGATGCCGCTGGCCACCGTGACCAGCCCGATCCAGAACGTCTTCGTCGTCAACAGTCCGCTGAACATTGTGCTTTTCCCTCCTCCGCTATCCCGCTCCAGTCCGCCCCCGCGCGGGGGCGACCACTGCCTGCGGATTTTAGCGTCGCCGGTGCATTATACCCCGCGCCAATCCGGAAATGTGACCGGGCGGAGTCGAACCGCCAACGACCCGGGTCACGGCCGGGCGCTCTTCCGGTTGAGCTACGGTCACCGTCATCCCGCCTCAGCGTCTGGCCGCGGCGAGCGCCAGCCTGTCCACGCCCACCGCGAACCCGACGCCGCAGTCGTACCTCCCGCCGCCCGCGACCTGCTTCTGCGCGCCAAGCAGGTCGCACTCGGCCTCGAACCCGTCCTCGACGTAGTAGTCGAGTCCCCGCTTGACCGCCGGGACGAGCCGCCACGGAGCCCCGGACAGGTCCAGGACCTCCCCGAGGATCCGGACCACCTCCTCCTTGTCGCCCGGCGGGGATCCGCCGAGCAGCTCCACGCCGAACTGCGTGAACTCGCGCCACCGCCCGGACTGCGGGCGCTCGTAGCGCCAGCACCGGGCCACGTAGAAGATCCGCACCGGCTTCGGGAGGCTCCTGTCCCATCCGGACATGTACAGTTGCCTGACGACGGCGGTGGCCTCCGGGATGAGGCACACCGGCCTGCCCGCCTTGTCGCCGAACGCGTACATCTGGCCCAGCACCTCGGCGCCCGCCTTCTCGACGAAGGTGGCCTGCTCCCAGATGCCGGGCAGCACGACCTCACCGTACCCGGCTGAGGTGAAGGCACCTCCGCATCGAGTCGATAGACGCGACGAAGGCCTCGGCCTCGCCGCCCGTCATCACCCTGGTCCCCTTCAGCACTGTGCGCCTCCTCCGCCTTCCGGCGGGCCTTTACTCCCGGCCCAACGCGGGTCGTCCACATACCACGATCCGTCCTTCACCCACCACAGGGGCGGGTATCCCAGGGACTTCCGCACCCAGGCGAGGGCGTACCGGACTTGAGCCACGCGGCGCCCCATGAACCTGCGCTTGGACCAGACGGGGCCCATGACCAGCTCGTTGCCACAACCGCTTGGTCCGTACATGAACTCGCCCGGCGCGATCCAATCAGTGGGGAAACTCGCCGATCGCATACAACCTCCAGCCTCCTCGCCAAAGACGGCGGCGGGAGTCGAACCCGCCTGGCGGGCTTTGCAGACCCGCACCTGGCCGCTCGGACACGCCGTCGGATATGGGCGGCGCAGGGATCGAACCTGCGGCCTCCTGCGCGTCGAGCAGGCGCTCTCCCGCTGAGCTAGCCGCCCTCGGCCCACGTCCAACACTGGGCGGTGCAGGGATCGAACCCGCGACCTCCTCCTTGTAAGGGAGGCGCTCTCCCGACTGAGCTAACCGCCCGACAAAAAAAGAAGCCCCGCGGCCTGTTCGGGCCGCCGGGGCTTCTTTTCGCGCATCGCGCGCGTCCCCCCTAAGCGGACCCGCCTTCCAAGCGGACCACCACGGCGACGCAATGACACACGGAACCAAAGTTCATTTTGCCTCTCGTCCGCGCCCACGCCTTGGAGCGCTATCCCTTATAGCCCGCGCCGGGCGCGAAGTCAAGCGCCTTTCCGCCTCCGGCCAGTTCAAGTCGAAATGCCGCGGGACAGTTTCCACGACCTCCTCGCGGCTTGGGAGAGGCGCCTGCGCCACGAATCCGCGCGGCCGCGCCCGTTCAGGGACCTCACAGCCTTCAGGATCAGCCGCCTCTCCTTTAGCACCTTGCCGCTGATGGCCTTGCTTCTGTGCATGTCCGTTTGGACGGTGGATCCGAATATGGAGACCACCTCCGCCTGCGGCCGCTTGAGGACAAGGAAGCACTTCAGCCACCGCAGGACCACCCCGCACCTCCTCGCGCCGCCGGTCCTCCACTTCAGCAACCGCTTGCGCTTTTTCGACCACTTGGAGACCGACCCGAATCCGAACGCGGTCTTGAACCTCTCGCAGGCCCCGTAGTGGTTGTTCGCGACGCACACATGTGGGGTACCGATGTGTACTTTGCGGCCAGCGAAGATCGTTACCGTACCCTCGCCGTCCACGAACCCGGCCATCCAGGCCAAGTCGGCCAAGCATGTGCGGCCGTCGACCACGGCGCGCCGCAGCAGGGCTATCTCCCGGGCCACAGTCGCGGGGCGGCGGCGGACTTCGCACTCCCACACGCGGACCGGGATCGCCCCGGCCATGATGACGTCCCTTTCGTTCCGCCTGTCCCTCTCGACGTTCCGGGCGAACTTCTCCCTCCAGAAGCCGTCCGGGTCGCTCTTCACCTTCTTCGAGTGGACCGGGCAGCGGTGCCAGAATTCGCCGTCGACAAATATGGCCACGCGGGCGTCCGGCAGCCACAGGTCGGGCGTCCCGGGCAGGCCCTTCACATTCCGCCGCGCCTCGACGCCGGCCTCGCGCAGGGCGTCGCAGAGCATGTTCTCCGGTTCGGTGCCCTTGGAGCGCACCGCGGCCATCGTCCTGGACCGCTGCTCCTTCGACATCGTGTCCATGGGCGACTATACCGCCGCGTCCGCGATCGGCCGCCGCGATGGGCTTGAGTTGTTTTTGTCCGGCGGGGATTGCCCAATGCCGAACAAGTTCATCCAGCCGCCCGACGCAGGCCCGACCGGGCTGAGCGCGCCCTTCGACCAGAGCGCGGCGCGCGTCCGCAAGCTCGCCGACGACTGGACCTGCGGCGAGGACGGCGAGATATCCAAGGTGACGCTGTGGGTGTCGTTCCTCGACGACGCGCTGCCGAAGGGCGGCGTCGCGGGCGTCCGTCTCGGCGTCCGCGCCGACGCGCCCGCTGACCCCGGTAGGCCCGGGGCACCGCTGGCCCAGTGGGACCTCGAGCCGTCCGAACTCTCGCTGTCGCCGCACGTCGGCCCCGTCACTGGGCGGTTTTGGGATCCGGCGACCGGGCAGGCGCTGGGGGCAGACACGCAGGTGCGGCGGCTCGACTGCTTCGTGCCGAAGGGGCAGCGGTTCATCCAGCGGCGCGGGGCCACCTATTGGCTGTGCGCCTTCGTCGTCGCCGGCGAGGGCGCGGCGCCGTGCGGCTGGAGGACATTCCACATGGCGCCGGGCGCGGCGGCTTGGACGGACGACGAGCTTCGGGATCCGCCGACCGCGTCCTGGGCCGCGATGCGGTAACCCCGCCTGGCACGCGTGGCAGGGCCTGCCGCTGGGCCTGTCGTTCGCCAGACGGCCGGAGCCGGCGCGGCGGCCCAGCCGATCGCGAGGCAGGCAGCCGCGCCGCCCGCGGTTCCGCACCCGGCGGACGCCGCGCCGGGCTGGAGGTGCGGCCCGACCGAGGTGCTGGCGTACGCCGCGGGATGGCTGGGCGGCGCCGCGATGGAGTTCAGGGGCGTCCGCCTTGCCGGACCCGGCGTGGCGCAGGCGTACATCCTGCGGTCCGCGGCGATCGCGCTCGCAGGATCCAAGGCCAGGTACGAGGACGCGGGCAGCGCGGAGCCGATCGGCAGCGCGGCGCACCCGCGGCGGTGGCGAGAGATGCCGGACGCGTAAGGCTCATCCACCATGCGTGGAAGGAGTTTCGACGCCGCCTTCGGGCGGCGTCAGTCGTTTCTGGAAGAGGCAGTAGACAATGAACCGGGGGACCGTTCAGGGCAGAGCGTGCCGCGCGGCGGGGTGATTCCCCGCCGCACGGCATGGCGGCTACGCCGGGTTTAGGTCCGGTCGTCCGGATTGGCCGTCGATGCGTCCCAGTCGCCGTTCACGGACTCGCTCAGCCGCTCGGCGGCCACGGCGAGGTCCGCGTCCGGCATGCCCTCGCCGGATATGGCGTGGAGCACGCGGATGTTCCGCAGCTTGCCGTCGAGGTGGAACGCGGGGGCCTCACGGTCGCGCAGCTCGCGCCGGCGGCGGTCGCCCTCGGTCTCGTCGCCGTCCTCCGGCTCGTCGCACACCGACTCGAGGCTGCGCTCGAGGTCGTACTCGTGCGCCAGCGTCTGCCCGACCCAGCCGATCGTCTTGTTCGCGCCCTTGGCCAGCATGTCGCCGTAGTGCGTGGTGACCTCGGTCGCGAAGCTGAGCAGGTCGTACACCGTGCAGTTCATCGGCAGCATGCTCTGCCGCTTGCGGCTGATGGCCTCCTCGCTGGCCACCTGGTACTTCAGCGCCACGTCGCCCGTGAGGTCGGTCAGCGCCTGGAGCACGTCGTCGTAGCGGATGGTGTCCCGGCGCTTCCCGGCGAGGTCGTCGTGGATCGCCTTCGCGAGCATGCGGACCTCGTACACGCTGCCCTCCGACAGGAGCGCGGACTCGAGCCGCTGGCGCAGGGCGTCGAAGCCCTCGTCGTTGCTGAAGCAGTCCATCGCCCGGCGCAGCGGCAGCAGCGGGTTGTCGTTGTCGTCCTTGCCGATGGTGATGCTCGTGCGGAACGCCGGGGCGTACCCGACCATGCCGTTCGTGCACACCTGCCGGATCAGCGACAGGTAGACGGATGGCAGCCCGAGGCCGTCGACCGGCGTCTCGAGCGTGAACGTCTGCTTGAACGCGTCCTGCCCGACGCGCCACTCCGGGTCGTTCATCGCGTGGGTGCTGGTGACGACGCCGTCGTGGTACTCGACCTTCGTCACGCTGTCCCCGCACTCCCGCAGCAGGCGGCACATGTCCTCCGGCTGCACGAACGGCCTCGCCGGGTTGGACATCGCCAGCGCCCGCTTCCCGTCGATCATGAGCCTCACGCGCGTGCGCGGGTGCACCTGCTGGACGCGCTCGAACACCTCGTCGGGCTTGAAGTACTTGTAGAACTCGTTGCCGATATGGAACCTCGCGGCCAGCGACCTGATGAACCGCGGGGTGGCCTCCAGCGCGTCGCCGCCGGGCAGCGTGATCCACGTCAGGCGCCTGTTCGTGATGCCGTTGTTCTCCGCCTTCTCCGACCACTTCGGCTTGACGTCCCCGATGCTCACGGACGCCGTGCGCATGTCCGCCAGTTTGTTCTCGAAAGCGACCAGACCGTTGTTGTCCGGCATTGTCGTCCCTTTCCAAGACAAGACATCCGTCGGCGGGGCGCGCGCCCCGCTCCGCGTCCGGCTGCGGCCATGCGGGCCGCCTACGGAACGTACATCTTACCGCCCGGCGGCGGCGGAGTCAAGGGGCCCGGCCCCTCCGGACGAGGGGCGGGGGGTATTCCGGATTCCGGATGGTTGCCGCAGCGGTGCGGGGGCGGTATGATTGTTAATGGACCAGCCGAACAAAGCCGGCCGGTTCCGTAGGCGTCCGGCGGACTCGCCGACTCCAACAATATGAGGAACGACTTCATCATCCGAGGCGGCGTTGCGGTCGTCGAGCTCACGCAGGGGCGGTCGATGCGCGTGGCGGAGGAGGCCCTGCCGACACTCGCGCTCCATAGGTGGCGCGCCCATCGCAAACGCCACACTTTCTACGCCGCAGCGCATGTGCGCCGCCCAGACGGGCGCTTGACGAAGCTCTACGCTCATAGGCTCCTGTGCGGACTTGACTTTGGAGATCCGCGCGAGGCGGACCACATCGACGGCGACGGCCTAAACAACCTCCCGTCGAACTTGCGAATCACGGACAACGCTGGAAATGTACACAATAGGCACGGGAAGCAACCGCACAGGCATGGAGAAACGCCGACGAGCCGTTTCCCGGGGGTGTACTGGGAGAAGGACAGGGCCGAGTGGCGCGCCAGTATCGGACTCAATGGGCGAAGCATTCATCTCGGTCGCTACGCAGTCGAGGAGGACGCCGCCGAGGCGTATCTCCGCGCGAAGGTCGTACGCGACGCGGGCGGGTCGCGCGACGAAATCAGGGCGGCACGGCGGGTCGTCAGCGCGCCCACGAGCCGTTTTCCGGGCGTGTGCTGGGAGAGGGACGGGGCCAAGTGGCGCGCTCAGATCGAACTCGCTGGGCGAAACATCAATCTCGGTCGCTACACAGTTGAGGAGAATGCTGCCGACGCGTACCGCCGCGCCAAGACCGTCCGCGACGCGGGCGGTACATACGACGAAATCCGAGCTACACGGAGAACCGGATGACTGCGTTGGAGCCTATCCAGAGCAGAGATTACCAGAACCACGTGGTCGACAAGAGCGTCGGCTTCTTCGAGGCCGGCGAAAGCTCCGTCCTGATCGAATCTCCAACGGGCTCTGGAAAGAGCGTGATGGGACTCCGCATCTGCCAGCGCCTCGCGGAGATGTACGGCTGGCGGGCGAATTGGATTGCTATGCGTCGCAACCTCCTCAGGCAGATCTCCGATATGAACGCCCGGTTCTTCGGGCTGGAGGGGCTCACGCCGGTCAGCATGTTCGAGAAGGATCCGCCGCAGGCCGAGATCACCGTCGTGGACGAGGCCCAGCACGACGCCGCCGCGTCATGCGCCCATATCCACGCGCGGAGCGGGAGTAGAATAATCCTCGGGCTGTCGGCCACGCCGTACCGCACGGACAGGCTCAAGCTCGCCTTCCGGCGCGTGGTCCGGGACGCGGGCATCCACAGGCTCATAACCGAGGGGTGGCTGGCGCCGTTCGAACACTGGTCCGTGGATAACTGGGACGTGGCGCATGTCGCATCGGTCTACCTGTGCGAGCGTGCCAAGTGGGGCAAGACGGTCGCGTTCTTCCACCGGGTCGAGCAGTGCCTCGAGTTCGCGGCGATCCTGGCCGGGGCCGGGCGCCACTGCGAGGTCATCACGGCGGACACCGACCGCGAGTCCCAGTTGGACGACTTCGAGGCCGGCAGGTTCGACGTGGTCGCCAACGTGGCGATCCTGAACGAGGGGTTCGACTGCCCGTCGCTGCGCACCGTGTTCGTGCGCGACGCGTCCAAGCTGCCGACCATCCAGATGGCCGGCCGCGCGTTCCGGCAGAGCCCGGAGACCGGCAAGACCCACTGCAACGTCGTGCAGAGCGGGCACGCGAGGTGGCAGTTCACGCGCACGGCGAGGCCCAGACAGTCGCACGCGCTCCGCGGCGGCCTGTGGGTGACCCTCGGGAACTCGGTGAGGATCGACGAGGTGGCCCGCGAAACCATGGGCCGCATCAGCGCCATAGAGGTGGCCATGCCGAAGTACCTGGGCGCCGAGGCGCAGAAGAAGCGGCGCGGCGCGGCGCGCGGCTGGGGCGGCAGGCGCAGGAGGTTCCAGCGGGAGCCCGGGCCGGGCTGGTGGACTAGGAGACACGATATGCCGATGCCGATCACAACGTTCTCGATAGTCGTGGGCTCGGAGGCGTGCAACGCCAAGTGCCGGTTCTGCGTGTCGGCCATGACCGGCTTCGCCGAGCTGCCCGCGTGCCGCCGGATCAACAAGGCCAGGTTCGCGAAGGCCGCGAGGCTCGCGCAGTTGGGCAACACCACCACGGCCCTGCTGACCGGCAAGGGCGAGCCGACGCTGTACCCGGACGAGATCACCGAATACCTGCTCCTGCTCAAGCCGTTCCTGTTCCCGTTCATCGAGGTGCAGACGAACGCCCTGCTGCTCGGGCGCCTCGCCGCCGGCGGGAACTCCGGGAAGCTGACGGAGGCCACCCTGAGGAACTGGCTGGAGCTCGGCCTGAACACGGTGGCCATATCGGTCGTCGGCGTGAGGCCGGAGCACAACCGGGCGGTCTACGCCGCGGACTACCCCGACCTGGCCGTGACCATCGCGTACCTGCACCGCGCCGGGTTCTCCGTGCGCCTGTGCGTCATGATGCACAAGGGCTTCGTGGACCGGCCCGAGGCGCTGGAGGAGGTCGTCGCGTTCTGCAAGGCCAACGGCGTGGAGCAGTTGACGGCGCGCCCCATCCGGCGCCCGCGCAGGTCCGCGTCCGGCAAGCACGCGGAGTACACCCGCACGCACGGCGACTCGCAGGTCCGCGCGATCCGCAGGTGGGCGGACGGCTCGTGGTGGCGGCGGGGCAGGGGGACGAAGATCCTGACGATGCGGCACGGCGACCAGGCGATGGCCACGGTGTACGACGTGGACGGGCAGAACCTGGCGCTGTCCGACTGCCTCACCGTCGGCTCCACGTCGGACGCGCTCCGCACCCTGATCTTCTACTCGGACGGCAGGCTCACGTACGACTGGCAGTACGGGGGCGCGAGGCTACTTTAAGGAGGGCCGGCAAATGCACGGCGTAATGCTACCGGACTGGAGGCTCCTGGCGTTCTTCCTCGCGGCGTGGGCGCTGACCACGGCCGCGCGACGGTTGCTCGAGCGAGCGCGGCGCTTGGCGCGCCGCCAAAGGAGATAGTTGTGCAAAATGCAGGTGATCCTTGGACTTCAACAGCGGCCATAGCGAATGGGATGCTGACCACTAGGGTCTGGCCGGGGTTTCAGGGCGTCCGTTGCCGGGGCTGCGGATGCGAGATGAACGTGTTGGGCATGTCCTACGGCCACGAGTGCCCGGACTGCGATCCGGATGGCAAGCACCTCGTGTGCATCGACTTCCCGGGACACAACGCGATGCCGTTCGAGAAACCGGAGTTCGGGCCGACGCGCGAAGTGCTCAGAATGGCGGCAAAGCTAGCCAAAAGGGCCGCCGTCCTCCGGCGCCCGTTCCAAGACGGGGATGTGGTCGTCGTCCTTCCGGAACGCTACGCGACGAGGGAGAGGCCTAGGCTCGGCCAGATCGTCCGACTCTGTGACCCTGGCTATCTTCCGTTTTTCAGGTCCTACGAGGTCAGGCTCTCCGACGACCATGTCGAGTCCCTTTGCGAGGACCGATTGAGGGGAATCTTCAAGGCCGCCTGCGACCTTGCGCCGGGGGAAGTCCTGCTTCTGACATTGAACAACAGCACAGTTAGCGTGCGGTGTCCCAAACAGGACAGACTGCTTCTTTACGTCGAGGGGAGTCTTAGAAGCGCGAGGGAACCATGTGGGAGCTAAGGTGGAAGCGCAGGCGGGACAGGCGGGTCGCGACCGAGGCCGCGTCCGGTCTCCGCAGCCTTGCGGAGTGCCGGAGCGAACTCCTGGCTGTCAGGAGGAGGGCCAAGCTGGAGGGCGCGGATATCGTGGAGGCGCGCGCCTACCCGCGCGCTAGCGCCGGCTGGGTGCCGTTGATCGTTGGAGGAATGAGAATGTCAAGAGACAGTGAGACGGTTTGGGCGTGGCTGAGGGGCCGTGGGTGGGTCAGGGCGCGCACGCGCTCGGCGGGTAACTTCGGCGCCTGGTCCCTCAGGCCGCTGCACGTGGTGCGGACGGCCCGCGGGGAAACCCGCCGCTGCTACTGCGTCCAGTACCGCGACCCCGCGCGGGGCGGCAGGGACAAGCCCGGGAGCGCCGTGCAGGAGAGGGGGAAGACGGTGTGGGCGATGCTCAAGGGCAAGGGCTGGACCAAGGCGCGCATGTACGCGACCTCCTGGATCGGCGAGAATGCGACCGTGTACACGGGGAGAGCCCGCGGGAACTCGTGCTATCTGGTCGCCCGCCTCGCCGGTATTCGCCTGCGAGATCCGGCGCTTGCGGGCCGGGACAGGCCAAACGACGCGCTACGAGAGTAGAGTAGCCGCCCGCGGCGGCGCGGTCAAGCCGCCTTCGATCGCCGCGACGACCTCCGGCATGCTGATGGGCCTGTAGCCGTTGCAGTCCACGCCGACGTCCATGCCCGCCGCCCACCTCGGCAGCTTCCCGTGGCTGTGCCCGTACAGGTTCCACGACCCGTGGTGGGAGCTCGGCCACACCCTCATCGCGTAGTGGCTCAGCCAGCAGGTGTGCCCGTCCGCCCTGATCCGCAGCGCGACGTACACGCCGCTGAACGCCGCGAGCAGCCTGTCCTTCGGCTGGCCGTCCCTCCTCTGCGGGTCGTGGTTCCCCAGCACGAGGACCACGTTCCGGCACCTTATGCGGGCCCGGTACTCCTCCGCTCGCCTCCAGGCGAAGTCCCCCAAGTGGTAGAGGGTGTCGTCCGGCAGGACCGCGGAGTTGATGGCGCCGAGCAGCGCCTCGTCCATCGCGGGGGCGTCCGGGAACGGTCGCCCGCATGTCCGTATGATGTTTGCGTGCCCGAGGTGGGTGTCCGCCGTGAACCAGACCATGTGGCGTCAGCCGGTGTAGAGGATCCAGCCCTTGACTTGCTGGAGGAGCTTGGGCAAATCGTTCCTCGGGATGGACAGGCTGCCCTTGGGCATCCCGGTGTCGATGTTGAGCAGGGTCACGAGGCCGCTGGACTCCACATCATCGACTTGGTACAGGGTCCTCCCGTTGGTCCACAAGGATCCGACCAGCGTCTCGCCCTCGGACCCAACCAGCGCCTCGCCTTCGGGCTGGATGGGTTCCACGGCTCGTTCCGCAAAGCGCCGATTCGCCACGGCTGTCGTCATATAGCCTTCCCTTCCACTGTTCCTTCAGTTCAACCGGCCCGCAGGCTGCACGCCGCGAACGGCCCGCGGGCCGTGCGGTTCGCGACCACGCCGATTATACGCCGTCCATGGGAGCGCGTCAAGGTTTTGGCTTCGCGTCACGGCAGCAGCCCGGGGACGACCCTCTCCCACGGGAACCGCTGGTCGCCGAAGTGCCCGAACATGGCCGTCTCGCGGTAGGGCGAAAAACCCTTCAGGCCGAGGTGGGCTATGATCCCCTTCGGCGTCAGCGGGAACGCCCTCCTGACGGCGCCCGCGATGTCGTCGTCCGTCGCCGTGCCGGTCCCGCGCGTGTCCACGGCCAGGCCGACCGGCTCGGCGACGCCGATCGCGTACGATAGCTGCACCTCGCACTCGCTGGCCAAGCCGGACGCGACGACGTTCTTGGCGATGTGCCGGGCCATGTAGGCCGCCGACCTGTCCACCTTGCTCGGATCCTTGCCGGAGAAGGCTCCTCCGCCGTGCCTGCCGAAGCCGCCGTACGTGTCCACGATGATCTTCCGCCCCGTGAGCCCGGTGTCCCCGTGCGGGCCGCCGACGACGAACCGCCCGGTCGGGTTGATGTGCATCGAGTCCAGCAGGGCGTCGTCCCACCACCCCTCGTCGGTCAGGACGCGCCTCACCACGGCGACCAGGCTGTCCCGCGCCTTCCCGGAGAGGTCGCCGGACGCGGGGTCGGCGGCGCCCTCGGTGTGCTGCGCCGACAGGACGACCGCCGCGACGCCTAGCGGGACGAGCCGGCCGCTGGGCCGTCCGCCGCGCCGGCCGTACCTCACGGAGACCTGGCACTTGCCGTCCGGGCGCAGCCACGGCAGCGAGCCGCCCCGGCGGAGGAGCCACATCTCCCTCGAGAGCCGATGCGCCAAGCGGATCGGGAGCGGCATCATGGAGGGCGTCTCGTCGGTCGCGTAGCCGAACATCATGCCCTGGTCCCCTGCCCCCTGCTCGCGCCCCTCCGCCTCCGTCACGCCCCGGCTGATGTCGGGGGACTGCGCGTGTATCGTCCGCAGCACGGCGCAGCTCCGCCAGTCGAACCCGAGCTGCGGGTCGTCGTACCCGATGTCGCGGATGACGCGCCTCGCCGCGCCCTCGGCGTCGGCGACGGCCAGCTTGGCCGCGTCGTTGTGCGCGGTCACCTCGCCACTAAGGACGACGAGCCCGGTGGTGACGAGCGTCTCCACCGCGACGCGGGCCTCCGGATCCTCGCGGAGCACGTCGTCCAGGATCGCGTCCGAGATCTGGTCGGCCATCTTGTCCGGGTGGCCGGGGAACACCGACTCCGAGCTGAGAATCTGCATGTCTCGCCTCCTCACGGATATTATAGGGTGGAGGAGATATGGAAATCGTCGTGAAGTCCAGGGGCGCGCTGCCGGAGATGGCCGGCCTCGGCGCGCCGCTCGCGCTCGTGTCGATCTCCGACTTTCCGGACGATTTCCCCGAGGTGCCCGCCTGCGACTGCCGGGGAGTGCTCCGGCTCAGCTTCGAGGACGTCGAGGGCGACTTCGACTTCTTCGCGGACAAGCCCGCCGCCCGCCCGTTCACGGCGCACCAGGCCCGGCAGGTGGCGGCCTTCGTGCGCGGGCTGCCCGAGGGGGTCCGGACGCTGGTGTTCCAGTGCGAGTCCGGCGTCAGCCGCAGCCCCGCCATGGCCGCCGCCGTGTCCAGGTCCATGGGCATGGACGACCTCCGCTTTTTCCGGAAGCACCTGCCGAACAGGTTGGTGTACCGCCTCGTGCTGGAACAGATGCTGTAGTTTGTTTGGAATGGCCGCCTATCCCGTGGTGGCCCCGGCCTTCGGACCTGCGGCGAGCGTCAGCAGCGCCGCCGCGGCGACATCGATCGTGCCGAAGTCGTAGACGTCGGCGAAGTCCCCGAGGGCGTCGTCCGGCTTGCTGGACATGAACCCCTTCTCGAGCATCTCCATCACGATCCGCCCGAAGTCGATCGTCCGGGTTATGCCCCAGGACGCCAGCACGGCGCGGGCCAGCAGCCCCCACCTCTCGGCGGCGATCCGGCGCAGCGAGCGACACAGGTCCCCGCCGCCGATGTGGCGGTCGGTCGCCCGCGGGCCGCCCGCGTCCTCGACCAGCTTCGCCGCCGCGGGGGTCAGCGTCCCGGCGGAGTACCGCGCCTCCAGCTCGTCCGCCCCGATGCCGTTGGCCGCCATGATCTCGGACAGCGCCGCGAGCGCGGGGCCGGCCGGGCCGTGCGCGTCCTCCACGGCCCTCCCCAGCGATTCGGACACGAACGCGAACGCCTCCGGCGGATAGCAGTCGAACGACAGCTCGCTCACCACGGGATCTTCCATCTTCCTGGCTAGTCTTGCCCGACCAAGGTCAGCTTGCGGCCGTCCCCGTCGCCCGCGACCGACGCCAGCACCTTCGCCTTGCCGGCGAAGTCGCCGCGCAGGATCGCCTCGGACAGGCCATCCTCCAGGTGCGCGCCGATCGCCCTGCGGAGCGGCCTCGCCCCGAACTTCTCGTCGGTGCCCTTCTCGACGAGGAAGTCCTTCGCCCCCTGGGTGAGCTCCAGCGAGAGCCCCTTGCCGCGCAGCCGGAGGCCCACCTTGGACACCTCGAGGTCGACTATGCGGACGAGGTCGTCGTGCGTCAGCTTGCGGAAGACGATCACCTCGTCGAGCCTGTTCAGGAACTCCGGCCGCAGGGTGTTCTCCAGCTCGGCCTTGAGGGTCTCCTTCATCTTGTCGTACGAGACGTTCGCGTCGCGCTTGCCGAACCCGAAGTCGTCCTGGTGGGTGATCTTGTGCGCGCCGACGTTGCTCGTCATGATGACGATCGTGTTCTTGAAGTCCACGTGCCGGCCGAAGCTGTCCGTGAGCCTGCCCTCCTCCATGATCTGGAGCAGCATGTTGAAGGTGTCGGGGTGCGCCTTCTCCACCTCGTCGAACAGCACGATCGAGTACGGCCTCCGGCGGACGAACTCCGTGAGCTGCCCGCCCTCCTCGTAGCCGACGTAGCCGGGGGGCGCCCCGATGAGCCTGGACACGTTGTGCTTCTCCATGTACTCGGACATGTCGAGCGCGAGCAGCGCGTCCGGGTCGCCGAACATGAACTCGGCCAGGCGCTTCGCGAGGTAGGTCTTGCCGACGCCGGACGGCCCGACGAAGATGAAGCTGCCCATCGGCCTGTTCGGATCCTTCAGCCCGCTCCGGGACCGCCGGACCGACTTCGCGATCGCCGACACGGCCTCGTCCTGGCTGACGACGCTCCTGTGCAGCTCGGCCTCCAGCCCGAGCAGGCGGGCGGCCTCGTCCCTGCTCAGCCTCGTGAGCGGCACGCCGGTTATGCCGCTGACCACCTCGGCGATCACGTCCTCGCCGACGAACGTGTCCGCCGTCTGCTGGCTGGCCTCCCACCCCTTCTCGGCGTTCTTCCTGCTCTTGACGGCGTCGTCCAGGGCGTCGCGGAGCTGCGCCGCGCGCTCGAACTCCGAGTTCTCCACGGCCTCGCGCTTCTCCCGCGTCAGCCGGCCTATCTCGCCGTCGATGCCCGCGACCTCCGGCGGCTTCGTCGACGTCCGCAGGCGCATCCGCGCCCCGGCCTCGTCGATCACGTCGATGGACTTGTCGGGCTGCACCCTGCCCGAGATGAACCTGTCGGCGAGCTCGACGGCCAGCGCCACCGACGCGTCCGGGAACCTGACGCGGTGGTGCGCCTCGTAGCGGTCCCGGAGCCCCTTGATGATCTCCAGCGTCTCCTCCCGGCTCGGGGGCTCGACCATGATCTTCTGGAACCGCCTCTCGAGGGCGCTGTCCTTCTCGATGTACTTCCGGTACTCGGTGAGGGTCGTCGCGCCGATGCACTGTATCTCGCCCCTGCTGAGGGCCGGCTTGAGCACGTTGGCGGCGTCGATGGCGCCCTCCGCGCCGCCCGCCCCGATGAGGGTGTGCATCTCGTCTATGAACAGGATCACGTTCTTCGCCTTGCGGACCTCGGCCATCACCGTCTTGATCCGCTCCTCGAACTGCCCGCGGTACTTCGTGCCCGCGACCATCATGGCCAGGTCGAGGCACACGATGCGCCGCCCCGCCAGCAATTGCGGGATGTCCCCGCCGACGATCTTCTGCGCCAGGCCCTCCACGATGGCCGTCTTGCCGACGCCGGCCTCCCCGAGCAGGACGGGGTTGTTCTTCTGCCGGCGGCAGAGGATCTGGATGACCCTCTCGATCTCCGTGCGCCGGCCGATCACCGGATCCAGGCGCCCGTCCCTCGCCATCTCCGTGAGGTCCCTGCCGTAGGAGTCGAGCGCGGGGGTGCTGGACTTCTTCTTCTTCGCGGCGCCGGGGGGGGCGACCTCCCCGCCCTCCGCCCCGTCGTCGGCCTCCTCGATCGCCGCCCCGTCGCCCAGCAGGCTGAGCACCTCGTCGCGCACCTGGCCGATCTTGATGCCGAGCGCCTCGAGCGTCTGCACGGCCTTCCCCTGCCGCTCCCGCAGCAGGCCGAGGAGGAGGTGCTCCGTCCCGATGTAGTTGTGGTTGAGGTTGCGGGCCTCCTCGATGGCGTACTCGATGACCTTCTTCGCCTTGGGCGTCTGGGGCAGCTTCGCCATGCTGACCGTGTGGCCGACCTCGCGCTTCGCGGCCTTCTCTATCTCCGTCCGGATGGCGCGCAGGTCGGCGTTCAGGTTGCGCAGGACGTTGGCGCCGACGCCCGACCCCTCCTTCACCAGGCCGAGCAGCACGTGCTCCGTCCCTATGTACTCGCTGTGGAGGCGCTGCGCCTCCTGGCTCGCGAGCGACATGACTTTCTTGGCCCTGTCCGTGAATCTCTCGAACATGCGTCGGCTCCTCGATCCGCCCTAGCCTCGGGAGGCATCCCGCCAAAAAGCACAAGGCCGCGGGGCAGCAGCCACCATTCTAGGCGCCGCGCGGCCCGTCGTCCGATTATATGCCGCCGAGTGGTCATCGGCAAGCCGATTTCCGCCCTTGACAAGTCGGGTGTTCTGCGATATGGTGTGGTGTTGATGCGGGGTGGAGAAGCGGTATCTCATTGGCCCCATAAGCCAGAGGTCGCAGGTTCGACTCCTACCCCCGCTATTTTCCGCGGGTCGGCCGAGCAGCCTGTCGAGCTGGTCCCCCATCCGTTCGGCACATCGATGCGGAATGCGTATCGCGGGCGCGCCGCGGGCTGGGGTTGGGAGCGAAGTCGTCCATCTTCAGCGCCAAGTAGTCTTTGGCCCAGTGAATGCGCTTCACGAGTCCGTTCGACGGCGCTGAAAAACGCAGCGTCAGTGCATTCTTCGAGCCGCCGCAACGGAAAAAATAGCATTCGTCCGTGTCCGGGCAGTAGGCGCAGATCATGTCGCATTCGTCTGTAGTAAGTGATCGCTGCGTGATCTTTCCATTGGTCACAATGCTTCGGCGGCTTCGGACTTCGATCGCGCCGTTTTTTGCCTTCCGGTACTTGACCTGGATGCGAACGAATTTTTCATCTCGGTATGCCACTAAATCAAATGGCGATGTTGAAGCGACGGGCACCAATACCGAGTAACCTTGGCGCAGAAGTTCTGCCGTCGCTTTCGCCACGCCGATATCGCCCTTCCAGCCAGTCTCGTGTCTCATGCTCTCCCCACAATCGGTCAGCCGAACAGCCCGCCGAGCCAGCCCGCCGTCAGCTCGGCCAAGTACCGCACGCGCCGGTGGTCGCCGCAGGCGACGCACAGCGCGACGAGCAGCGCGGCGGACGCCGCTGCCGCCGCCATCTTCGTTCTGTTCGACACGCAACCCATATTGTTAAGCTGCGCGAGTCGCCCCGCTAGTATTCCTGCTCCAGAATCCGGAAAACTTCCTCCGCCGTCCCCTCGTACTCCTCGTCGCTAAGCGTGTGCGAGAAGCCGGGGCGGGGGTAGTTGTTCTCCTGGAAGAGGACGCGCCAGCGCTTGCCGTCCTTGCTGACGATGAACTGCCAGTCGCCCGCCGAGCTGGTCCAGTTCAGGACCTCCAGGTGGCCGTAGCCGTTCCGCGCCGCGAAGCCCTTGTACGAGTCGGCGCCGACGCAGCCCGTGGCCGTTTCCTCGACCGACTGCCCGATCCCGGTCGCCGGGGTCCCCGGCCCCGTTCGCCCCACGGCGTCGTGGTATCTGCTCATGGTCGCACCCCCTTCCGGATACTTTCCATCCACCTCGCGCGCTGGCCCGAACGGGGGCAAGCCGCTGGTCAGCCGCCTCTGGCCCTCCGCCACGACATCGTCGTTGATCGCCCCGCCGAAGCCCATCTCCTCGGACAGCGCCTCCAGGGACCTCTTCATGGCCCCGGCGGTCTTGGCAACCCTGCGTTCCGTCTCCAGCCTCGCCTTCAGGTCAGCGACGTGCCGCCTCTCGCCGGGGGAGGGCACCTCGTCGTCCAGCAGGCTCTGCAACTCCGACAGGGCGCGGTCTACCTCGTTGGGCGGCGCGTCCGCGCCCCTCAACCAGGCCTCGCCGACGGCGTGGAGGCCGCTCGTCTGCCCGCCGTGCCAGTCGAAAAGCTCGTGCGCCAACTGCTCGCGGGCGGACCCGTCCGACCCCGCGCCGGCCGCGGCCAGCACCCTGCGGGCCAGTTCGCCTATCGTGCCCATCATCATCGTCGTCCCTCCGCCGTGCAAACTTCATAAAGTCCCGAGCGGCACCGCGGCGGCATGGGCGCATACCACAGGGCGGCGCGTCTCCTCCGCGCGGCGGGCGTGGAAGGGAAGTTCTACCACATCACCCGCCGCCGAAACCTGCGGTCCATACTCGAGCACGGATTGGATCCGGAGAAGTCGGAGAAAGGCATGGTCTACCTGTCCCCCGACCTCGGCCACGTGCGGGCGTACGCCGGGTCGCACTTCGGCGGCGACGCATCCGTGGTCCTCGAGGTGGACGCCGCCATGTTGGACGCCGGCCTGCTCGGGCCGGACGACGACGATTTGCAGGACATGCTGGAGCAGGAGGGGGACGGGAGGGACTGGCGGGACGTCCCCTGGGACGAGAGCGTCAGGATGACCGGGCAATGCGCGTACCGCGGCAGGATACCGCCGCAGGCGCTGAGGGCGCTGCCGGACGACGACGTCCCGCCGCCGGTAGCCCGCCGGGCGGCGGCGCGGCAGCCGTGGGACGTGACCCTCGGCGAGCTCGACGCCATGTTCCCGAGGGCGGGCGGCGCGGTGGACGGGCGGGCGGTCCGCGGCGGCGAGGTGCCGAACACCGGCTCCGTGGACGCCTCCATGGAGAACTCGACCGTTCTGGAGGGCGTCCGCAAGGTGCCCATGTCCGCGTTCGGCCCGGGGCCGCCGGAGTTCTACTCCAAGGGCGAGATGGAGCGCACGACGAGCCTGGCCGGCGAGATCGGGGAGTCCGGCGAGGTCGCGCCGCTCATCGTCGCCTACGACGACGAGGGGCCGTACGTCCTGGAGGGGAGCCACAGGTTCGACGCGCTGAGGCTGCTGGGGGCGAGGTCGTTCCCGGCGCTGGTGGCGCTCGACGAGGGCGCCCTGCACTCCGCCGTCGAGTCCGCCCTGCGCGCGGGCGAACCCGTCCGCCCCGAGGTCCTGGGGGAGTACCCGGACCTGGCGAACGGGGCGCGGCGCCGAGCTGGACTGTCCAAGCTGCCGTACTTCTCGAGCTGCGTAAATTGGCCGGAGGGGCTCCTCCCGGCGCTCGGACTCCTGATCGACGAGGGGAAGGAGATCGGCAAGCGCGAGTTCCTGAGCCGCGCCGATGCCGACCCGAACGAGTTCCCGAGGATGTACCATTCCGACTTCCGGTACTTCCGCCAAGGCCGGGACGTGTACTGGTTCACGCACTCCGCCATCGAGCACGTGTTCGCCGAGCGCGAGTCCATCCGCGCCGTCCAGCGCGCCGCGGAGGCGGCTCAGGCCTCGCAGGCGAGCGGGCCGGAGGCGGCGCGCTCGGCGTCCCCGCGAATCCAGCCCGAGTCCCAGTTCATCGCGTAGCGCGCGTAGGTTCCGTACTCGCCGTCGCCGATCGGCGGGCGCAGGGCGAGGGCCAGGGCCGAGCGGTACGGATTCGACTCCTGCCGGTTGCCGAGCCGGCCGGCGGCGAAGCCTTCGCGGACCGTTGCCGTTACGTCGTTCATCGTCTCAACCGCCCGACACGGCGTCGCGGGTCATCGAGCCGGTCGCCGCGGGTTCGCCGTCGGTGCGGAGCTCGACGTGGAACTGTCCGTCGCCCGCGGGCTGGAGCGAGAATGAGCCTTCCGCCCCGGTCGCGTCCCGCCCCGACCAGTGCGGCAGGCAGTTGTCGTACAGGATCTTCGCGTCGGCTGTGTCCGCCCACGCCGCGCAGTCGGCCGACTGGTTCGTGACGGACCCGCCGTCCACCCAGACGCACAGGCTGGTCCCCCCGTCCCACGCGATCGTCCACATGCCGTCGCCGACGACGGCGGAGGGCGGGCAGACGGCCCCCGACGCCCCGTCGACCGTCGGCGTGGGCCCCGTGAGGCACCGGCGGGTACCCTCGTCGCACTCGCCGCCCCCGCAGGGCGGCGCGCCAGGGGCGCACGAGCCGCCGACGCAGGCCTCGGCGCCGTTGCAGAACGCGCCGTCGTCGCAGTCCGAGTCGGCGGCGCAGGTCGCGTCGCACGCGCCGGTGGCCGCGTTGCACCGTTCGCCCGCGGCGCAGTTGTCCGCGTGCGTGCACGTCCCCGCGTCGCAGGCGTCGTCGGTGCAGGCCGCGCCGTCGTCGCAGTCCTTGGCCGTGTTCAGGCAGGCGTTGCCCACGCAGGAGTCGTCGGTGCAGGCGTCGCCGTCGTCGCAGGCGTCGGCGCCGCCGCAGGCCAACGCGCACGACCCGCCCACGCACTCGAAGCCCTGCGCGCAGTCGCCCGCGGACCAGCACGCAAGCGCGGCCTGGCCGGACGCCTGTAAAGTCGCCGTGGGGTTCGCGCCGCAGCCCGCCAGGCCCGCCGCCGCGAGGACGACCGCGATCATGGAAAACCGAGAATCAGGTCGCACGATGTTCATTGTTTTCTCCTCAATAGGGGATGCCGCCGGACGCCTGCGGAGTTGCAGGCGGGTCGGGTCCAAGGTGTTGTTGGCCGCCGCTGCCGCCTACGGAAGGGCGGCGCGGACCGATAACCGCAGCGGCGGCTGGCGTTCAGGACACCGCCCCTGAACCATAGATGAAGGTCGCGATCAGGCCGCCGCCGCCCCCCCGCCACGCACAAGGCGGCTAACGCTGCCAGCGGCTTCACTTTCCTCCTCCGGTCATGCCCGGCGGCGCCCAGATCGGCGAGGACGCTCGGCGGAGTACGCCGGAGAGCCTGCCGCCGGACGGCCTGAACTCCTCCATCTCGCCGAGGCGCACGGATTCGCCGTCGCGGACGATGGGCCACAGCCTCGTCCTCGCGAACCCCGCCGCCTCCACCTGCGACAGCAGCACCTCGCGCCTGTCCGGCCTGCCCGACGGGCTGGGTCCGCGCCACTCCTCGGGGTTGACCGACCCTGCGGAGGGCAGTCGCTCGAACGCGGACCACGCCTCGGCCGCTATCCACACGGCGGCGGCGCGGTAGCGCCCGCAGGACGCGCGCAGCGCCCCGGCGAAGTCGCCGCCGAGGTCCGGCACGACGTCGACGACGCCGCCGGCGTCCACGACGGTGCCGATGGTCATGATCGATCCGTCGCGGAGGAATGTTTGTCGCATCTCCCCCTCGAGCCTGTCCACGGTCGCGATTAGTTGGTCTTGCTTCATTGTCGTCCCTTTCTTTGCGCCGCCCGTACGGCGCGCTACACCCAGGGCGCTCCGGAGCGCGTGGGCAGGTCGCACAAGGCGCAGGAGCAGGCCAAAGCTGGGCAGGTGGAGGTGAAGGAGTAGTCGCCCCGGGCGCAGGCGACCTTCGTCGAGAAGGCCGCACATGCCCCCGGACGCTTGAAGCGGGCGCGCCACCCGCCGTCGAAGGTTTGCAGCTCGAAGACGAGGTCGTACTCCTTGGCCACCCTCTGGCACAGCCGCAGGGCGTCGCCGTCGATGCGGGACGGGGACCACAGGCGCTCCCGCTCCGTCGCGCCCTCGCTCGCGATCAGGACGTCCACGCCCTCGTGTCCGAGCTGCGCGAAGCCCTCCCTGACCCCGTCCGGGTCGAACCTGTGGAACAGCTTGAGGTCGATGGCGTGATGCTCTTCGCGTGTCACGGTGTGTCTCCGTTCAGGGGCGGCTGCCCGCCTTGGCCCAGAAGCTCTCGAACCCCAGGGACGCCTCGTTCCTTTTGCCGTCGTAGGGCGTGGTGCCCCACTCCTGCGCCAGCAGGGCGCAGAGCTTGGCCGGCACCTTCTCGCACAGCAGGGTCTCGTAGGTCCCGCGCCGGCGCAGGACGTAGCCGGCGCATGGCTCCCCCTCGCGGCGGGCCTTCGGGTTCCAGACCAATATGTCCTCGGACCCGTCACGGTCCTCGTCGGTGGGGGGGTTGGCGTGCCTCCACAGGATCGCCAGCCCGGCGTGTCCGGCCTCGGCGGCGGCGGCCTGCGCGGCGGCGACATGTTGACGGATGAGCGCCTCGATGTTGCACAAGCCGGCTTTCACGTTGCAGGTTTCTGGGAAGTTGGCGGCCCCGCCGTGAGCCGAGGCGAGCAGCGCGTACATCTGCTCCGCGCTCGGCAGCCACGGCGCGATCGCCTCGATGCTGCGCAAGCCGGCTTTCACGCCGATGGTTTCGGGGAAGTTGGCGGCCCCGCCGTGAGCCGAGGCGAGCATCGCGTACATCTGCTCCGCGTTCGGCAGCCACGGCGCGGCGAAAGGATCGGAGGCCGAAGGGCCGCGGGGCCGGCCGGGGCCGTCGGCATCGGGTCCGTCGAGGGCCTCCTGCATCAGGGACCTGGCGCTCTGCCCCGTGTCGTAGCACCGCTCCGCCGGATCGCCGCACACCGCGTCCACCATCGCGAGCAGCTTGCGGATGCGGCGCATGTCCGCGGTCTGGGCGTCAGGCAGCCCGACGGAGGCGTCGCACTGCCTCCGCGTTTCGTGCAGGAAGTCATCCAGCCGCATTGCGTTTCCCCTTCCCGTCCGGCTCCAGTAGCCGCCCCAGCGGCATCGAGTTCAGCATGGCCACGAGCAGCCCCTGGAGCCGCCCCGTCGGCATCGCGTTCAGCCTCCGCAGGGAGAACGACCCCAGCGCGTACCTGTCCAGCAGGGCGCGGCGCCTGCGGGGCGTCAGGTCCAGCGAGGTCCTCCGGGCCGCGGCGGCGTACGCGCCCCTGACCCTGCGCCACAGGCCGCTCGGGGCGGCCATGATGCGCTCGGCCCTCCCCTCCAGCTCCGAGGCCTCCGCGTGCCGCCCCATGAGCCGGCAGGCGTCCGCGGCGTGTTCCAGCGGCTCCGCCACGCACGGGTTGGTTGGTCCGAAGTTCCACTCCATGATCGCCGCCGCCCGCCTGTGCGACCTCTCGGCCTCCGCGTACCTGCCCGTGGCGGCGCAGTGCACGCCGAGGATGTGGAGGCACCCGGCCACCCTGGTGTCCATAGGCCCGAGCGCCCTCTCGAGTATCCTCGCCGCCTGCCTCTGGAACTGCTCGCTCCTGCCGTGCGTGCAGCCGCGCGGGCGCGGGAGCTTGACGCGGAACGCGTCCAGCTCGCGCAGCCCCGCCGCCGCGCCGCGCTGGCCGAGCCGCGACCCCTCCAGGGACGCCTTCAGCCCAAGCCGGGCCATGCGGAACGCCGTGTCCATGTTGATGTCGACGGTCGGGCCGCGCGCGGCGTCTTTCTTCGTTTTCTTTCCCATCGGCTGTCTCCTCCGTCCTGTCATCCGCTTTCAACTTCGCGGGGCCGCCTCCCGGATGGGCAGGGGCTCGCAGCATTCCCCCGACCGTTCGGTCCTCACCAGGGAGCATCCCGTGTCGCAGTAGTAACGGTAAAGGCGCGCCAGGAACACGTCGAATGTGGTCCTCTCCGCCTCCCCGAAGGCCAAGTCCAAAAAGCCGCCGACGCTCGAGGGCGCGCGGGTCGCCCCGGAGAGGACGGCCCCCACGCCGTCCCTCTCGAGCGTGTCGCCGCCTACGACGCCGAGGCCGCAGATACGCTCGTACACATGATGGATGGTGCCGCCTTCCAGACCGTCGCCCGCGCCTCTGGGCGCTGGCGATGAGGGGAAGTGACAGTTCAGACGGTCCAGGAAGCCCGCCGGACAGGAGCGCCTCGTGCGGCGGTAGTAGCGGTGAAGGCGCGCCAGGAACTCGCCGAAGGTGGTCCGCTCCGCCTCCCCGAAGGTCAGGAGCAGGAAGGCGCCGATGCTCGGGAGCGTGTGGGTCGACCCGAAGCGGTTGTAGAGGATGGTCCTCGCGCTGTCCATCCTGATGGGCGTGTCGCTGCCGCCGACGCGGCTGTGGACGGCTGACATGCCGCAAGGGTCCGGCGCCGGGCCGTCACTTCCCGTGCCCCGTCCGCCACGCCGCCCTGCGGCGGGCGGGTGGACCGCGTTGTGGCCGCCGTCCGCCACGAACATGGCCCTGCCGGCGATCCTGACCGCCGCCTGCGCCTCGTCGGTGAGGTGGCGGAACTTCGTCGCGCTGCACGGCGCGTGCCGGAACTCGGACCGGAGGTCGATGCGATAAAGTGTGAGCTCCATATCCAAAAGTCCTTCCTCAACCGCCCATCGCCTCACCGTTCCGTCGTGTTGGTCCATCCAGCGGTGGTACAGTTGGAGGGGTCGCGGACCACGAGCTGCAACCTCCCGTCCTCGAACGTGACCCCGCGCACGGCCAGCACCTGCTCCGACCGCCCGCGGCGGCGCTGCCGGACAGTCAGCTCAAACCCCCCGTCGAACTCCCTGTTCGCGCACTGCACGCCGCCGACCTTCGCCTCGATGCGCCAGTTTCGCCGAGCCGGCCTTTCTGGGCCTGCGACTAAGTCCTCCTCGCCGTCGCCCTCGCACCGCGGGCAGAACGACTCGTTGTGGACGAAGCCGCAGTCCCCGCACGGCCTGTCCTCCGGAGGAAAGGTCGCCACTCGGCCTTTGGGCGGGCGTCCCGGCGGATGGATCGCGTTGTAGTTGCTCCCGCCGTTCGTCTCGAACCTGGCGCGGCCGGCGATCCGGACCGCCGCCTGCGCCTCGTCGGTGAAGTGGCGGAACTTCGTCGCGCTGCACGGCGCGTGCTGGCACTCGGGCCGGAGGTCGCCGCTCGTCAGTGTGAGCTCCATCGAAAGTCTCCCCTCATTAACTGCTCATTGCCTCGCGCAGCCGGGCGCTCTGGGCCTGGCGTACCTCCGCCGCCTGCGTGGATTGGGCGGCGGGCGGGAGCGCATCGATACGAAGAACCCCGTCATGTCGCCCGGACGGTCCCCGCACCTTCGCGAGCGCGGCGGTGGCCGACGCGAGCGCGGCCCGTATGTCCACCGTGTCCGGCGGCGCGAACGGCTTGTTGGACCCCGGGTCGGCGTGGACCCACCCGGCCTCGACCATCGCGGAGAGCGTCTCGCACGCCGCCGTGGCCTCCCTCAGCCCATCGTTCTCGCGGCGCAGGGCGTCGCACCTCGCGGACAGGATGTCCACGGTCGCCCTGCACGCGGGCTGCCGCGGGGGCGCGTCAAAGTCCCGGTCGGGTTGGAAATCCATCGTCATTATCGTCATGCCTCCGTCAAGCGGTTAGACCAAACTCGGTAGGCCGTCCACATCTTCGTGCCGATAGCGACCCTCCCCGGCTCCCACGTCAGGAACCACGGGGCCGACGGGTCCAGCGCCCGGACGCTGTCCGGGGCGTACTCCGCGTCAACCAGTTGGCAACTCATACCTACCTCCTCCAAGTTCCGCCCGGCCTCGGCGTCCTAAGAATGCGGTTGGCCCCACCACCAGCATCCGGCCAAGGCGAGTCCCGCCCCCACGACAAGGTAAAAGTGCTTCTCGGATATCAGATACAGCATCCGCAACGCGAGCAGGCCGCCGACAACGACGCAGGTCGCGGAGCCTATTTTTCCCCAGATGATCCCGCACGGATCGCTAAACATCGTCCTCCAAGCCCGGCCACGGGGCCGAATGTTCCAAGCCTCGTACCGCTCACGCCCCATCGGCCCCGTCCCGGGCCGCCTACGGAAGTCGGGGCGGCCGATAACCAAGTTACTTGGCCAACGTTCCAGCCGAGCCGGCGGTGGCCAGCCCGGTCTATCGGGGAGCGGTGGCTGGAACAGCATCTTCGATCCTCCGGCCGGGCCGTGGATAGGGTCCTTGCGGCGCTCGGCGTGGGCGTGGGCGACGTGTTCCGGGGCATCATGGGCCTGGCGGGCCGATGAACCGAAGGAGTGACATGATGACCGACCTCGTCAGGATCCTCACGATCGGCCAGAACTTCCTCCACGAGGGGATCCAGTACGCCCGCCTGCCGGAGATGAACCTGCGGGAAATCGGCGGGGACGGCGACGGGACACACGCGGGCGCAGTTCACCCACGTGACCGCCCCACGCGGGGCATCCCGAGGGGCTTCGAGCCGCGGCGGATCCTGTGCGAGTACCTCCATCCCGACACGCATGTCGAAGTTGTGCCGCTGGACAAATTGGTCGCGAGCGAAATCCGCCTCCCGCGGTCCGACGCCACATGAAAACCGCAGGCCAAGATGGTCGCTTGCCGGGCGGGGCCGAGCCGACGGTGCCAGCGGAGAGCTTCCTCGGCACCCTGCACGCCAACGTCGACAACCGGGTGCTGGACGACTGGGCCTTCCGAGAGTTCGTGAGGAACTCCCTGCCCATCGTCGCCCGACCACGGCCAAAGCCGAGGTCAGGAACAGCACGACCACATACTCGAGGGCCGTCGGGCCGCGCTTCGCGCTCATGCCCCGCCGCCGCGTCGGCAGATGGTGAAGTCCATCGCGGCACCGACCGCGGCGCAGAGCCACCAGAGGGCGACCCACAGGCACGCCAGCGGCTCCGCCGGCCACAGCAGGATCCAGAGGAGCGCCATCCAGACCGTGACGCGGTCGCCGCGCGTGAGGCACCCCCACAGGATGAGCGGGGCCTTGCCGGTGACCCACCTCCGCCTGGCGGAGTCCGGCACATCGCTCTCATCGGCGACTGCGGCGTACGACGCGATGACGAGGGCGAAGTGCCAGACCACGATCAGGATCCCCACGAGGTCCCCTGGCCCGTCGGGATCCAACCACCACGCCCACAGCCACGCGAACTGCGCCCACGCCGCCGCCGCCATCGCCGCGGCCAGCAGCAGCCGCGCCGCGCAGCCGGACAGGACGCCGCTCGCCGCCTTCGCCATCCGCATCATTCCGGAGTCCTCCGCGCGGGGCCGCTCCCCGCGCACATGATACGCCCGCGGCCGGGGCCAGTCAAGCCCGGGCTGGCCCGCCGTGCGCTTTCCGGACTGTCCGGCCGCCCTCGCCCGCTACCCGTAGTATCCGGCGTGCCCGCGCCTGACCTCGCCGCCCCTGAAGTAGCTCCTGGTCCGCACATGCGGCCGGAGGTGGACGACCCTCCCGGGCGTCGGCGCCTTTCCGCCCAGCGGCTCCATCCCGTCGCTCTCCTCCAGAAGGCGCCGGATGACGCCGCCCGCCACCTCGCCGAGCCGCGGCGGCACCGCGTTCCCCACCTGACGGCACTTGTCCGCCGCCGACCCCGCGAACCTCCACCCCCGGGGGAACTCCTGCACCGCCGCCATCTCGCCGACGGTCAGCGCGCGCAGCTCCGCCGGGTGGCACATGCTCGCCCCGGCGTGGTTGGGCGCCGTCATGACCGTCGGACACGGGAAGTCGAACGACAGGCGCCGCCAGTACGCGCTCCGGCCGCCCTTGAGGTGCCAGGCCTTCCCCATCGACTCCCTCTGCACGCGCTCCGGCAGGCTGCGCCAGTTCCCGCCGGGCGGCACCATGGACAGGTACTTAAGCTTGCGGGGGCTGAAGTCCATGATGGACGGGTCGGGATCCTCGAACCCGCCCCCTATGGCGTCGCCGAGCGTTCGGAACGCGGGCAGCCCGTCGCCGGGCCGGTTGCTGTACTGGGGCGGCGGGAAGCCGGCGTCGAGGTCGAAGGCGTTCCCGACGCACAGCAGGCGCTCGCGGATCTGCGGCGCCCCGTAGTTCACGGCGTTGACGAGGTAGCAGTCGACGCGGTAGCCGATCCCCTCGAACAGGCGCGTCAGCTCGCGCAGCAGGGAGCCCTTCTCCGAGCCAGGGGCCAGGGGCATCGAGTGCAGGCCGCGGACGTTCTCCATCAGGAACGCCCTCGGCCTCACCTCCCCGACCAGCCGGAGGAACTCGAAGACGAGCCGGCCCCGGCCGTCCCGCAGGCCGCGCCTCTGGCCGAACACGCTGAACGCCTGGCACGGCGGCCCGCCCGCCAGCAGGCCGACCCCCCTCACGTCGAACCCCGCCGCCTCGCTCAGGGCCCCGGCGGTCACGCCCTCGGCGGGGTCCGTGACGACGGGGATGTCCGGCCTGTTCAGCCGAATCGTCCCCACGGCCAGCGGGTCGATCTCGTTGCACACGGAGCACCTGAACCCGGCCCTCCCCAGGCCGATGTCCAGCCCCATCGCGCCGGAGAAGAGGGACACGTACCGCAGCCACGGCCCCGCCGCCCCGCCCCCCGCCTCCCCCCCAGCCTCCCCCATGACGCGCCCCCTCGCCGCGCCATTCTAGCGCCGCGCAGGCGTCGGGGCGGCCCGATAACGAGGCGGGCCGGCCCCCGCGGGATCGTCCTTCTCCGTTTCCGTAGGCGTCGCGCGCGTCGGCCCGCGCGGGGCATGACGAGCAAGGGACCGAGGCTGACGATCGAGCAGGCCGAGGCGCTCCTGGCGCGGCGGCGGCGGATGTACGACGCCGGCTACGCCCCGCCGAGGGCGTTCAGGGTGTTCCACGCGTACCAGCTCCTGGCGGGCGAGGGCGTCCGCACGAGGGGCGGGCGGCGGTTCATGATCACGGGTCCGCCGGAGCGGGAGACCCGGAAGCTGCTTGGCTGGGGCCGGAGGCACCTGCTGGTGGCCGTCGCGCCGAGCGGCGGCGGGTGGCGTATGATCCTGAGCCCGATGCCGATCGATCCGGCGTGCTGGATTTAAGGGGCGACGAAAATGATGGGAAGAAATGAAATGGGGTGGGGCGCGCAATGCGCCGCCGCGTGCTGCACGAACCGCGCGGCCGACCCGGGCGGCCTCTGCGCGCACTGCGAATTCTGGTCGGCCGTGGCCCTGCGCGAGGCGGACGCCCGGCTGGCGCTCCTGGCGGGTGGCTTTGCGCCGAGAGGAGGCACAAGTGGCAATATGAGACGACATGAACCAAAGGCGCCCTCCCCGTGGCCCTGCGCCACGTGCGGGAAGCATCCGCGCGTCCTCGGGAGCGACGGCGCCAAGCGGGTCGAATGCACCGAGCACCTGTGCTGGCGCGGCCCGGTCAAGATGGACGCCGAGACCGCCATCGAGTATTGGGATCTCGTGATGGCCGCCGCCGGAGGTCGCCGATGAATCCGGGCTGGTTCGGCGAGGCCGACGCCAGGGAGAAGGTCCGCCTGGCCGACGGCGCGTCCTTCTACTGGAAGTACGTCAGGGTGGGCGGCGGCTACCGCTTCGCGGACGCGACGAGAATGACCGCCCCGGAGCACAAATCGGCCCTGGAGGGCGGCGAGGCGGCCGAGGGCGCGGCCTTCGCCAAGGTGTCCACGTGGGACGCGGCGCGGGCCGGCGACGAGGTCGAGGTCCGGGTCGAAGGCTGGTCCGCCACCCTCAAGATCGGCCCGGCCGGGGACGACGAGGACCGGCTGCTGCTGCTCTTGGGTGGGGCCGGAGGAGCGTGATGGCGAAGCCGGGACGCGGACGCGGGAACGGACACACAGGCCGGGCGACCGACGGCGGCTACCCGAGGGGCCTGAACACGCTGGCCACGGTCGTGGTCGACGTCGCGGTCATGGCCGTCATTATCCTTTGGCTCGTGGCCCTGTGGCCCAAAAAATGAAAGGGGCGGAGAAAATGAGCGGAGAACTGGACGCCAAGGAGGCGAGGCTGAACGTCACGGAGGCGAGGCGGCTGGTCGCGGAGGCGTGCCTAGAGGTCGTACGGCAGGTCGAGGACAAGATACGCGAGGCCTCCAAGGCCGGACTCTCCATGCTCGGCCAGCCCTTCGACGGGCTGACCGTCGCCTGCACCAGCGAGGTGCGGGGGATGGTCAAGGCCGAGTTCGAGAAGCGAGGGTTCGCCTGGCAGCACCACGCCGACCAGAGGGACGGCGACTACGACGCCGTGTCGTGGTAATGGCCGCTGGAGGGAGCAGTCCGATGCCGACCGAGGGCTCAGGCGCCGCCGGCGCGATCGGGAGGGACCGCGCGAGGGGACTCCTCTGCGACATGTACGGGACGGGCCGCACGCTCCCGAGCATAAGCGAGTTCCTGCGCCTCGCCTTCGGGGACGGGGAGCGGGCCACCGCCGAGGAGCTCCTGACGAGCCTCTACCGCCACCACCGCGCCAACCCGGCGGCGGGCGCCGGGCGCGGCGTCCCCGTCCCGCCCGACAGGCGGAACACGCACTGGTGGCTGAGGCACGGCGGGGCCAAGATCGACTTCACCGGGGACCAGTTCGGCGGCCCGGCCGTCCTGGTCGAGCTGGCACCGGGACGGGAGGCGGACGCGGCGCGGCGGGTGGGCGAGGCGCTGCGGACCCGCATGGCCGGGCCGGCCGGGGGCTGCTTCGACTGCTCCGTCGCGGCGGGCGTGCTGCTCGCCGCGGAGGGGGTGCCGACGCGGTTGTGCTGGGGCACGGTCGGCCCCGGCGGGCGGTACGCCGAGGACGGCGTCGCCGGCGTGGACTTCGAGTCCCTGGCGGGCCTCCTGGGGCTGCTCGAATGAACAGGGACCTGGCCGTGGGGGCGGCGGAGAGGGAGGCCGAGGGGCGCAGCGCGGCGGCGCCCGGGCCGGTCAGGATCTGGCTGAGCGCTCCGGAGCCGGAGAGGGACGGCGCGCCGAGGCCGGAGCCGAGGGCGTGGGTGCGGTCGGAGGCCGGGCCGCCGCCGGACAGCGGTGCGCTTTTCTCCACCGGGGAGGCCGCCCTGGTCCAGGTGTGGGAGGGCGGCAGACTAACATGGTGCAGGGTCGGCGGAAGGCTGCTGAGGGTCCAGAAGCGCGAAAAACCGGATTACCCCATCGCGCCTGCAATGGGTTCAGAGGAACGATGAAGTTTGGAGGAGGAAGAATGATCTCCGTCGTTAAGAGACTGATATCGTGGGCGACCAAGGGGCGCGGCGTCAGGGTCGGCGACCATGTCCAATGGACCAGCCAGGGGGTGGCGCAGTTCGCCCCGCCCCGGCGCGTCACCTCCGTGAGCCCCGACGGGCAGTGGGCCTTCGTCGAGGGGAGCGGCACCGGCCTTCCGGTCGGGCAATTGACGGCAACGAAGCGGTCGAGTTGAGAGAGCCTGAACACCGTGGGTTCGCTCGGAGGCGGGGGGCGCCGGTCCAGAGGCGCGAAAAACCGGACTACCGCTGACGGAGCGGGCGTTTGCAAGGAGAACATGGTGCGGTACACCAACAAGCACCGGACCGCGCCGGAACCACCGTCGCCGACCGTCGTCGACTTCGGCAACGCCACGGGGATGTCCGACGGCAGGCTGCTCGCCCTCTTCGCGGAGGGGTTCCGCGGGTGGTCGGTGGGGCGCGTCGCGGTCCGCGTGCGCCACGGCCATGGGGCGGACTTCTCCGGGAGCTGCCGGAGCCTCCTGACGATCGGCGACGACGGGCCGCGCTTCGCCAACCAGCGCATCTTCGTCAACGTCGGCAGGCACCTCAGGTACCCGTACCGGATGGCCACGCATGTCGCGCGACGCGCCCGGCCCAGCCAGCCATACTCGATCGAGCTGGGGGACGCCTACCAGCTAGCGACCTTCGTCTTCATGCACGAGCTGTACCACCTGCTGGTCGCGCGCGCGGGGCGCGACAGGCGGCGGAAGGAGGCGGAGTGCGACCGCTTCGCCGCGCGGCACCTGGCGGGCCGCTTCCATGCGGCGGTCCGCCGCGAGGACGGCAGGCGCGCCCCGCGGGCCGAGTGGGACTTCCAGGATCTGGAACGGTTCGTGGCCGCCGCCCGCGATCCAGGCAGGGGGATCATAGTCCTCGCCCCGCGCCAGGCGGCGTCGTCAGGCGCTGGGGGGCGTATAATCCGTGGCCTCCGCGGGGAGGCCGGCACGGGCAGGAGGCGGGCATGAGCAAGTATCACGAGCTACAGACCGCGATCGCCGAAAGCGACTTGACGACCGAGGGCGTCGCCGCGGGGCTGCGGGATGTGTTGGAGCTTAACGGCTACGGGACCGCGTTCCAGATCTTCCGGGACGGCGTCCCCATCGACGAGGAGGCGGCGCGGCGGGCGATCGTGGACGAAGTCGCCGCCACGGAGGGGTATCGGCAAAGCCTCCAGCGGTTGATGCGCGAGCCGAGGTGGCAGGACTGGTCGGCGTTCGTCGAGGCCGATCCGGCGGGGGGGCTGGCGTTCGAGCACGGCGACCACGTGCAGTCGGGCTTCCGGCGGTCGTTGGAGCTCGGCGGGCTCGAGGTCGTCGTCGGCCCGGAGGAAATCGAGCGGAGGCTCAAGCGCAGGACCAAGAGAGAGAAAGAGGGAGGGGAGAAGGCGGAGAGGCTCCGGGGGAAGTTGGGCGACACGCGGAGCACGACCGAGGCCGACTACCTCGCCCACGCAGAGTGCTGCGGTTACCTTGTGAGGAACACCGCCTTGCGCTTCAACAGCAGCGGCAAGGGCCAGTGGGGCACGAGCGTGGTGACCCGCATCAGGGGCATCGCGTTGCCCGCGCTGCGGGGCTTCGTCGACTCGGCGGGCAGGGCGACGCTGTCCGCGGTCAGCACCCACGCGGATCGCCAGTTGTCCGAGTACGCCGACGACGCCGACGCCGGGGGGAAGGCCGGCATCGAGGCGATGCACCGCGAGTTCGCCAATGACATAGTCGACTTCCTCAACCTCGAGTTCGAGGTGGACGTCGACGGCGTGGCCAGGCTGTACCGCCCCAGCGGCCCGCGCCGGGGGTCCGACTCCAAGTTCCAATCGATCGGGAGTTGGGGCGGGGACAGGGAGACGGTGCTGAGGAAGCTAAAGGAGCGCCGCGATGATCTGGATCCCGAAAAGATCGCCGCCGCGTTCGACAGGGGGTACGGGTCCGGCCCGGCGGCTTAGCGGGCTCCGCTGCCAGCCGTGTCCAGCTCCTTCCGAGCCGCCTCGTCAGCCACATCCAGCGCCACCGCAGGAAACAGGTCACGGACCTCCAGATGCTCGACGCGCGCCCTCGGCACCGGGTACCCAACCGTGATGTACCCTTGGTTCTGGATCTCGCACAGCCGGTACTTGTGCATGTTCCTCTCCATGAAATCCACCATATCGTCCGTCCGGTACGCGAAGACCTTCCCGTCGCCGGCGAAAAAGTGCACGTACCACACCGCGCCGTTCTTCTGCGCCTGCCACGGCCCGCCGGGCGTCTCCTCGGCCTCCGAGGAGTACCGCTCCACGAACAGGTTCGGCGACGGCCGCCTCCAGCCCCGGTCGGGCGTCGGGATCCTCATGGCCTCCCTGAACCTCACGGCCTCCGGGCCGAACGGGTCGGTGGTGGAGTAGGACTCGCTTTTCAGCTCCAGCTTGTCGCCGGTCGCTATGACGATGAAGTCCCCCCTCCTGCCGTCGGTACGGGTCAGGAACCCCCTGTGCATCTCGTGGAACGCCCTCTCGCACGCCTGCCCCCAGGGGAGGTCTGCGGAGAAACTATGCCTTTTCATTCTTCTCCTCCTTGTCTGTCACGCACTCCTCCTTGTCTATCACGCACATCGCCTCAAGCGCGCCCCTGCGCTTGCCATTCACCCGCATCTTCCGCGTCTGGTAGGCGCGGCCGGGCAGGCGCTTGAGCATGTTCTCCTCCGAGTCGAAGACGATGACGACCCTGAACGAGTCCATGCACCTGTGGACGAAGCCCCAGTACTGCTCGTAGTCGAGCCTCGGTGCGTTCCACGTCGCCGCCTTGAACTGATAGGGCGGGTCCAGGACCGCGATGTCCGGGTCCTCGGGCATCGGCATGTCCGGGTAGTCCAGGTTGTGCAGTGAGGGGCTGAGTGCCTTGAACCTGTCGATGGATCTTTCGATTTCGTCCTTCAGGTGCACGGCCTTCGACTTGTAGTCGCGCTTGAGTGGCACGTTGTACCCGTTCCTGCCCCACCGGTACACCCCCGAGAAGCTCATCTTCTGGAGATAAAAAAGCCACCTCCACCAGTCCCTCCGCGACCTCTTCGCGAAGTAGCCCCTGTCGCTGAAGGCCTTCACGATCGGCTGGCGCTCGTACTCCCTGAAGTACTTGTGCAGGAAGGGGTCGGAGTCGTTAAGCACCGCCCGGTTGGCCAGGTTGGCGGATATGACGGCGGAACCCGCGAAGAACTCGACGAAGTCTCTGCCCCTGTACCGCTCCAGCGCCCTCACCCAGCACGCCTTGGAGCCGACGTACGACGGCAGGAACTTGGTCAGTGGCACGGGTTTCGGACCCTGCGGGTCCGGAGCGCGTCCCTGATCGGGGTTGGGCAGCCCAGCATCCATGCCCGGCATTCTATCGCCCGGGCGCGAGGTTCCCAGACCCGCGACCGGGCGGCGCAAAGCCGCGGCGGAAAAGCCGGCGGACGTCGCCTTCTGCCAGTAAAGGGACATGGAAGTGGGACACGCGCGCAAGCCCATGCTGTGGCGCGGGTTGCGCGCCTTTTCCGGACGGCCGGGAAGTGGGACACCCACTCCGTAGGCGTCCGGTTGTCCGGGCCGTACGGGCAAAGGAGACGAACATGGGTGCCAATGATTACGGCGAGATCTGGACGAAGCTGCTCAAAGCACCGCCGGAGCAGCTCACGGACTTTATCGAGCAGGAGGCGCTGTTGTTGTTCGGCGACGGACGAGGTTACGACAAATCGGCGCAGGTGATGTTCAACGACGAACTGGGGTCTGATCGCGTCCGCATCTTCAAGGAGGGGATGCGCTGGCGGGCCATGTTGACGCAGGAGAGGCACGCCGCGGCCATTCAGCGCTACACGAGGGTACTCGTAGTCGCCACGGTCTTCGGCGTACTCGTCTCCGCCGCCGCCTTCGCGGCCCACTTCTGGATGCCCAACGACCTGCCGCTAGCCGCGCGGGCGATCCAAGCCGCCGAGCCGGCACAGGGGCACAGAACCATACTGATCGGGAAATGATGGGCCGCCCCGCAGGAGCGCGGCCGTTTCCGTAGGCGGATTTGCGCCGGACATCGTCGGGGGAAGGAGATCAAAATGATTATGCAGTTCAGCATAGCGCTAGTACTCGGTTTGGCGTCAAGCGCGGTCGCCGAACCGCCGTGCGCACAGGCCGCGCGGTTGCCCGAACAAGGCCGCGCCGAAAATAAGGCGATATCGCTGGAGGCGGCGAAGGCGGCGCTGGATGCGGCGCGGGCGGCCAAGGCGAAGGCGGAGTCGCGGGAGAGCGTCAAATCGGCGTTGGGCGACGTGGCGAGTTATACCGCTGACGAGATGCTGGCGTTGCGTGGCGTGGGCCGGACAAGCCTGAACGAGGTGATGTCCGTGATGCGCGCAGCCGGGCTGCCGTTCGGGTAGTATATTCGACGACCCAGTCCAAAACGGACGCCGCGAGGCGGCCGATAACCCTGCCTGCATCCGTAGGCGGATTCACCTGGACGGCATAGGAATCCCATGGAACCTCTAACAGGTCGTCAGAACATGTACGACGACGGAATCGACGCCCTGGTCTGCACCCCCGGCGAGCAAGCGAGGGGCTTCGGCTTGATCGAGGTCGAGGCGTCGAGCGGAAGTGGCGGGCAGCGCAAGTCCGGACGCAGCAGCGCGCCGCACACGACTCCCCGCCCTGCTCGCGCCCGCGGAAGGTGTCCGCGCTGCCATCTGCGAAGCAGAACTCGGCACGCCTGGGATCCCCATGGACGCGGGCAGGGCTACTCCCATTGGTGCAACAGGTGCCGCAAGCAGTGCCGCGAAGAGGAGACACTGCGCTGGCTTGTCTGGAATAAGGCGGAGCCGGCGCGCAAGAAGGTGGAGCGCGTGAACTTCTTTGCGGCGGGAGGTGAACTGTGCGGTTCCTGTTGGTCTGCCTGCCAAGAGAGGGTCAGTGACTTTGAAGGATACCACGGCGAAGGGCGTTTCGTGTTGGGATCGGACATGAACAGGAGCTGCGTCGTTTGCAGACGACCTGCGATCCCAGAACCTTCCGCCGGGGCAGACATCTTCGACATCTTCGGGTTCCTCGAGAGCGTCATCAGCATCGCGTACCTCGGTGACTTCACAAACGGCACTGGGCCTCTTTCATGGCATGATAATTGGCCCAAACCAAAGGTAGGCTGGTCGGGGAAAAGGAGATAGCGAATCAGGCAGAAGGAGACCAGAATGGAAAAAGAACCGAGCGGGTTCGTGTGGCTGATGGTCGTGGTCGTGCTGGTCGTCGTCGCCAAGGCGGCCATCCGGAACCAACCGGCGCCCTTCAACATGGAGGACGCGGTCGAGGAAACGGTGCGGTTCGTGGAGTCCGAAAGGGCTACTACGGCGGCCAACGCAGCGAGTACAACGGCCTGCCGAAAACCTACTACCGGGAAGGCGCTCCGGAATTGGCCGGGCGCACAGGAGACAGAAAATGAAGGCAGTACTCAGATCGATGGTCGTCTTGGCCATCGGAATATGTGCGGCGGTGGGTCTGGCGGACTACATGAACTCCCGCGCCGAAGCCCAGAAGAAGGCGGAGCAGGAAACGCCCGGTTGGAAGGCGCGGATTTTGCGACAGGATTATAGAAGGCTCGAGTCAGAGACAGTCGTACGCGCTGTCGAGATCGAGTTAGCCAAGGTACATGTATTGAGGAACGCCCCCGAGGCTTGGTGGGATATTTGCGCTGTTGACGAGGTGCAAAAAGACGCCGCCTTTTTGGAGGCGGGCCGTCGTGTTGGGGACAAGGAGGCGGCCGAAAAGCTTGAAAAGCTCCTTTCTCTGGAGGAGCCGTGGCCGGACAAATGGTCGCGGGAGCATTGCGGTTACGAACTCTTTCTGGCGACACGCAGGCTAACGGCGTGGCTGGATGCCGGAACCGTGGGCACCGACGCGCCGGGGGACCTCCCTGCGGCATTAAGGTGGAAGAAAGTCGATGCGTGGCGCAGGCTGGGTTCGATCTTCCCCAACCTTCCACCCGAAGTGAACATCAGTCAAGTGATGCGCAACCGTTACGACGAGTTGGAGGAGGAGTTAGCGTCCATGCAGACGGAGCTTGAACACTCGCGGCTCGCGCTGCACGTGGCACAGGCGAAAGCGGACGGGGCCAGTCCTGCCATCGTCGAGGCGCTGGAGGCGGAACTGTACGGGGTGAAGTTGGGGGGTGCCGCCCCAACGCCCTAGTCCGATACCAAACGCGTCATATAACCGCCCTTCTCGGACCAGACGCGAGGGTTCCGTAGGCGTTTGGGCTGACGGACTGGAAGAAAAATCGGGTGGCCCCGACGCAGAGAGATCGGGCGGCCCAGATACAAGGAAGAATGAAAATGAACACGAACATCGTGCGAATGTCCATGGTCGTCCTCGCGATGGCCATGCCGAACCTGGTCGGTTGCGGCGCGAACCCTGCGGGGGGCTTGCAACCGGAGCCGATGTGCCGGGCCGACGCGGACTGCGACGACGGAGTGTACTGCAACGGCGCGGAGACATGTGGTGCAGACGGGGGCTGCCAGTCGGAAGCCACGCCATGCCCCGGTCGCGACTGCGACGAGGCCAAGCGCGATTGCCTGTGCGGGTTCGACCGCGACTGCGACGACGGCGTGTTCTGCAACGGCGACGAGACCTGCGGCACGGACGGTTTGTGCGTCGCCGGGACCGACCCATGCCCGGACAACGGAGTGTTCTGCGACGGCACCGAGAGATGCGACGAAACCGCAGCCGCCTGCGTTTCGTCGGGCGATCCGTGCGCTGCGCCCGAAGAGTGCGACGAGTCGGCGGCGGCGTGCTTCGCGTGCATGGGCGACTCGGACTGCGACGACGGCGTGTTCTGCAACGGGTGGGAGGCGTGCGTGTCGGGCAGGTGCATCGCGGGCGCATTGCCATGCGGGAATGGTGAAAAGTGCGACGAGGACACCCGATTGTGCTTTGCGGAGCCTGTGTCGACGACCGACGAAATACTGGGCGCTAGTTGGCTGCTGGTGGCGTACGCCTGCGATGGCACCGTTATGGCGCGAGCCAGCGCGTTCGCGGTGGGCGGTGGCCTGCTCGCGACCAATGCCCATGTGACGGACGGCGCCGCCGAGATAATTCGCACTGGCGGGCGGCTGGCGGCGTACCAGCACGAGTCCGGGCTGGAGGTCGCCGTGTCGGCGATGTGGACCCACCCAAGCTACACGGGAACGTTTAGTCCAGATGTGGGCGTGGTGCGGGCGGTCGGGTTGCCGCCGCTTCCCGTCCTGAGCATCGCGTCCTCGGACACGCTGCACAACCTGAATTACTTCGACGAGGTGAGGCTCAGCGGGTTCCCCGGCGAGCTGGGTTCGATTGACCTCATCCGCCCGAGGGCCACGATGCTGTCCGGCCACATAACGGCCCTGCGACCGTTCGACCAGTCCGCCCCCGCGACGCCGGACACGGCCATGCTGATCCAGCACGACATGCCGACGACCGGAGGCACAAGCGGATCGCCGGTGCTGAACAGTTTGGGCGAGGTCGTAGCGGTGAACAACTCCGGCAGCGTGGAAGGGCAGAGCAACTTCGCGGTGCGCGCGGACGCACTGTCGCAACTGCTCGGGTGGGTGTGGTCAGGCTCGGCGTTCCCGCTCGACCTGACGCCGTTCTCCACCGTTGTCGGCGACGGCTTGTGGACAATCGCGTGGGATGACCCAGAGCCTAACATGTGCATCTGGATAGACGGCGGAGCCGTCGTCATGGACGGCGATTGCACGGAATGGGTGGACATCGTCGACGCGGAGATCCTGTACGACCAATGTCTACCGCACTGGTCGTGGCAAAACGCGGCTGGTGTGACGATTTGGTTCGATCTATTGCCCGTGGACGACGAACAGTTCTATGTCCGGGTCTACGCCGATGGCGAATTCATAGGGACCGGTTTGATGACCCGATTAGAGGAATGACGTCCCCGAATGGCACATCGAGCCGCGCGGTAGGACCGCGCGGCTCTTTTGTGCTTGTGGTCCGATACCAAACGCGTCATAACCGCCCTTCTCGGACCAGAACAGTTCCGTAGGCGTTTAGGCAGTGCCGCAGCAGCAGGAGATGACGAAAAAAGTGGAGCAGGATCGCAGGCGCGCGGGCGCTTCGGGCGGAGTTGGTGCCGAAAACGACCGCGCCGATCCACTCGGGCGCGAACCTGCGGGACGCGCTCAAGGCGGCGAAGGCGCTCGGGTGCGCCATTCGCCCCATCCGCGGGTCGGACGACGCGGCCGTGACGCATCCGTCGTACGACGGCGCGGTGCAGGTCAAGGACTCCACGCGCGAGCTGACGAGCATGCTTCGGCGGGTCGCCGAAGGGCGCTACGCGGTGGGCGCGATCGAGCAGGCGATCGGGGCAGTGGCCGAATGAAAAGGAACTCTATGAGAAGCAAAGGCATCGTGGTATTCGCGTTCGTGTGCGCCGCGGCCGCGGCTGGCTGCGGGAACACCGTCGGCGGCACCCTCGCGAACAAGGCCCTCTTCGTGTCCGAGTGCGACGGATCGCCCGCGACCGACCTGGTGATCCTCGACTGGTCCGGCGGGGCGAGCAGGCTCTATCCCAGCGACGGCTTCCCGGGGCTGGACTTCGCCGCCTTCGCCACGACCGGCGGCGGGACGCTCGCCGCCGCCGCCACCTTCTTTCAAGAGACCGTCCGAGGCGAAGTCGTCCACATCTTCTGCGGGATGCCGTCCGTCAGCGTCGCGATCCAGAACGAAAAAGGCGGCACCGGCGCCGAAGCGACCCGCGTCTACCTCGTCCAAGCCCCTTCCCGGGCGGGCGGCGGCCAGATCGGCGAGGGCGAGTACGACCCCTGCAACCTCCGGCACGACAACAGCGCGCTGGTCTTCGGCGAGGAGTTCATCAACCTCGGTCCATACTCCTTCGACGAGTGGGTGACCATCTTCGCCAACGTGGCGGCCCACGAGATCGGCCACACCCTGGGCTTCCCGCACGTGGCCCGAACCGACGTCCCAGACTCGCCGCACGCCATCTTCGTCGAGCTGATGCTCGCCGGCCACACCGTGGACGAGATGCTCCGGCCCCAGCGTTTCCTCGCCGACGAGACCAACTGCCCGGACGGCGCGGCCCGCTCCCGCCGCCGGATCGACCCGCCCTCCATCACCTGCGGCCTGACCGAGTAGAGTGGCATCGGTCCGCGTTGACTCGGCCAACCAAACAGCGTATGATCCACGAGAACGGGAGGAAGGCGTGTTCAGGTGGATGACCGGGGTGCTGGCGCTGGCGGCCGAGTGGATCGTGTTCGCGCTGCTGGTCGCCGCCGCACTTGCCGCCGTCCTCGCGGGGGAGGCGGTGCCGTGACGGGCATGTTGGCGGCGCTGGCCGGGCGCATCCGGAGCTTTGCGCGCCGGATATCGCTGTTTGAGCTGTGGGTCGCGGTCGTCGCGCTGCTGGCCTCGATCCTGCTGCCCGCCGTGCAGCATTGCATGTTCCTCGCCGGGCAGGTAGCCGCGGCGCGGGGAAAGGGATGACAGGATGCCACAGAAGAAAGCTAATACTGAGGAGCTGATCGCGCGCATCAACGCGTGGCTCACGGACCCGCGGCTGCGGCGCGACCCGGGCAACGCGGCGCGCCTGCTTGAGGCGGCGAGGGACGGTCTGGACGGCCTGGCGAACATGGCGAGGGACAGTCTGGACAGTCTGGCGACCATCCGCCGGGGGTGCGCCGCCGCGGCGGGGGCCGTCGGGGGCGCGGGCGTCTTGGGCATCCTGGCGGCGGCGCAGGAGAACCTCCGGGGCCACGATGCCAGAGTCGCGCAAGGCCACGACGCCAAAGTCGCGCAAGGGGACCGGATGAGGCTGCTCGCGCCGCTTTGCCCCGAGTGCGGCAAACCAGCCAACGGTACCCTCGAGCGCCTCGCCGGGCGGGCTGAGTTCGACGGCGCGCCCGGCCTGGGGACCGACGTCGGCTACAGCGGCTTCACGGACGTCTGGTGGGACGAGCAGCGCACCGCCCTCGAGCGGGACGGCGAGCCGAGGGGTCCGGGCAACAGGCCGATGGTCTGCTGCGCGAACGGCCATGTATGGCCGACCGCCATCGATTATTGTTGAGCGTAGGCCAGCCGAATGCAGGAAGTGCTGCACATACCAGCGGGTAGTGCGGACCCGGACGAGGTCGGCCACCCGGTGGTCGAGTGGCCGTGGCCCGGCCGCCAGCGGCCCGAGCGGGTCTGGACGCTGCTCGCGCCCGAGGCACCGCGGTTGCCGATCGTCCCGAAGCACCAGCACAACGCGTTCCTGGAGGGCTACATGCACGACTGGGATCTCGTCGGCGGCGCGTTCCACTACTACAGCCGCCTGAGCGGGGGCGGGGTATGGCTGCTTTTGGAGTGGTAACGGCATGACGGCGCGCGGTACGGCGATTCTCGATCAGGAGTGGCAATCTCTCATTGATTGGGCGAAGGACTCCGACGGGGCGCGGCTACTTGATTTCAACCTTGTCATGTGCCGCGGGACGCCGCCCCAAATCCGCGATTGGTTCGCTCATGCGACCGACGACGAACTCCAAGTCGTGTCGCAGATCGTAGCGACGGCCCTTTTGGAAATCATCGAACGCCCGGGGTTTGGTGTGACGAAGATCGAGGGACACGAGGATGAAGGGGAGGTGACGGTATGAAGCAGCCTTGTAGGATCGGGGCCTGAAGGTCGGCCAGACGTACGATGTCGAGAGCATCGAAGTCGGGGGCTGGTACAGCTACATCCGCCTGAAGGGCTTCAGCGGATCCTTCAACGAGGCCATGTTCGAGCAGGAAGTCAATTGAGGCGGAGGCGCAAACGGGAGAATCCGATGGCGAACGACAAGGGTACGGGTGATGATTACCACGAACCAGGCTTGATTTTCAAGGGCATCATGGCGGCGCTCGCGATCGTAGGCGTGGTGAGTCTGATCGTCGCTTTCCTTAAAGGGACACGTTAAACGGAAAGGCCAGCGGCAGGAACCGATGAGCGATCATTACGATATGCTTGGCGTCCAGTCGGACGCCTCCCCCGTGGAGATCAAGAAGGCGTACCGCCGCCTGGCGCACGAGCACCACCCGGACAGGAACCCGGGCGACGCGGGCGCCGAGGGGCGGTTCAAGGAGGTCGCCGAGGCGTACGGCGTCCTCTCCGACCCAGGCAGGCGCATCCGCTACGACGCGGAGAGGCGCACCGCGCTGGCCACGGTCGTTCCGCACAGGCGCCGTCGCGTGGCCGCCCGGACCGCCCGCGGCGGGCGCGCATCGCAGCCGGCAAAGCCGACGTCTCGCAAGCTGGCGCGCCGCCCGCGCCCTAGACGGCCGACCGAATCGCGCGGCAGGAGGACGGTGACGCGGGAGTCGTTTTCGGTGCTGTGGGAAGGCGCGGGCCGGATGCCCGTCGAGGTGTGGGAGATGTTGGAACAGATGGCCACCCGCCTTCCTGGCCCGACAAGGATGCGGGAGATGGTCGAATCGGCCCTCGAGCGGACCATGGAACAGATGGCGCGTGCGGGAGGCGTTCCGCGGGGCCGCGTCAGGGCGAGGCGCCCGTAGGGCCGGGCGGACCCAAGGTCCCGCTCACGGCGGCGTACGAGTGGCGGGCCGCCCGCCGGGCGGGCGCTGCGGGAGGGGCGGCGATGACGGCCATGCTCTTCGCGTGCACCGTATCGAGGCACCCTTCGGGGTCGGTCCCGACTCGTATCGTTGCGTCCGTCATCAGCCCGATCTCGCTCAGCGCCGCGCGCAGCCTCTCGTTTTCGGCGCGCAGGCCGTCGCGCTCCTCGACGAGGTCGTCGCGCTCCTCGACGAGGTCGAGGTACTTGTCCTCGGTGACGTACGGCCACAGCACCTCGGTGAGATCCCTGTAGCGTCCTGCGGAGACGGCACGGCCCGGCGTCCGCGCGGTTCTGGTGCCCCGCTTGTTCGGCACGCTAGGCCTCATGGCCCGGGCCTCGACATGTCCGGAGGGGTGAACTTCGCGGGGGGGCCGCCAATCCGAACAGGATCCGCTGAAGGTACGCGACCTTCTCCTCCATGCTCGGGTCGTTCCGCCTGGCCCAGCTATTGAAGTCCACGCCGTCCCGCATCGGCAGCTTCCCGGAGAGTTCCTTGACCCTGAAGGCCAGATACCTCTCGCGGGCTCTGGGCGTCGTGGCGTCCTCCGCCCGCAGGCGGTCGAACTCCGCCTGCGTGATGGGGAACACGCCGGCTTTCATGTCGCCGCGCTCGTCGCCGTGGAGCTCGCCCTCCGGCTCGTCCATGACGGCGTGGAAGGTCGGGGCGTCCTCGTTGCCCATGAAGACGACCTCCTTGGCCACGGCCTTCGACAGCATCTGGGCCTTGGTCAGCAGCTCCCCTCCCCACTCGTAGCGCGACTTGGCGCGCGGTGCGGCTGTCCGGGGCGTCCGGGCGTGCGCCGAGGGGCCGCGCGGACCCCGCGCCGCTTCGGCGACCGGATGGTCCATCGCGTACGCTTGGGCCATCGCCTTCGCCCTCAGCAGGTCGGAGCCGGACGCCTGGTCGGTGGCCCGGAACTGGACGGCCCTCGGCTCCGCGGGGTGCAGGAGCGCCCGCCCGCTGTCGAAGTCCACGGACATCCACCCCGTGGGCTCGCCCCTCATGTCCAGTTGCGGCTTCGCCGCCGCCAGCAGCTCCGCGTGGCGGGCTTCGCCGAGGGCCAGGTGCTTCGTCTCGATCCTGTCCGGCGCGGCGATCCTGGATATCCGGGAGTACGCGGAGGACCTGACGCCCCAATCGTTCGGCACGCCCTTGAACTCGCCCTCGGGTTCCTCGAGCCCCCCGCGCCGCGCGTCTAACCGCCAGTCCCTGCGGATCATCGCCTTGGTCCCGTCGTCCAGGTCGTCGAACTCCCGCTTCGTCAGGTAGGACACCCGCGCCGGGTCGAGGCGCTTCGCGTCTATGTCCCGGGCGGCCTTCGCCTTCGCGTTGCGCTCCGCCGCCGAGGCGTTGGAGCCGCACCCGCTGAACCCCTCGTACTCCCCATTGGCGTGCCTTACGACAAGGTTGTGTGTGAACATTGCGCGCTCCGCTCCGCTTTTCACCGAGATGCGCGGCGGACAATCCCGCTCGGGTCGGTCTCTTTCAACCACTCCGTAAGCGCGTTGACCGCCTCGCCCCGGTCGAGGTTGATGTCCATGGCGGCATCGGCATAGGTGGAGATGTCCTCGACCGTCTCCGGCTCGAAGCCGCCGGACCACAGGAGGTAGTTCGCTTTGAGGGCCGCGAGCTGTTCGCCACTCATGCCGCGTGGCGCGGCGGCGCCTGCGGCGCAGGCGGGGCAGCGGTGCGACTTGCCGGACTCCGTCCAGCCTGGCGGCAGCGTCCTGGACTCCACTTTCGTCCCGCAGGAGTTGCACGTGAAGTCCACGGTGCCGAACCCGCTGTCGTAGCAAGACGCGAGTGGGCCGCGCGGTGGCGCGACTGACTCAGGTGGCGACGGAGGTTCAAATTCCTCATCCGTCAAAATCATCTTTTCGTTACAATCTGGACACTGCGGCGTCCCCAGCTCCCTCAGGTCCGATGGGGTCCGCCCGCGCGCATATCCGCAATGCGGGCAGTGGTACGGCAGCGGGCTTTCCGCCCCGGCTATGCGGGATATCCGGGCGTACGCCGACGCGACGAGCTGGGCGGGCTCATCGTCTTGGTCCTCGTCCCTGTAGAGCCAGCCCTCGTCGCCCTCGGCGTCGTCGTAGATCCCAAGCTCGTCGTCGGGCGCCTCGACCTCCCTGCCCGTCTCCCGGTACTCGACATCCCTGCCGGTCTCCCGGATGAGCGCGGCGACCTGCTCGACCGCCTCGGCGTCCCACGGGCGCGAGGCGAGCAGACCCCGTATCTGGTCGAGCGCGTCCGAGTCGGTGAGCAGCTCGTCGGCGGGCAGCTCCTCGGTGGCCGGCGCCCGTCCCTTCGTCTCGCCCTGCGCTGCGGGCCGCTTCCTTTTTACGGTACCCATGAAACCCCCTTTCGCCCGCCCTGGACGGGGCCTTGCTGTTTTGGCGGGAGGCACCAAGACTTTATGAAGGCGAGCGGGAATACCACCCCCCTTGTGGGGCCGAGGCGCTCGGCAAGTCCGTCCGCCTCGTCGACGCGAGGTACACCAGCCAGCGCTGCTGCCGGTGCGGCAGCGCGGCTCGGGCCAACAGGATGAAGTCGAGGGTTCAGGTGCGTGAAGTGCGGGTTCGCCGGGCACGCCGACGTGGTCGCGGCCGTGAACATCCGGGGCAACCTGCTGCGACAGAGTTCTTCGCATCCGACGGACGCGAAGAAATTCCAGGTCGCGATCTTCCGCCTCCGAGCCGCCGGGACGCCCGGCGGAGCGACTGGCGGACAGGCCGCAGTCAATCGGCCGACGATGCACGGGTCAGCCCCAGGGGGGAACCAATGTGCAAGCCATCGGCCTTGTACCGGTGGTAATTGACCGAGCGATGTCAGGAGAACATGCGCCGGAGGATGTCGTCCCGCCGCTGCCTGACGGACGCATCGGCGTCCGCCTGGGGCGGCGCGCTCGGCGCCGGGGTCGGCGCGGAGGGCGGCGGAACCTGGGCCGACGCGGCGGGGAGGAAGACGTGCAGCCGCCAGCCCTGCTGCGGGAACGTCAGCCGCAGCGCGCCCTGCGTGCCGAAGACGACGTCCTCGATCGTCAGCTCCAGGTAGCCGTGTTTGCGGATGTGGCCGAGCAGCAGGAACTCAAAGTCGGACAGGACGGTGGTGGGCTTGCTGCCTGGGAGGAGCAGGGCCACGCGCGGGCGCATCCAGGTGCCGGACCCGTCGGATATCGCCAGGCTCTGCCTGCGTAGGGCGCCTAGCTCGGCGTCGAGAGCGTCTATGTCGCCCGGCAGCTCCCTCGTGCCGCCGGCGGGCGGCCCGGGCGGACTCGGCGTGCGGCTGCTCATGTTTGCACCGAACGGCGGCATGCCGGATTATACCTTCTGGTCTTTGGCGCGACCCGCGATCCGGCCGGCCATGACGGCGATCGGCGACGGCTCCTCCAGCTCGGGCAGGCCGAGCGCCTTGAGGTGCTTGCACGTGCGCCTGGTGCGCCACGACGGGCAGGAGCAGCCCCAGTGGCCCTTCGCCTTGTTCTGCGCGACGATGTAGACGCGGCCGCTGGACTCGGACTTGATCTCGAAGCGGTTGGTCCACTGCTTGTTGTCCGGCAGCTTGACCGCGCCGCGGGGCAGGGTCAGCGCGGTCGGCGACGATGGCGGCGGTTCCTCCGCGGCGGGCGGCGACCCCTCCGGCCCCAGCGCGGTGATCGGAGACGGCTCCTCCATCTCCGGCAGGCCGAGCGCCTTGAGGTGCTTGCACATGCGCCTGGTGCGCCACGCCGGGCAGGAGCAGCCCCAGTGGCCCTTCTTCCTGTTCTGCGCTATGGTGTAGACGCGGCCGCTGGACTCGGACTCGATCTCGAAGCGGTTGACCCACTGCTTGTTGTCCGGTAGCCTGACCGCGCCGCTTGGCAGGGCCAGCGCCGCGGCGCCCGCCGACGCGTTCTTGGGCTTCGCCGCGCCCGGGTCGCCGGGCGGCTTCCCGGTCGCGGACGCGAGGTCGGCCGCGGGCTCGTCCAGTATCGCGTCCACGGCCTCCGCGTGCCTGATCGCCTCCTCCAGCGGGGTGAGCGGGCGCGCGCCGTCGTCCTTCTCGTCCGGTCGGGAGCCGACCTTCTCGATCCAGGCGATCGCCTCGTCGGCGGTGTCGAAGCCCTCCTCCCACCGGTCGCCCGCCGGGGCGCCGCCGGCCCAGGCGTCGGTCTCGACATTGTACTTCTGCGGCCCCTCGCCCGGCGCGAGGTCCTCGTCGCGGCGCACCTTCAGGAGGTACTGCGTCCCTTCCAAGGCGTTCGGGTCGCCGAACCCCTCGATGACCAGCTCCAGCTCGCCCCGCTCCTCGTCCGGGTCGCCGCCGACCACGCGGAGCGCCCCGCCCTCAACGAGGGGGAGCAGCTCCCAGGCCTCGAACGCCTCGAGGAGCCCGACGTCGCCGTAGGCCATCCTGCCGCTCGCCGCGTGATACCTGCTCATCCGCGCCTCCCGCCCGCCAGGGGCATCCGCCGCCGCCCGGCGCCGAAAGACTAAACAACGCGCGGGTTTTTTGGGTTTCCGGAGGGTTAGGGCACTCGTCCCCCCGCGTTATGTCTTGCGCGGGAGGGACACCCAGCCAGCGACGATAACGTTCGGGCCGCACGGCAACGCTGGCCATGTTAGTCGGTGGCGCCCCCGCTCCGACTTTTTTGGATTTCCGCGGCGTTAGGACAGGGCCGCGAAACGGCCGACGCCGCCCGCGGGGACGGCGCCGGAACTCCTTCCGCGCGTGGCGGATGAGCTGCGGATTCTACCTGCCCTTCAGGTGCCTGTCCGTGACCATGGGCCTGCCGCAGGAGACGCATCCGGGGGCGCCCTCCGCCAGCGGGTGCCTCTTGGACGTCCCGCAGTCGTGGCAGTACCACGTCATGGAGTCGCGCCGGCTGGCGCCCGGCAGGGGCCCCGGATCCAGTTGTCCCGTCCGTCCGCGGGTTGATCCGCGTCTTCGCGGTGCGTCGCGGTCCTTCAGTTGGATGTCCGTGACCATGGGCCTGCCGCAGGACTTGCAGGTGGGGCACCCGGTCGTCGTGCCGTCGGGTCCCTTCAGCGGGAACCTCATGCTCTCCCCGCAGCCGTGGCAGTACCACGTCTTGTCCAGCGACGGGACGCCCAGGGGTCCCCAGTCCGCGCCGTTGCGCAGCCTCGCCGCGAGCCGTTTGATCTTGTCCATGATGCCGTCCCGGGCCCCAAAGACATTATCACGCGCCCCGCTCCGACTTTTTTGGATTTCCGCGGCGTTAGGACAGGGATCCGCGCCGGGCCGGGCGCGTATAGTGCGGCGTGGGGCGAACGCGGAGGATGGCGAGGTCTTGGCGCCCCTGGGGCAAGGTCGCCCGGCGGACGCGGGCGGGGAGGGCGAGGATGACGGTCGGGGGCGCGACGGGTGGGACAGGGGCCGCCGCCGAGGGCGCGGCCAGCGGGAGCGCGGCGGAGGGGCTCCGCGAGTGCGGCGAGCGCATGCGGCGGATGGTCGAGGCGCTGGCGGAGGACTACGAGTCGACCTACGAGGGGATGAAGGGGCCGGGCGGCCGGACCCCCCGCTGCCCGCTGTGCGGCGTCACCATACCCGTCCACAAGGCCGGCTGCGACTTCGGCAGGTTCCTGGAGGAGCGGCGGACGGCGCCCCCGGCGCCGAGGGGGCGCGAACGACCGCCGCCCCCAGACGCGGAGGCCATCGTTTCGGAGGTCTCCCAGCGAATGGATGGCCTCTTCGACGCGTACAACCGGACGCGGCGTCCGGCTGGCGGCCCGGGCGAGGCCGCCGCGCCGTGGCCGCCCAGCGCGGAGTGGCTGTGGCGGCTGCACGCCGCCCACATGCAGACGCGGGGCTGGACCATCGTGGCCGAGGGCGGCCTCCAGGTCGACGGCCCGGCCCAGCAGGAGGCGTTCAAGCCGATATACGACGTGCTGTCCCGCCTCGCCCCTTGCCGGGCGTTCGACGGTCCCGCCAGGGCCGCCGCGTGGCCGCCCAGCGCGGAGTACCTGTGGCGGCTGCACGCCGCCTACATGCTCAGGCGGGGCTGGGCCGTCATGACTTTGAGCGGCCTCCAGGTCGACGGGCCAACCCAGCGGGAGGCGTTCGGGCCGATATGCAACGCGCTGTCCCGCCTCGACGCGGCGCGGATGGCGGACGGCCCGCAAACCGAATCGTACGACGTGGCCTGCCTCCGGTTGGGGTCGCCGCGCGCGGTCGCCGCCGAGAAGGACGAGGCGATCGCGCGGCTGGTCGTGGCCCTGGGGGAGGGCGAGGGTCGCGTGCCACCCGGCCTGCCGGAGGAACAGCCACATGACGAGCGACTGCCCGTCCACGCACTTCATCAAGCGCGAGTGCACGTGCCGGTGCGACTGCCCCGCCGGGCCGCACAACGCGGCCATCGACGCGGCGATCGCTGGGGCGCCGAGGGCGGCGGACAGGTCGTAGGCGCGCTTGAGCGCGCTCGACGGTGCTGATGCTGAAGTGGGCGACGGGCGTGCTTGCGGCGGCGGCGTTCGGCGAGCGCCGGACGCGGCTCGGCGAGTCGGCGACGGTCCTGACGCTGACGGCCGTCCTGATGGCGGCGACCGTCGCGCTGCCGATTCTGTTCGTGGTGGCGCTCGTGGCGCCGTAGCCGCGGCCCTGCTCGGGTGCCGCGCCAAGGCGCGACGCTTTTCATTTTTGCAGGCTTAGGACACGCGTCGCGGGGCCGGTCGGTTACGGTCTGTCACCGGCCGCCCCTGCGGGGCGGCGCCCTCCCCTCCCGAGGCCCGGTCCCCCCGAGGCCCGGGCCGGCCCCCTCCGCCGACCGCCCATCGGGGCCGCCCCTGCGGGGCGGCCGTCTCCCCCTCCCCCGCCGCCCGCGGCCCGCGGCCGAGGTCCGCGGCCCCCGCCCGACGCCCCGCGGGCCTCCGGATGGCAATCGGCCGCCCCTGCGGGGCGGCCCTCCCCCCGACCAGGGATGTGTTCCGGAACCGAAGGCACAGTCCCGGGAGCCCCCGCCAGCGGCCCCGGCCCGCGGGTCCCGGAGCCGCCCCGTCCCCATCCCCAAGGCCAAGTTCGTCATCGACTGACGCCCGGAGCCCCCGCCGGCGTATAGTGGGCCATGAGGCTCCTCAAGTGCATCGCGGGCGCGGCGGCATGGCTCTGGTCCGACCGCGCGACCGACTTCGTCGTCGGCCTGCTCGGCTGACGCCCGACTCCGCGTCCGCACGTCGCCTCCCGCCATCCCCCTGTCCGGCGTACCCATGTCCATCCCGTCCGTCGCCTTCCTGCCCGCGCCTCCGAGGGGCGGTTCGCCGCCTCGACCGAGTTCGTCCAGCGTCAGGATGTTCCCGCAGGCCTGCGGCACCCGCCCGAGCGCCACGCAGGGGACCCCGCCGCCCGGCCCCGACGCTGCGCGTCGGCAGCGAACGAAAAGACGGGCCGCCGGGAGGGTTGCGGCGGGAGGGGCAAGCCATATCGGGGCGGGTGGCGTATCGGATATCCCTGCGGGGCCAGCAATGGCATCTCGTCGCGTCCGTTAGAATTGACGATGGAAAACGAAAAAGGAAAAGCCGCAGCAGAGTGCCGCGCCAGTTGCGTGCGATTGCCCATGCCATCGCTTCGTCTGCGCCGGATTCGCGACGGTACCTTGCGGCGACGGCAGGGCGTGCGTCGGGTTGTCGCCGTTTGACCCATGCGTGAAGTGCGGGCGGCGGCGCGGCGGCTAGCTGACATCCGCAGACCGGGCGACCCCCTCACTGCCGCTCCGCCGCCTCCCTGCGGGCGGCCTCCAGGTCGAGCATGCGGTACTTCGCGGCCACCCGCAGGTCGTCCATGGCCGCCCGGAGCCACCCGGGCGAGTCCGCCGGCGGGTCGGCGCCGAGGGCCTCCGCCAGCTCGCGGGCCATGCCGAGCAGGTCGCCGGCGCCCACGCCGTCGATCCCCGGCTGGGGCGCCGGCGCGCCCGGCGCCTGGCCGTCCGGCGCGCCGAAGCGGAACTCCATCCACCTCGACTGGTCGCTGTCGTAGTCGGCCCGCGCGCCCCCCACCCGGCCGCTGCGTACCGCGCCGCGAGCCGGTCGCGGAAGATGCCCTCCACGCCCCGCTTCCTCCAGCGCCAGCGCTCGCTCAGGCGGCCGTTCAGGCTGCTCAGCAGGATCCGCACCGCGACGCCGCCGCCGCGGGGCGCCTCCGCGGCGCGCGCCAGCAGAGCCTCGTCCAGCGCCCTCTCCAGGCGGTCCACGACCTCCTGCGTCTCGCCCCAGCCGCCGGCCGGCGGCGGGCGGAGGACCGAGTCGTACATCTCCGGCGTCACCATGGGGTCACCTCCCGGCCATCTTAGGCCGGGCCGGGCGGCGGGTCAACCGCCCATCGAATGGCGTGGCCGGACGCAGATGATGTCCGTCGCCGCAGAGAGACCGACAGCGCCGGCCATGTTCGCGTTCGCGGTTATCGGCGGTTGCGGAACCCGCGTTACCTGATGGTACGCGCCGCCGCAGCGGAAGGTCACGGTCCTAGCTAGGACGCCATTTTGTCACGTGGAAATGGAAAGGGCCGCTGGGGTCATGGCCCCGACGGCCCCTTGCGGGAAAGAGAAGCGTGCGCGCGCCCTCGCGGCCCCTACGACTGAATGGTGACTGTGACCTGATGCGTGCCGTCGTTGCGGGGCTTGCGGAACGCCGTCACATCGATCATCGCCCCGGGGGTCTGCGCGGCCGCGGCCAGGAGCAGCCCCGCGAGGTGCAGCGCCGAGTCCGTGCAGAGCGAAATCCCGACCGTCTTCAAGTCCTTCAGCCTCTTCTTTGAGCCGAAGACCGGGTACACCTTCGCCGCGCGGATGTTTTTGTTCAACCCCCCGACCGTCCTCCTCTTCGTGTTCGTTTGCACTATGTTTCTCCAATCCGGCGAGGTCCGCGGCGTGCTTGGCGGGGCTGGCTTCTCGCCTTAGCTGGGCGGAGGTGGGCATCCGGACGCCTACGGAAAAACGCCCCCGCTGGGCCGAGTCCAATAACCCCATTGTATTGTTTTGCGATTAAAACAAAGCAAAATGGGCGCTGCCTCGTTCACATTCTGCGACCTGTTCGCCGGCGTCGGCGGGTTCCGCCTCGGTCTGGAGTCCATCGGCGGAAGGTGCGTCTACTCGCTGGAGAGGGACCGGTTCTGCCGCAGGACGTACGGGGCCTGGTTCGGCGCGGAGCCGGAGGGGGCGGACATTGAGGACGGCTTTGACCCAGCGGCTGTGCCGCCGCACCACATAATGGCGGCGGGGTTCCCGTGGCGGGCGGGCCGCCCGCCGTATATGGTAATGTTTTGACGGATGCCGCGTGCGCGTGCCCCGACCGGGGCCGGGAGGGACGAGCGATGAAGGTTGGGGACACGGTGCACATCGACACGGACAACGAGGAGTGGGGCAGGGTCGCCTCGGACGGGACCGTCCTGGAGATCGGGGAGAGGGACGCCCTGGTCAACGCCGCGAGCATCCGGGCGAACATACTCGTGCCGCTGTCGGACATCTCCGAGACCGGCGGGGGCGGCCCGGGCGAGGCCGACGCCGCGATGCGCGACATGGATCTCGGGCGGATCGCGGCCGGGCTGCTGCGCGGGGCGGCGGCGTACTCCGAGCTGGAGGTCGTCCGCCGCGCGAAGCAGGCCGTCGAGCGCGGCGGGGAGTGGGCCGAGTGCGGCTCCTGCGGCGGGTGGCACCCCGCCGACTGGCACGGGGACTGCCGCGACGACGAGATGCGCCTGCCCCTCGACCCGCAGTCCGTCCTGGACAGCGCGACCGCCGAGGAGCTGGCCGCGATCGCGCCGCGCCCCGACCAGTCCTGGATGCCGCCGCGCCCGACCTTCCGGCGCGGGCCGCTGGGGCCTGCCGGCTGGGCCACTGGCATCGGGCGGATCGCGGCGAGGCTGCGCGCGGGCGCGGATGGGCGCCGGACGCCCTCGGAGGTGGACGGCGCGACCGCCGAGGAGCTGGCCGCGATCGGGTCGCCCGCCGACGAGGACCGCCCCGACCGGTACGACCCGGCCTTCTGGCCGTGGCGCCAGGATCCCCCCGGTCGTTCGCGCGGTTTCTCGGCGGCCTCGGCCGGCTTGGCCGCCGGCGACGTCCTCCGGTTGGTCTACCGCGCGCTGCGGGCGGCGAAGGTTTACCTCGGGAGGGACACGGAGTACGCCGCCAACGGGATCGTCGGTGTGGAAATGGGGGCCGGCGCGGACGGCCAGGCCCAGATCGCGTTGACGACGGGCATTGGGGAGGGCATGCAGACGTGGATACTGGACGCCGAGTCCATCCTGGAGGCGGATATGGATTCGGCGGTGGATCTCAATGGCCCAGACCCGGCCACAATTTGGAAGCGACACAGGGGTTTGAGCGACATGTCCGAGGGATCCGCGCCCCGCGAACCAGGCCTGTGACCATTGGACAGGGGCCGCCCCTGCGGGGGCCGGCGAAGACGACCGGGCGCGGACGCGGATCACGCTGACGATGGACGACGAGCGGACATGGGCGCTGGACGCCGAGCCAGTCCCGGAGTCGGGTTCCGGTTCGGACACGGAGCCGAGGGGCGGAGATGCGACCGAGGGCAGCTAAGGCGTTCTGGTGCGCCGCCGCGCTGTGGGCCTTCTCGTGCCTAGCCTGCGGCGCGGCTTGCCGGTGCAATCCGGCGTTCCCGAACTTCCCGTCGCGATTTTGGCACCAGCCGTGAGGAGGTCGAACGTGAAGAAGGGCGAGCGAAACGACGGGCCGGACTACCTGAACCTCCTGAAGTGGCTGGACGTACCGCACCTGCGCGGGCTGGTCGAGCGGAACATGCGCGGCGTGCCGGGGATCTTCGTCAACCGCCAGAGGGCGAGGCTCGCCCGTCGCAGCCGCCGCGCCGCGCCCGAGGCGTAGCCTCGCGTTCGCCTAGATCATCCGCAGAGCCTCCCGACCGCCTCCGCAACGGCCTCCGGCGGCGGGTTCCCCTTCGCGCGCAGGTACTCCACTCGCACGCCCCACGGGTTCCAGGCGACGCGGTAGCGCTTCTCGACGTTCGCGTGGTCGCACCACGTGACGACCGGGCAGCCGCACGCCGCCGCGAGGTGCAGCGGCCCGCTGCTGGGGCCGACGGCGCACTTCGCCCCCCTCAGGACGCCGCACAGGAGTCCGAGATCGATCCCGCGCAGGTCGTCGGCCCCGCCGTACATGCGGTTGTCGGGGCCGCCGCCGCAGGAGACGGCCAACCCCGACGCCAGCAGCAGGTTGACGAGTTCGCCGGCGGACTCCTCCGGATACGACTTCCTGAGCGGCGAGCCGCGCCCCTTGTGCAGCGGCTTGGGCGGGCGAAAGAAGCAGACCACGCTGAACCGCGAATCCACGGCGTCGCCCAGGAGGCGGTGTTCCTTCGGGCCAGCCGCGATCCCGCGCCACTCGGCCCGCGGGTCCATGACCGCGCCGGCGGACGCCTTGGCGGCGGCGATCCTCGCGGCGGTGCCCTTGGAGGGGCTGGACAGGCCCTGCCATATCGCGTGGCCCCGGACGCCCTCGATCCCGATGAACTTATCGGCGAAGTCCTCGTACAGGTAGGCGTTGCGGTCCGGCGCGGCGACGAACGTCCTGTCGAACGCGCGCGACCTCGCGCGGACGAGCGGCGCCCACTGCGCCACCTCCCACCCGAATTCCCCGATGTACGGGCCGGCGAACAGCGTCATGGGCGCGCCGTCCTCAGAATGGCCTCGCCCCTCGGCGAGCCGCGGATCTCCAGCGCCATGCCGTGCGCCAGCGCGAACTCGTCCACGGCGCGGCGCACGCCCCCCGAGCGGTAGTCGTCCGCCAGCACGGCCCCGCCCGGGGCCAGGACGCCGAGCGCGAGGCCGAGGTCGTGCGAGCAGCCGGCCTCGGTGTGGTCGCCGTCGACGTGGATCAGGTCGAACCCCAGGGACAGGTCGGCGCCCATCTCCCGCCCCCAAATCTGGAGGAACGCGCCCCTCAGGGACCTGATGTGCTGGGTGTTCGTGATCCGGATCGAGGCGTTGTACGGCTTCAGCAGCCCGCGCGCCCAGGGGATCCACGGCCCGCCCTGGCCGCCGTGCGCGCCGTTCTCGGCGTCGAGGCCGATGTAGCAGGCCCCCGGGCAGGCCGCCAGGAACGCCAGCGCGGAGTAGCCCGCCCGTACGCCGATCTCCAGGATGCTCTTCGGCCGCAGCTCCGCCGCGATCCCGTGCTTGATCCGGTAGAGCTCGCGGTAGGGGCCGCCGTCCCACCGCTCTAGGCCCGCGGTGTCGCGGGGGCAGACGGCGTCGCGCGGGAATTCCCAGGCCATGTCACCCTCCTTCGGAAGGGGCCGGCGTCGTCGGCGGCCTTCGCGCCGCCCGGCGGAGCCTCGCACGACCTGGCCGGGCGAAACAAATCAAGGCGCGGCCGGGCCGCTTTTGTTCCGGCGTGGCCGCTGGCCGCGCTGATGGTTCTTCGGATGAAAGGCGCGGCGGCTACTCGCCGTGCTCGTACCTGCACTCGCCGCACAGGCCGTCGCCCCCAGCGGGCCTACAGCAGTAGGCGCAGGGGATGCTGCCCGCGGCCGGGGGCTTGTTCTTCCGCCGCCCAGCCAGACAGGCGCGGCAGTAGGAGTCGCCCGGCATGGAGGGGTCATCCCCCTCGTCCGCCGACAGCTCGCCGTGCGGGAACGGCCTCTCGCAGCCCGCGCACAGCGCGTTGCCCTCCTGCCAGCAGCCGAGGCAGAGGGCGCGCCCGGCCTTGTCCGGGTGCGACGCGGGCTGGTCCTCGGAGTCGGACGCGCCGCCGTCCATCGTCTTGCCGCATTCGGCGCACCTGGCCCGGGCGGCGAGGCGGGACGCGACGGCCAGCGCGACGCGGTCGTAGTCCACCGCCCCCGTCCCGGCGCCTCTGTTGGACGGGTTAGGATCCATGTCCAAGTCATCGGGGACGTTCCGGGACGAGTCGAAGTGGCACGGGCAGCGGCAGTCGGACCCGCCGCAGCAGCAGGAGCTGGCCCCGCCGCACCCGCGGACGCCGTTGCAGCTATCGCACGGCGCGGCGCGCTGTTCGGCGTCGCATGTCCCGCCGCAAAGGGTGTCGTCGCAGGTCGGCGTCGGGGGGATGGTGTCGTGGTCGTAGAGCGGCTCCGCGGTCACCCCGCCGCATGCCCGGCACCTGTACCTGGTCGGCGCCTTGCCGCCGCCCCGCGCTTCATCGCCCATTTCACAGACCCTCCGAGAACATTCGCGCGTGGTCCAAGACAATATCAGTCCGAGAGCGCATCGCGCTCTCCCCCAACGAATCGGGGCCGCCCGAGATGGGCGCGTCCCGCCGCCGAGCCTACTTGATGTGGCACTGGAGGCAGAGGTAGCTCCCCTCGATGGGGACCCGCAGGAAGTTGCCCAGGCCGTTGTTGTGCGGGGTGTGGCACTCGACCCGCTTCACCCCGCCGACGGTCACGAGCCGGACGCCGGAGCTGCCGCCGCCGGGGCCGAAGGTCGCCGGGTCGTTCCACCGCTGGCCGATGTAGGTCGTCGGGTACGCGACCCCGATCGGGTGAGGTCGGTCCCGCCTGTCCCCGCTGGGCAGCACGGTGCTCCCGACGCCGCCGCCGTAGCTGTCGAGGGCGGTGACCCCGTCGTGGCAGCTCAGGCAAAGCTTGCTCGTGCCCTTCGGCTGCCCGGCGGAGCTGCTGAACATGGCGAACGTCTGCTCGGTCTCGGCGTGGTTCCACAGGAGGTTGCGCTCGCCGAGCTCCGGGGTCTGCGCGCCGTGCGGGATGTGGCACGGCAGGCACACCTGGTTGCCCTCGATGCGGATGCCCGAGTAGTTGTTGAGGTTGTGCGGGCTGTCGCTCACCTTCGTGGACGGGTAGGTGGACGGATCGCCCAGCGTGACCCCAGCCACCGCGAAGACCCCAAGCGCCCCGAGAATGGCCGCCGCCGTCGCAAGTCGCTTCGTGTTCATGGTCTTCCTCCTTGTTCCGTCGACGCTCCGGTCAGTCAAGGATGGTCCTCGCCATCCTGTTGCTGATTATACCGTCCGGGGCGGGCGAGTCAAATCGGCTGCGCGGCGTCCGGATGTCTGGCCCGCGTGGCCCATAAAAGCCGCCGCGGCGGGCGCTCCGCCCGTCAGAACTCGTGGTGGCGGTCGGCGATGGCCCGCCGGAAGCCCGGGAAGCCGTCCTTCATCTCCCGCGGCGTCAGGAAGTCGCCCGGGTCCTTGGGCTCCGGGGGCCTCAGCCACATGCTGACCACGACCCTGACGCGGTCGTTCTCCCGCGGGGCCGCGTTGATGAACTGCCTGCGGTCGTAGACCTGCTCGATGATGTCGTCGTCGGTCTCGTAGGCGACCTCCACCTCGTCGTCCACGACTCGGGTGACGGTCCCCTCGTGGACCTCGCTCAGGCAGAGGGTCCCGTTGTCCGGGGGCTTCCCGTTTTCGCTCATGGCCTTCGCTCCCTTGCTGCCCGCCATTATACACGTTGTCCGGCCCGATGGGCAGCTTGACCGCCGGGGCGGGTCGGGCCTATAATGCGGCGTGAAGGTGGAGAGCGACACGACGGTGAGGCTGACCCTGACGCCAGACGAGGTCCGGCTGGCCATCCATGACTGGGTGAAGAAGAACTACGGGGGAAGCCTGACCATACAGGGGGTTAATTTCCAGTTCGAGTCCGAGGGCGAGTCCGACACCTGGCCGAGGGAGACCACCCTGGCCGACCAGGCAGCTTGAGATGGCCGCTCCGCCCGTGGCCGGGCGCGGGCCGCAGACAAAAAACCCGCCGAGAGTTAGCGTACCCGATGGCAGAGGCCCGGCGGGTGTACTGCCGTGAGCTGCCCTGCGGCGCGCCCGGCGGGTGTGCCTCCCTGTTCTATCGCCAGGGGCCCGCGCCGGACGACTGGGCAGCAGGCGAAGCGACGGGAAACATCGGGTGCGCCGGCTGAGGCGTCTGGTGCATCTGCACGGCGACGAGGATCCCGCTCCCGTTGCAGTCCGGGCACGACCGGAAGTAGAGTCCGTCGCTGCTCCACTCGCCGGCGTTCGGCGGCACCCATGGCGGCGGGCATGGCAGCATCCCCTGGCCCGCGCACCGCGCGCATTTCGCCGCCGCCATAGTTCAGCACACCTCCCTCGTCCGCCGAAACCACGTTCATCGAGAGTTTATCGAGCGGCGCGGATGTCACGGAACTCGCGCGCACTTGAGGCGACCTCCCAGCCCCGTCGCACGGCGGGCGAGGTTGACGCCGAGGGCCGCGCGGGCTAGGATGACTGGGGAGGGCCGGGACGCCGCGGCCGTTATCGGCCACTCCGGGGCGACCTGCCTTCCGTAGGCACATCCGCGCCGGGCGGCGCGGGCCGGAAGGGAGACGGACATGCTCAGCGCGAACGACGCAAGGGGATTGATCCAGAAAGCCTGCGGGCCGGGTAACACCATCTTCGACGAGATGATGGCCAGCATCGACCGCCGGGTCACGGAGGCCGCCAGCGAGGGGAGGCGGGAGCTGCACCATCCCCTGTGGGTTCCCCCGCAGGAGGGGAACCCCATGCCCCCGGCCCTCACGGGGGACATGGAGAAGTCCATCCGGGTCGAGCTCGAGAGGCTCGGGTTCAAGTGGACCCACTACCCCCGCCCGACCGGGAGCGATGACCCGAGGGAGTGCGACTATGACACGATCTCATGGTGACGAAACGGCCACGTGCGACGCCGCGACATGGAGGCGGCTGGTCGCCTCCGTGGGGATGCGGGACAGGGTGAGCCGCAGGCGGGGGTCGCCGCACGGCTTGTTCTTCCATGTCGTGCTGGAGCGGGACCGCGGGGGCCTGTCCAGCGAGGGGACCGGGGACACGCTGGAGGAGGCGTACCGCCGCGCGGCCAACGGCCAGAGCCTCGACTGGGCCGGCGCGCTGGGCAAGATGCGCGACCGCGACTGCGAGGGGATGATGCACCTCTGATCCCGGGTTCGGCGCGCATCGGAAACGCCGTCGGTCGCGCGGGGGCTAGAGGCCGCGCGTGAGCGCGGCCCCGGCGACGATCGCCTTGGCAAGGTCGGCCGCTGGGTTCAAGCCGGAGTTGATCGCGTCGACTATCTCGCTGGCCTCCTCCCATGACGTGTACAGGTCGCCGACCTCATTTTCGTCCCGGTCCACGATGATCCTGTCCGGGCTGCCGTCCAACGACGGGCTCAACCGGAACGGCATCCTGCTCCTCAAACTTTTCTGTTCGCTCATTTTCGGTTCCTCCGTCGAGTATTATAGCGCGGCGGCGCGTATAGTCTGGCGCATGGCGGGTGTTACATGCTTGGGAGGTGGAACATGAACGGGAAGACGGCGACGTTGACGTTTATCGGGACGGTCGCGGTCGCGTGCCTGACCGTCGCGGCGATCCTGTCGGGGGACGCCATGAAGCAGAGTATCGCGGAGCAGCAGGCGAAGAGCCGGGAGGCGATCGTCATTGAGCTGCCCGCGGGCAGGAAGCTCGTGTCGGCCACCTGGAGCGGCGACATTCAGGTCTGGCTCCTGACGCGGGACATGCTCGAGGACGACCGGGCCGAGACATACGAGTTCTACATGGGCGGCTCGAAGCACAACGTCGACGCTGGGGCGGCCACGGGGAGATTCACCATCAAGGAGACGCCTCCATCGAGGCCTTGGTAGGCACGCCGCGCATGTCCGAGGTTCAGGAAGGTCTTGCAGATCGCGCGGGCCTTGCTGTCTATCTTGGCCGCCGCCGGCGGGAGATAACCCGATGGACTCCCCATCGCGGCTGATAACCGCCGTTGTAAAGTCCTGCCGATGGCGACCGTGCCGGAGCGACGACCATGGAGCAGATTGACCCGCAGTCCGAGACCTCGGCGAGCGCCCATTTTTCCAGCGGGGCGGCGCGCGCACGATGCGGCATGGTCCCCTTTGGCTGGATGGACGGGGATGGCGCGGCGGAGCTCGTCAAGCGGTCGGGCCGCGCGGTCCTGATGAAGTATGTGCGCATGTCCGACGGCCGCCTGCTGTTCGCCGACACGAGCGGCGAGTGCCCGAAGCACGCCTCGGCGGTCGGTCCGGGCGATACGGCGGCGAGCGCCGGCTTCGTCGCGGCGGCGCGCGACTTCGTGATGGTACCCACGACTGGCTCGTCCACCTTGGGCGTCGGCCCGGCCGAGGGCGACGAGAAGGCCATAGCGGATATGCTGTTGGGCGACTGAGGGACATACTCGCCCTCGCACCGGCGACAACCGCGTTCGCGCGCGGGAAGAACGACTCGTTGACCTCCGGGCAGGCGGTCACCAAAGCGGGCCGTGTTCGACCAGATGCGGAGATGTCGGGAGCGAGGATGCCGCGCCGGCATCCTAGCTTGACTTGTGCCGCCCGCCCGCGTACGATGCAGGCGGGACGGTTCTGCCAGAACTTATCCGGAGAACATCGTCGCACCGGGTCGGTATGTGGCCCTCCGGGATCGAACCGCGCGGGAGGAATGGAAGAATGGATTCACAACCAATGCAAACGGAGCTGGTTCCGATGCAGCGCCAGACGATCTCGGTCGGCGACTCGGCCTGCTTCACGAAGACGATAACCGAGGCGGACGTCGTCCGGTTCGCGGACGCATCCGGCGACCGCAACCCCCTGCACCTCGACGAGGACTACGCGAGCCGGACACGGTTCGGGCGCCGCGTGGCGCACGGCGTCCTGTCCGCCGGCATGATCTCGGCCGTGCTGGGGAACAACCTGCCCGGCCTGGGCACGATCTTCTTCGAGCTGAGCGTCCGCTTCGTCCGGCCCGTCTTCCTCGGGGACACCGTGACGGCGAGGGCCGAGGTCTCGGAGATCACTGGCCCCAAGCGCGTCCGTCTGCTGGTCTCCTGCGCGAACCAGCGGGGCGAAGAGGTGACTGTCGGCCACGCCGTGGTGGTTCCGCCGCCGGGGACGCGGCTGGAGGGACACGATGCCGACGCCGCGGTACCGGGAGAATAGAGCGGCGAGTCGCCCCGCCGGTCCTGTTTTCGCGCCTTGCCGCGCCGCCGCGCCGCGCCTACGATGTGGCGCGCCGGGGAGGCGCCGTCGGAGGGCCGCACATGAACGCTCGTGATCTCCTGAAACTACCAAGAGAGGTGACGGTTGACATAAGCATCCTCAAAGGCTGCTACTACTGCCATGTTCCTGAGATCGCGGACCTCTGGCCGTCCGGCTGGTATGGATACGGGTGCTGCCCGGACTCCGCGTTTTCATCCACATCTCGCGTCAAGATCGGTTTCGTCAAGTTCCAGCACACCGATACCCGAAGATTCTGGGCTTTAGGGGTCGTCTTCTTCGATGACAAACCAGTCATGATTGTACAAAACGCCGGCAGGGAGGGAGACGACCACGCCAGGCGGTTCATGCTCGACCCAGAGCTTTACAGAGACATGCTTTGCTACCTAGCCGGAGCTTTTGCGGCCTTGAAAACCTCCGAGACTTGCAGTAGCTTGGAAGTTAAGCGGGATTTGCTCGGCATGGATGAGGACCGGGCTGATCTTACCGATTTCTATGGCAATAATTTGGAAACAGTTGGTTCCGCCCTAGATTGAATTGGAGAGAACCCGATGTGGCGGATGAGCGAGGGCGGCGAAGGGATCCTGACCGGCGCGCAGGCCAAGCTGGTCAAGCTGGCCATCGCGGAGTACGCGGGGCGGCTGGACGGCACCGGCGCGTGGGGCGGCTGGGGCGGCGACTGGGCGCGCGTCGAGCAGGTGGCCCGCATGGGGCGGCCGCAGTTGCTCCACATGCTCGCGACGGTGGCCCGCGCGCTCCTCGACCCCCGCGCCCCGCAGCCGCCGACCACGGCGGACAGCGAGTCGGCGGCCTACCAGATATTCATGCTCCTCGGCGGGGCCGTCGAGGCCGAGATCGGCATGTGCGGGCCGAACTCCGGGCGGAGTGGCATGCGCCGCCCGCCGCCCGAACCAACCACAGTCAGGCAGGCGATCTCCGACGCGCTGCGGGAGGCCGGCTGCTGCAAGGACGCGGATGACGAGTCCGGCGGGAAGTGCGGGCGGTGCTCGTGGTGCGCCCCCGACCCGGAGTGCGTCGATCCGAGCGAGTGGGCCGGGGCGCTGGAGGCGCTGGCCGACCGGGTGCTGTGGGACAGGGACTGGGAGATGGAGGGTCTCCTCGCGGACGCGGAGCCGGGTTTGGCCGACTCCATCAAGGGCGCGCTGGCGATCGGCGGCGGCTACTTCTCGACCCCGGCGCCGGAGCCGACGGCGGCGGAGGCGACCGCGGCGCGGGCGTACCTCGAGTCCGTCCGCGCGGAGATGCTGAAATAGGGCATTGAAGAACGACTTCACCATCGCGGACGGGGTCGCGACCGTCGAACTCACCCAGGGCAAGTCCATGTGGGCGACCGTGGAGGCGCTGCCGTTCCTCGCACCGTACCGCTGGTACGCCCTACACCATGGTCGCACATGGTACGCTGTAACGAATGTCCGGCTTCCGGATGGGCGCCGGACGGCGCTCAAAGCGCATCGACTCCTGTACGGGTTGGAATCCGAGGATCCGCGCCAGATCGACCACATCGATGGCAACGGGCTGAACAACCTCCCATCCAACCTCCGGATCACCGACGCGGTCGGGAACGCGAACAACCGACACGGTAAGCGGCGCTGGCTCGACGGCGCGCCGCCGACGAGCAGGTTCCCTGGCGTGTACTGGAACAAGTCGAAGTCCAAGTGGCGGGTCCAGATTAAACTCGCCGGGAGGCACATCCACCTAGGGTATTTCGATATTGAGGCGGACGCCGCCGAGATGTACCTCCGCGCTAAGGCCATCCGCGACGCGGGCGGGAGTCGCGAGGAGATCCGGGCGACGCGATCGTCCCAGCATCGATGACACTGAAATAGGGCTTTGACCCCCGCGGCCTGTGTGTTGATCCCGCGCCAGATCCCGAGGGTGCGGTTCCACGGCGGCAGGATCTAACCAAGTGCTGCCGACGATCGTGGCCCACGATGTACCGCGGCTCAACGAAGGCAGCGGAAATTCTTTCGCCGCTGGGCGAAGGCGGAGATGCTAGACATTAAGAAGCGGCGCGCTTCAGTTATCGACGGAATCGACGGTTTAGGTCTTCGGCGCTGGCTGTTGGCCGCCGTTCGTCTGGCCGTTCCGCCTCGCGGCCCTGACCGCCTCGGTGACGGCCTCCAGCCGCGCGTTGTAGTCGATGTTGAGCCGCTGGAGCAGTTGCGAGTTCTGCTCCACCGCCATCTGGACGCCGACCATCGCCTCGCTGTTCTGCTGCACGCACTCCAGCATCTGCGTCAGGCGCTTGTCGCCGTCCCGGAGGCTGTCCACGGCCTCGATGTTGGCCAGCACGACCTGCTTCAGCAGCTCGAGCGTCTTAGCGTTCTGCTGGTCCTTCCTCCAGTACAGGAGGGACACGAGCAGTATCGGCACAATCAGCAGGCATACGATGTACACGTCCGGCGTCATCGGTCCTCCTCGCGCGCGCGCCTTAGCGGGCAGTCCAGTTGGCAGTCCGGCGCGCCCGCCGGAATAGTCAGATCGTTCAGGTAGTCCAGCGTCTGGTTCAGGTCGCGCTGCTCGGCGTCGGTGATGCTGCCCGCCTTGCCCTTCTCGATCAGGGCGTCGATTTGCCTTTGCATCAACCCCGGCACCTTGCGGGGTTTCGCGCCGCTCGGCAGCTCGTTGAGCAGCGCGACCCTCCGTTGCTGCCGGCAGGCGAAGCACGCTTCCATTATCTGATTGTTCTGCACTTCCGCCTTGATGCTCAGCTCCAGGCTGCGCAGGGCCGTGCGCCGATCCATCTCCAGCGCGCGGTTTTGGCTCATCATGATGACCGGCGCCTGGATCGCGCCCAGGGAGGACAGGACGAGGTTCAGCAGGATGAACGGGTACGGGTCCCACACGCTGCACAGGCCCGCCGCGTTGGCGGCTATCCACAGCGCGATGGCCGCCAGGGACGCCGTGATGAAGCCCCAGCTCCCGGCCAGGGACGCCAGACGGTCGGCCAGCCGCTGGCCGAGCGTGCGCTCGTCGTCCATCTCCTCGACGACGCTCTTCCTCGGACACCCCGCCAGGACCCTGCGGATCAGCGCCTGCTCGTTGGGCGTCAGGCCGGAGAGGACGGCCTCGGAGTCCTCGTCGAGCGCGGGGCGCGCGGCGCGGTGCCGCTCCAGCAGCGCCTTGAGCTCCTCGTTCTGCTTATCCCTCGCAGACATCCCACTTCCTCTCCAGGTCCGAGATGTCCCGGACGATGACCTCGTGTATGTCGTGCGTGGACTTGAACTTCTGGCGGAGTTCCCACAGCCTCTCCAGGACCCTGTTGGCCATCAGGTCGCCGGTCGGCGCCTCGCCCTCCCACGTGCGGCCGTGGCTGCTCCCCTTCCGCAGCATGTCGAAGACGTCGTCGGCCGTGTCCCAGTCCTCTCGGTTCATGGCGTCGACCAGCACGTCCATCGCCCTCTCCGCGAGCTCGTTCCCGCCCAGGTCCGGCTGCTCGTAGAGGTACTGGCTGTCCGCGCCGAAGCGCACGAATATCCGCCTGCGGGCGGTGCGGGTGAAACCGGCGTCCCGCTGGGGGGCGGCCGCCTTGCTGACGCTGTGGTACGCGCTCACGACGGTGCCCAGGGAGTTAAAGATTACAACACCGCCTTGACGCGGCCGCGGATGCCCGCTACAATGCGCATGCCCGAGACGGACTGGTGGGAGGGACTGCTGCTGCGAAGCTCTCCGAAGGACGAGGCGAGGAAGGCCGTGCGCGACGCCCGCGCCGACAGGCGGTGGCTCAGGCGCACCGAGCGGAGGCTCTGGCTCCTGCGGACGGCGTTCCGCGGGCGCCCGGTCCGGGTGCACGAATGGCATGTCCCGTCCCTCGGCGACGCGGAACTCGAGCTGCCGGAGGCGGAGCGCGGCGCTGGCTGGCTGGACGTCCAGATCGAGATGCCGCCGCTGCCCGGCGACGTCCCGTCGTCCGCTGCGGACATCGTCCGCTGGTACCGCGAGTTCAGGAGCCTCCCCAAGCGCCTGCGGGACCACCTGCCCGGCTTCCACTGCCGGTGGGTGTTCACGGTCGAGGGCCGCCGCGCGTGGCTCGACATGTCCCCCTCGGACGCGCACGCCATGCTCTACTGCGGCAGGCCGGAGTTCCACACGCCCGAGTTCCTGGAGCGCCTCGACGACCTCGGCGGGTTCCACCGCTGGATAGGGGCGCACCTGCACGAGGCCATGCTGGGCCCGGTCGTCGAGTACGACGACGTCTTCACCGCGCAGGATCGCTTCTCGCGGGAGGACGTCTTCAAGTACACCAAGCTGTGGCTCGAGCGGTGGCACCCCGGCCTCGCGGCGCGGCCCGTCGAGTGGAAGGACGGGGGCTGACTCGGTCTGGGAAGCCCGCAGGCGAGGAGTTCCACCACCCGCAAAGGGCTCAGGTACTTGGCTGACATGGGCGGGTGTTGTATCGTTTGAAACCGCGTTGCCCTGTCGCGCCGGCGGCGGTATAATGGGTGCGCGGGCGGCGTGCGCACGCGGAGTTTAGTCCAGCGGACCAGGAGGAGAGCGATGAGCGGATGGTTGGACGACGTTGAGGCGGCCAAGGCGGCGGTCGAGGGCGGGCTTATCGAGGGCGACGAACCCGACGACGACGATGACGATGACGACCTCATCGACGGGGACGACGAAGAGGAGGAAGACGACCCCTTCGGCGACGATGACGACGACGAGGAAGACGAGGAAGAAGACGAGGAAGACGACGACATCGAGTAGCCCCTCCGCTCGGGCCGGGGGCCGCCCTCCGGGCGGGAGCGCGGACATGTGCGACCCAGCGAGGCTGGCGGTCAGCCTCCTCGAGGACATGGCGGACGACTATGAGCGCGGATGCCATGCGACATGCCCGGATCCGGCGTGCGGGTGCGTGCCGGCCAACGATGGCTCCTACCACGCGGACGACTGCAAGTTCGCCGCGTACCTGCGGTTCCGGCCCATCCCGCGCCCAGCGCGGCCGCCGCGGGCGAGGAGCGTGCAGTTCTTCCTCGGCGGCGGGCGGAGCCGCTTCTCCGGCCCCAACCCCGCCGGCGGCATGATGGTCGTCTGGCTGGCCGACGGGCGGCGGATATCCGTGCCGCTGAGGTGGTTCCCCCGGCTGGCGCACGGCGCGGCGGCGGAGCTCGCCCGGTGGGAGCTGATCGGCCGCGGGCGCGGGATCCACTGGCCGCTCCTCGACGAGGACGTCAGCGTCGAGGGCCTCCTGACCGGCAGGAGGTCCGGGGAGTGCAGGGCCTCCGTCAGGAGGTGGCTGGCGGCGCGCCGCTCCGGGGATTCCCAGCGGCTGGTGGTGTGGCGGGCGTCGGCTTCCGCGCGGCGCCGCAGGGCGGCAGGCGGCGCGAGGAAGGCGGATATGTTGGAAGGCGGATGATATGTTCGACAGAAGCTGCTCCGCCTACTGGTGCGACGACTGCGGGTCCGAGATGGTGGTCGACTACCGGATGTCCGGCGAGGATGTCCTGACGCTGGCCTGCTCGCGCGCGGCGGGCAGGGGGTCGGGCTGCGGGTTCGTCCGCAGGTTCGTCAAGCTGGGCGGCGCGGGTGCCCTCGGCGCCCGGCCTCGGAAGCCGTACAGGCTCGCCCTGCCGGGGGAGGGCGAAAGGGTCAGGGTCGGCGCGCCGGATTCGGACACGAGTCGAGTTCTGGTCTCCCGCGCGTGAAGGTGAGGAACGACGCCCCGTCCTCGGGGTCGCCGACCACCACCGAGTCCGGGTCCGCCGAGTACTCGTCGAAGATACGCCAGTGGCTGTCCAGCCACTCGCCCTCCGGCTCGTCCGCCGCGTTGCGGCACCCACCCCATGGTGTGCGTCTCGATGTGCCAGCCGCCGGCGGAGTCGGTGTCGCCGAGCGACATCGGCCTGCCCTCGACCGCAGCCAGCATCTCCGCCCCGCGCGCCCGCGCCTCCGGCGGCACGTCGGGCAGCTCCGCCCGTCCGGCCGCCGCCAGCAGCATTTTGTGGTATCCGCCCATCGCGTCGTCCTACAGCGAGCTGAGCATGGCGCTGTATCCGTGTCCGGCCGCGAACGTGACGCACAGCTTCAGGAAGTGCGGCTCCGACCCGCCCATGGACTTCCGGTACGCCGCCGGGAAGATGAGGGTCGCCGTGATCGCCGCCGCCGCGGCCTTGGCGGGCCCCATGTGGGCGCCGTCCATCCACATCCGGCTGGCGACGCCGGCGAACATCGCGCCCCACTGCGCCAGCGACCACCACCAGCCCGCCTCGGGTGCGGCGAAATCGACCGCGTCGGCCGCCGCGTTCGGGCCGCGTTTCCGGCAGCGCGCGGCCTCGCCGGCGCACAACTGCGGGTGCAGGTCAAAATACGGCTTCACGGCACTGAGCATCATGCTTTGTTCCTCCTCGGCGTGGGCGGGCCGGTAAAACTTCACAACACGCGAATCAGTCGGGATCGTCGAGAGCCGCGTGGCTTCTCGAGTGTCCGTCCGCCAATCCCGATCCAAGTTGCGGGCGTCGGCCTCAAGCAGTGGTAGGAGCTAGAATGTGCTATGTCCATGCCCATGAAGAACGACTACACTATACATGATGGGACCGGGACCGCGGTTATTAAACTGACACAAGGTCGCGCGATGCTCGTCGCCGAGGCGGACTTAAAGCTCCTCGCGCAGCATCGGTGGTACGCGCGCCGCCACGGTCACACATTCTACGCTATGACGGCCGCTCGGCATCCGGACGGGCGCCGAACGACACTCGCAGCGCATCGACTTTTGACAGGCTTAGAGTTCGGGGATCCGCGAGAGGTAGACCACCAGGATGGAGACGGGCTAAACAACCACCCATCGAACCTGCGCGTGACGAACTCGACCGGGAACCAGCATAATCATCACGGGAAGCGACGGCGCAGGCGAGACATCGAGCCGACGAGCGCCCACCCCGGCGTGTGCTGGAACAAAACTGCGTCCAAGTGGGTCGCCAAAATCAATTTTGCTAGCCGCAGCATACACCTCGGCTACTGGGACACCGAACTCGCCGCCGCCGAGGCGTACGCCCGAGCCAAATCCGTGCGCGACTCGGGAGGGACGATCACGGAGATTCAAGCCGCTAGGCGCGCCATCGCCACCGTCGAAAAGCGACGCTAGACGCTCTCAATCGCTTGGCCAGTTTCCGGACCATGCCGTCCCGCAGCCTTCTCCGTAGGCGTCCGGATGACGCGCCGACATGCGCCAAAGGGGAAAAACGATGACGATGAACGACGACTCGGCGGTACTGAACATGATCGAGAAGTACAAGCTGCCCGACAAAGGACAGTGGACCAACAGGTTCGAGGTCCGTTCGGAAAGCAGCGACCGCGTTTATGTCATAGCACAGCACAGCACGGGACGCCACTGGGGCTGCTCGTGCCCGGGCTGGAAGCGGCACCGCGCGTGCAAGCACCTCACGGCCGTCGGGCTGCCGTCGCTGGAGAAGCCGCACGAAGTGGAGAGATTCAGTTGAGCGCAGAGAAGAAGGCCAAACGTGGGTTCCTCGACGGCTACAAGACGTACGACGACTCGGCGGGGAACGGATCCCCCGACGAGTGGCGGGGGGCGTTCGGGCGGCGGATGGGGTTAGGCGAGGCCGAGGCCGTGCTCGGGAGCGACAGCCCGTGGGCGGTGCTCGGCATCAGCCCCGGTGCCTCGCTGGAGGAGGTCAAGAAGGCGTGGCGGCGGGCTGCACATAGGTGGCATCCCGACCGCAACGGTGGCAGCGAGGACGCGGTCAAGATGTTCAAGCGGGCCAACGCGGCCTACATCAAGCTGGGGAGCCGTAGGTAGGATGAAGAACGACTACGCGGCGGCGCACGGGGTGGCGATTGTACGCCTCACCCAAGGGCAGTCGATGTTCGCGGCTGAGGACGCGCTGCCGCTCCTCGCGCCGCATAGATGGCACGCACATCGTCATGGAAAAACCTTCTACGCCGTGACAAAAGTCCAGCTTCCGGACGGATACCGGTCATCGCTCTACGCGCATCGGCTCTTGGTGGGGCTGGGCCACGGCGACCAGCGGGAGGTGGATCATGTTGATGGTAACGGCCTGAACAACTTGCCGTTTAACCTTCGCGTCACGGATTCGACCGGCAACGCCCACAACGAACACGGCAAGCGGCGCAGGCTGGGCAAGGCGACCAGCCACTTTTCAGGCGTGTACTGGAACATTGGCAAGTTGAAGTGGCGCGCCCAGATACGCCTCGCGCGGCGCCGGATTCACCTCGGGTACTACGACGCCGAGAACGACGCCAGAGATGCTTACCTTCGCGCCAAAGCCGCCCGTGACGCGGAGGAAACAACCTAGCGCCGCATCGCCTCCTTGGCAAGCTCGATGTCGCGGGCGTCGTGCTTCTCCTCCGCGCACACGTGGCTGTGTATGCACTTGGCGCAGCACTCGATGCCGCAGGTGTAGCAGCCCCACTCGTCCCACTCGTCGCCCGGATGGTCGCCGCAGACCTCGCATCTCAAGATGTCGCGGAGCATCGCCTCGGCGGCCGCCAGCGCCGCCCGGAAAGGCGCCCAGCAATGCTCCTCGGCCCCGGCCTCGTCGCGCCAGCCGTCGTCGCAGCCCCTCGCGACCGGGTCGAAGTCCTTGCATTCGACCACGAGATCCTTCAGCGCCAGCAGGCACTCCCTCTCGCTTGGCTGGTGGACTAGGTCCCTGCACCTTCCGACCTCGCCCTCGTAGGACTTGGACGCCGCGTCCCCCGGCCAATGGGCACGCGAAGGCCAGCCTGTCCAGCATGTCGAGGTGCTGGCGCTTCGTGGGGCGCGCCGATATCTCCCGCCACTTCGCGTCCGCCGGGGACCGGGCGGGGCCGGCCCCCCATGGCTCGCCGCGCGGGGCCGCCGCCTTTTTCTTCGCCGACTTTTTCTTAGCCGCCGCCATTTTTCGCCTCCTTGAGGATTCTAGTGTATAGTGGTGTGCAGGAGGTGGCACTGGATCCGGATTAGTCGACGCCACGGTGAACGGCGTCGAGGACTAGCAACAACCAGAGGAGGGAACATGCACTACATTCTCACCAGCGGGAACAGGCAGGACGAGTTCGGGCGGCGGATCGCCGGCGACCCGACGGGGTGGGCGGAGGACCTTTTGGCCAAGGGCGTGTGGGGCGGCAACGAATGCACGCCGCACCTGTGCGAACTGAAGAAGGGGGACAGCGTCGTCGTCCAGTCGGCGGATGTCGGGTTCATGGCGACTGCGGTCGTCCGGGGCCGGGCGCGCCGGACGCGGAAGCCCCTGCTCCGCGACAGGAACTGCACGCACGAGGTGCCGCTGACGTGCGTCCGGATGTTCGCCGCCCCCGTGGCGCGGACGGAGCGCCTGCGGAGGGCCATCTCGCGGGCCGACAGGCAGAGGCCGCTGCGGCGGACATGGGCGAACTACTTCCGGCAGGGGATCCGGCCGATTTCCACGGAGGTGTTCGGCCTCGTCGCGGGCTAAACGGGGGCGTCGACCAGCCGCGCGGCGCGCCGCCCAGCGGAGGCGGCGCGCGGCGCGGGCGATAGGATCTGGTTATGGACCCGCACCCGATCACCACGCTCGGCGACATGGGCGGCGACCCGCCGCCTCCGGACTCTCTCGTGCACTGCAACCTGCTGGACTTCCTCGCCGCGACGCCCGGCGGCTGGGCCGACTTGGTCGTGACTTCGCCGCCGTACTGGATGAAGGTCGACTACGACGGGCACGGGGCGCGGCAGGCGGACATCGATGGCGGGCAGCTCGGCCTGGAGGACACGCCGGAGCAGTACGCGGACCGCATGGCGGACGTCCTCCTGAAGGTCGCCGCGAAGGTCAGGCCCGAAGGATCCATGGTCGTGAACATCGGGGACACCTACATGGCGCGGAGGCGGCGGCAGGCGACCCAGACGCGCCACCAGGCGAAGCACATCGGCCGGGCCGGGGCGATCGCCGGACACCCCGAGATACCGCGCAAGTCCCTGTGCATGGTCCCGTGGATGGTGGCGGACCGCGTGGTGAGGCGCGGCGGCTACGCGTGCCGGTCCGCGGACGTGTGGTACGACCACTCCCGGATGCCGGAGCCGAGGGTGAAGGACAGGCACTGGCAGAAGACGGAACTCGTCTTCCAGTTCGCCATGGGCGAACACAGCTACAGCCGCCTCGGCGAGGGCGAGCACCCCGGGCCCAACGTCCTCAACATCCCGCACGCCGTCGGCAAGGGGAGGCACCACGCCACCATGCCGCCGGCCCTGGCGGCGGAGTACATCGACTTCCTGTGCCCGCCGGGCGGGCTGGTCTTCGACCCGTTCGGCGGCGAGGGCACGACGGCCGTCGTCGCGAGGTCGATGGGCAGGTCGTTCGTACTCACGGAGATAGTCCGGGAGTTCTGCGAGTCCGCGGCCGGGAGGATCGCCGCGGAGGCGTGTCCGGAGGCGAGGCCGGCGGACAGGCCCGAGGTGCTGGACGCGGTCGTGGACGCGGTCGGGTCGTCCTTCGCGACGGTGTCGGCCCGGGGGCGCAGGTTGGTGGTCCCGCTGGAGGGGCTCAGGCTGGTCGGCGCCGTGGCCGTCGGCGACAGGCTGACGGTCGTGGTGGAGACGAGGCGTACGTACCTGGGCCAGGGGCCGTCCGGGCCGCGGCACGCGTTCAGCCAGACGGTCCACTGCCTGCCAGCCTGAGCTGTCCGGTAACGGCGACGCGCGGTTTCCAGTGGATGGGCAAAAAATGATCGATCGACAGCAGCTCGCCGCAGACTTGGAGAAGCTCGTCGCGGTGGCGGCTGTGGGAATGTCGGATGCGTCGCACAAACTGGATATCGGCGAGACGAAATTCATCGATGTAAAGATCGATTGCGCAGCCTTCGCCGACCACATGCTCGGGATGCTCAACGCGTTCGTGCAGCGGCTTCCGATGGTGGACTTCGTGCTGGACTTCGTGCTTGGAACGAGGGCCGTTGCCGATCCTCGCGCCGCGGAGGGAAAGCGGCTCGCCGTAAATCTGGAGATCGCGAGCGAGCCCGTCCGCAGGGCGTTCGCCGCGATGTTGGCGGCGCAAAGGGTCTATTTCGTAGAGGACGAGCCGGGCGAAGCGAGTCAGCCAGACAGAAAGGCTACCCTGTTTGTCCGGCTCGATCGGCGTTGGATTGAATGCGGCAGTTAGGGCGGCGGACGGACCCCAAAATCTCGCTGCCGCGTTGCGATCACAGTCGCATATAATGCACTATGAAGAACGACTTCTCTGTTTCGGATGGCGTCGCGGTAGTCGAATTGACGCAGGGCATGTCGATGCTCGTAGCCGAGACGGATCTCGCGCTCCTCGCGCCGCACCGATGGCATGCCGGCCGCCATGGTCGCATTTTCTACGCCTGCACGAAAGTACGGCGAGCAAACGGAGTCCGGACATCGCTCATGGCGCATCGACTTTTGAAGGGCTTGGGGTTCGGGGATCCGCGTGAAGTCGATCACATCGATGGCGATGGTCTGAACAACCTCCAGTCGAATATGCGCGTGGTGGACTCGGCCGGGAATAAACACAACCAGCACGGTAAACACAGGCTCGGCAAGGAGCCGACAAGCGCCTACCCTGGCGTGTGCTGGCACAAAGTTAAGTCCAAATGGCACGCTAGGATCAAACTCGCTTGGCAGCAAATCCATCTCGGCCTCTGGGACGCCGAATCCGACGCCGCCGAGGCGTACCGCAGGGCGAAGGCCGTGCGCGACGCAGGCGGGACGCGGGAAGACATCATCGCGGTTCGCCGCGCGTGAACACGACAGTGGCAATGAGGCTAGGCCAGCGCCGAGAGGATGACCCCGCCGATCCACTTGGCCGCCGGGACTGGAACACCGTTCCCGAGCTGCTTGAATTTGCTCCGTACGGAGCCAGCCAACCTGTAGCTGCCCGGTAGCCCCTGCAACGCCATGTACTCGCGCACCGAGAGCAGGCGCTCGCCGTCGGGGTGCGCCAAGAACGTTGAGCTGCTCGTGGTCTCCGTGACGAGGGCACCCGCCCGGCCGTCCCACGAGGCTCTTCGGTAGTGCGTGGACCTCCTGTCGCGTCTCCTGCCGCACCGCGGGCAGTCCGGGCTGCGCCTGATGCCCACCCGGAACTCGTGCCCGCAGGACGGGCACTCGCGGAGGCACGGGAGCCCGTGCCGCCTGATGACCGACGCGGGGACGTCGGACCAGTTGCCGCCAGGCCGCAGGTGCCTCATTATCGCGGCCTGCGGCGGAGTAGGGGACACCACCTCGTCGCCCGCGGACAGCGGGCTGAGGTGCCCTATGCACCCCCGCAGCGTGGCGCCGCAGTCGACTGGCGGCGGGGAGGCGGCCAAGGCCGCCCTCACCCTCCCCGCGATGCGCCCCGCCCGCGCCACGAGCAGGAACACCCGGGACCTGGACTGCGGCAGCCAGGACAGCGCGTTGAACGGCTGGACGATGACCTCGTACCCGGGTGTCCACCTGGAGACCATCTCCAGGACCACGGGCTTCGCGACCGGCGGGACGTTCTCGATCAGCACGACCATGGCCCCGGCCTCGGCGCCGGCCGCGGCGCAGTCGAGCAGGCACCGCCCGTTGTCGCAGTCGGTCCCACGCCGCCCGCCGTAGCCGGGCTTCGACGGGTTGGCGACCACGCTGAAGGACTGGCACGGTGGGCCGCCCCAGACCACGTCCGCGGGCGGGAGGCGCACGACGGACGGCACGCCCCTGAACTTATCTGGGCGGCGCCGGCCGAACCACGCCCGCGTCGCGGGGAAGCCGTTCAGCCTCGCCGAGTCGCAGGCGTCCCGGTCCAGCTCGTAGCACACGCCGGCGGCGAGGCCGGCCTGGCGCAGCCCCTCGTCCATCAGCCCGGCGCCCGTGAAGAGGGACACGCACCTAAGTCGCTTCGGCATCCGGATTTCCCTTCGCTTCCGACGAATCGTACGCGTCGGCGAAGCCCGAGTCAAACGGCGCGCGTATAATGCGCCGGGTTGCCGACGAGTTGGAACTGAAACGGAGGGCGGAACATGCCATTTTTGGGGTCAAAAGGAAACATTGGACCGAACGCGCCTTGCGGCAAGCCGGACGGGGCGGAGCCATGCGACGACTGCGGCAACCCCTACCGTGAGGGCTTCAAGAAGCGGATCTGCCAATGCGCGGTGTATCCGCCCGAAGTGATGCTGTGCCCCGCCTGCTACGCGAAGCGGGAGGCCGAGAGCATAGACTTCAGCGACCCCGGGACGCCTCTCCCGGCCATCGCCGCGCCGCCGCCGGAGCTGTCGGCCGCACCCGCAGGGACGAGGGTCATGGTGCTGAACTGTCCCGCGCACGCGTACCACGGGCTTGGGGACATCGGGAGGCCCGCCGTGGCCGGGCGCACTGAGTTCATCGTCGTCGGCGCGGAGAAGCCGGGCTTCCTCATCGGGAATTTCTGCGAGGGGTACGGCTTCATCAACGTGCACTTCCCGCGCGAGGCGTGCCGGGAGGTCACCGCGGAGGAGCAAGCGTGGCTGTCGCGGCGTCGGATTGCCATCGTTTAGGCTGGGCGAGACAATGACTAGGAGTGTTCCGAACCTGCCTGTACTCGAGGCCATGGAGCTGTGGGGCGAGCTGGTGGAGTGCCTGCACGGCACCAACGGGTACGGCGGGAACATCGCGGAGGTATACGTATCGCCTGCATGGACACAGCCCGGCCTGCGCCGCCAGCCTGGGTCAGGACGCCGTTGCAAAAGGCAAAGGCACTATGCTGGCCGAACTGGCCCGCGATGCTGAGGCCGAAGCGGGAGCGAACCTCCACGCCGTGCTTGCCGCGTTCGCCGAACACTACAGGACCAAGGTCACGGTGGAGGGCATGCCGCTGGAGAAGTGGGGCGACCGCTCGTTCGGCCACAGGGTCCATGTGGCGGTCGAGAGATAACGCGCCTTTGGGTTATCGGCCGCCCTCCGTAGGCAGATCCGCGCCTGGCGGCACGAGACATGGACAATAACTGCATCCCCAACCGCACCCCAACGGACGCCGCCCGCGAGAAGCGCAGCGTCGCTCGTCGGTCGCGGCGGCGGTCCTGCTCGCCTGCGTGAAGCTGGCCGCCGGCTTGGCGACTGGGAGCCTTGGCCTGCTGGCCGAGGCGGCCCACTCCGCCCTGACGTGGTGGTCGTCCGGCAGTCGATGATGAATTGAACAGTTGGAAGGGGCCAATATGGAGCGGTTGGACCTCGCCAGCCGAGCGCGTCCGCGCCATAGCGGCGAACATGGGGCAGGCCGTGCACGATCGTCGGCGGATGTGAAACGGCACGGCGGAGTGACGCCTGCTTCTGAGCGGACGCCTGAATTGATGACCACCTCCTGCTGGGACTTCTGGAATTTCTTTTACCTCTTTGCGCTGGCGAAGGTTACCCGCGTCGCGGACACTTGCCGGGCATGGGCTGGCCAGCGGTTTGGCCTGACCGCCGCCCGTGCCGCCGCCCTCCTGGCTGAGGCGCGCGGCAGGATATCGCGCTGCTGGGCGTGGGCCGGTCGGCCTGGTTTGGTTCGGCGGCCGTCGTTCGTGCCCATGTTTCCGGCGTGGCGCCGCAGCGCGATGCTGCGCGCGGTTCGGTACGGCGCGACCCAGACCGACTGCATCCCGCAGACGGCGGAGGAGTGGGCGTGGCTGGACGGGCTGACGGAGGAGCAGTTTGACCGTATGCTGGTGCTTTGGGGCGACAGGGATCTCCGAATCAGCATAGGGCAGTGGATCAGCGCAGGCTATTGAAGAAGGAACGGAATGCTTGTTGGCATCGCACTCGGGTTCAGTTGTACAACTACAACAGTGCCGACTACGGGCTGATGTTGCAGCATCGCGCGACCTTTGCCGACGCGTGCTTCGTCGGATTGCGTTAGCGGCAGGAACCGGCCGCGCCAACTTCCGTCCGTCATCCGTCTGGAGAAAACGGACTAGGTGTGTCAAGGTCCACGAGGGCCTGCCTTCTCCACCTCCGCCTGTTCCACCATCTGGTTCCGGGTACTTTGTTTATGTGCGCCCCGCCCACCTCTCGATTATCTTCTCTATCTCATTCATCCGGACCTCCGCTCAGTCTGCGGCATTCTATAGCTCGGCGCGTCGGAACCGATCGCCATCGGCACTGCCCTATGAAAACGCAGTCCGGGACCCCCGTCCTGCATTTTGTATCGTACACATCGTAGATGGTCGGGAAGGGCCGAGCATGAACAAACATGCGGTAATCAGGATCGTGGAGATGCAGCGCCTGTTTATGCCGGAGCTGGTCGCGGACGGGCTGGCGAAGGGCGGCTGCTCCGTCGAGGGATTCCTGGAGCAGCGCCCCGCCGCCGCGCTTCTTTGCCTCTCGGACGGGTCGCGCATCCCCGTCCCCGTGGACGGATCGACGCCTCCGGGCTGGATCTGCCGGCCGCTGAGGCGTCTGGGGGCGGAGCCGCGCTATGTCCGCGGCGTCGCCGGGCGCGGCTTGGACGTGGTCGTCGAGAACCCGTACTTCGGGCTGGAGGGGCCTCGCGGCTCGGAGGCGCTTCCGCCGTACCCCGTCCGCGACATGAACGACCTGCGGATGGCCTACCGGAACAGCGAAGTCGGCGGGATCCTTCGTCGGTTTCGGGACGACGGGCGCGTGCCGCCGGGCGTCGAGGACGTGGTCGCCGGGGTCGAGCGCGACATGGCTTGCCGCGGGCTGGGGATCGATCCCGCGGCGCTCACGGACGAGTCGCTGCTGCGGCACAGCGCGGCCCTCCGCGCCGAGGCGGTGCGGCGCGCCATTCCGCCGACGGCGGCCTGAGGGAGCCGGGGGACGTCTCGGACGCCGAGAGGTAGCGGCGCCCGCTCGCTCGAGCCTGAAGTGTCCCTCCCCCAGTCCGCCCCAAAGGCCCCTTTGCGAATCCGGCACCCTAGCCTGCCACACCGGGCGCGTATAGTGCCTGACATGGGGACGAAGTCGGAGTTCGGGCGGGCGGCGGGGCGCGCGGCGCTGGACGCCGCCAGACTCGCTAGCGGCGTCCTGGCCTCCGCCGCGGCGCGGGTCGGTGGCCTCGCCCGGCTGGCCGGACGCCGCCTGCGGCGGATCGATACGGTGAACGCGATCGTGACCGTGATGCTGCTGGCGGCGGTCGCGACGCTGTTGGCGGCGCCGTGGCTCTTCCTGAAGATCGTGGCGGTGCTGGCGGCGGTCGCGACGCTGCTGGCGGTGATCGCGCTGCTGCTGGTATAATGGCTTGGGGTCCGATGGAACCCGAGCGGGGGAAAACATGAGCGACTACGTCACCGACTACATGAGGCAGGAGCTGTCCGAGCACGCCCTCGAGCTGGTGAGCGACGGCGACATGAAGCTGTACCGCATGGGGCGCTCGGACACGGGCGTCTACGCCATCCACGTCGCCGAGTTCGCGGGTCGCCTGTGCGTCGCGGGCGACATCTGCCTGGGCGCGAACGGGCACGGGCTGGTGTCCGCGGCAGGCTACGGGATCCGCTGGTTCGCGGGCCAACTGTCGGAGGCCTACCTGTGCGAGAAGTTCCTGCGTCGGGAGTGGCAGTGGGACGCGGCTGTCGAGAGCATCCGGTCGCTCCTCGGTGACGACGCGGCCCAGGGCGAGGGGTGGTGGCTGGAGCGCGCGGTCGCGATCGAGGCGTTCCTGGCCGACCCTGGTTGGAGGCACGACGAGCCTAGCTGGGCGGAATTCTGCGAGCGCATGGCGGAACTCGGACACGACGGCTGCGAGCTGCCGGGCCACGACTACCCGCGCGTCCAGGCGGGCTGGCTGTGCGCGATCCAGCAGCGCTTCCGGGCGCTGCACGCGGCCCCTCGGCGGCCCCCCGGGTTTTGGAGGAGGTGGTGCCTGGGCAAGGGGCTGTAGACGACCCGCTCAGGCCACGACCGCCGTCAGGACGCGGACGTTCCTGCCCTTGGTCACGATTAGGTCGTGCCCTTCGTTGTTCGGCCCCTTGCCGCCGGAGTTGCACGCGCCGCCGACCACGGTTATCTCCAGGTCCGGCTTGGCCGCCGACAGGCCGTTGACCGTGTCCGCCACGCAGGCCTCCGTGTTCACGCCAACGACGCGGATCCCGCCATCGATGTGCTTTCCGCCCCACCACCCCTCCGCCACGCGCAGAACCACGTCGCTCCCGTCGTCCTTCCCCTTGTGCACCGTGATCACGTCGTCGTAGTCCTCCAACAGGTCGGTCAGACAGCGGTGCGTCCTCTCCTTCAGCAACACGCCGCCGCCCCCGCAGCCGGGGCCGCTGGTGTACTCCAGGAACATGACCCCCATTCCGGCGGACTTGGCCGCGCGTATCTCGCGGGCCACCCTGCTGAGCAGCCAACAGTGGTTGGCCGACGGGAAGTTCGGCTGCATGTCGATCACCAGCAGTATCATCCTCGCCTCCTCCGGACCGACCCGGCGGTCACCGCCGCTGAAGTGTAGCGCGCCAAGGCGGGCTGGTCAATGGGCTGGCGGCTGGTCCGCCCGATAACCGACGCGGTTTGACCCACCTTCCGTAGGCGGCTCCACGCCCACGCTCAAGGCGATGCTAAGAGGCTAGACTGTCGAATGACGAACGAACTTGAGATGTGATCCACCTTCCGTAGGCGGCTCCACGCACCACGCTCAAGGCGATGTTAAGGCTAGACTGTCGAATGACGAACGAACTTGAGATGTGGCTGGCCGAGGCCGAGGCCGCGTGCGAGAAGGCGACGCGGAATTGCCATCGCAACGGATGCTGCGTCGCCACCGTGGAGGGCGGCGAACAGGTCAACTACGACGACGACGGGAACGAATACGTCCAATACGTCGACAGGTTCGAGGAGGTGAAGGTCGGGGAGTTCGGCAGCGAGGACGACGCCGAGTTTGATGTCCTTGCCCGCTCCGCCCTGCCCTTGGCGCTGAAGATGGTCCGGGCGGGACTGCTGGCCGGCGCGGGTTCCGCGATGCGGGCCGCGCGCTGAACACCGAGAAGGGAAAACCACGATGAACGACCGGAAACCCGACATCGTCAGCGGGCTCTTGTGTTCCGGCTGCGGAACCCGCTTCGTGGAGCCGCACGGCCATCCCGTGCTGTGCGCGGTGTGCTATGACGACTTCTACAGGGGCGCGGGTGCGATCGAGGGCAGCAACATACCACCGCGCCAGCGCATCAAAAAGGCGACGAACAAACAGGCCTAGCCGAGCTTCGACATGCGATTTCAGGACATCCCGCCATTCACCCGCAGCGCCAACTACCGGGCCAACATTGACCTGGAGTCTCTCCCGTGGTCCATCCAGGGATACCTTGACAAGCACGGCCTGGACATGGACCCGGATTTCCAGCGGGTCCACGTGTGGACCGAGGACCAGCAGGTCCGCTTCGTGGAGTACCTCCTCCGGGACGGCGTGTCCGGCCGCGTGATCTACTTCAACCACCCGGGGTGGATGGACGACTGGAAGGGGGCATTCGTCCTCGTCGATGGGAAGCAGAGGCTGGAGGCGTGCCTGAAGTTCCTCCGCGGCGAGCTCCGGGTCTTTGGACGCCTCCGCCCCGAGTTCGGGGGCCGGATCTCGTGCCTGACGGGCCTCGTCTTCGCGGTCAACAACCTCAGGACCCGGGCGGAGGTGCTCCAATGGTACTTGGACCTGAACACCGGCGGCACCGTCCACACGGACGCGGAGATCGATAAGGTCAGGAGATTGCTTGAGGGCGAGGGCAGCAGCGGGCATCGCGGACATCGATGACCGGCTCGAACCCCGGCAGCTCGGACTGCTTGTGCGAACCGGCTTCCGATTCGGGGTAAAAGAACCTCAAATGCCTCTTGAGGGCTACCGTGAAGCTCCCCGGCTTCGGCCCGGTCAGGTACGTCGCGCCGTAGCAGTCCGGCCAGCCAAAATGCTCAACCGAGTCGATGATGACGACCTTCGGCGTGCCGCCGTCGATGAGGCACCTGTCGCCGACTTGCAGCGGCCTCAGTCCCTCGTCCGGACCGCTCCGCCCATGCTGGCGCACAGGACCGCCGCGCCGGGCCGCGCTCCGCGCGGCGACCAAGGCAAACAGACCCGACAGCAGCTTGCACAAAGTCATCCATAAAGGCATTACTTTGGCCCCCGTTCAGCGCTCCGCCCAAACATCCATCTGGCACCGCTTGCATCGTTTGCGCCAAGGCGTCTCATCGGTCGTGCCAATGCCGATGTACCGCACCACCCAAGAGTGTCCCAGCACCAGGCACCAAAACTTGGACCATTTCGTGACGGCGCGCTCGGGGCGATCGCCACCCTCGTGGACTACGGTCGATTTTCCGATGGAACTTCTGCTCATAATGCCATCCGATCACGGCAACCCGCATTCCGGGTAGAGCCGCGCCACGTCCTCCGCGCGGACCGGAAGCACGCACGCCCACGCCAATCTCCGCCGGCCGGTGCGGGTAAGCGCGAGCCGCCCGGCTTGGGCCTCGGCGACGAGACGCGCGCTGCGGCTGCGTGGTATGCGCCGCTGTCGCCCGCACAGCGCCGGGCCCTCGGAGATCGGCGCCCAGTCAGCCTCGCGGAACTTGGCGGCGTACAGCACGGCCACGGCCTCGACGCAGTGTCTCCCGCGCGGCACATCCGGTTCCACCTCCACAGCACGAACACGCCCCGCCGCGGGCGGGTCCGCGACTCCCACCAGTCCTGATCGAGCTGGCATCCGCCAAGGCGGTGCCGGGCGACCCGCACCAGCGTGGAGTTGCTCCAAGTCAAGGGATCCGCCGCATCCTCGATGGCGCCCCGCACGGTGGCCTCCAGGTGCCCCGAAACCAGGTGGTCCGGGATGAACGACTCGCTGGCGCCGAAGCCCCTGTAGATCCTGCGCAGGTCCCTGATCGCGCCCTCGACGGCCCTGCCCACGGACGCCGCCGTCGCGCCGAACAGCCTGAATCCCCGCCTGTACCTCATGCGGGCGGCGCCCGCCTGCCCAACACCACGCCTCTTCGCCGCCATCCCGCCACCTCCTCCGCCCATCATACGCGCCGCGCAGGGCGTCGGCAACCGTGTCCCCAGCGGATTTCAACTTGACCGCCGCCGTTGGGCTAGGTATGATGTGCAGCACCGGCGTGGGCGCCGCGTGATTTTTGGAGGGTACCGGAATGAACGGGAAGCTGGTCGTGCTGGGGTTGTGCCTGTTGGTCCTGGTCACCGTCCCGGTGACGTGCGCCGTCAGCGGTGTCGGCTGGTGGGCCGCGGAGGCGGCGGGCGTCGCGCGCGACGAGTTCGGGCCGAGGGCCGCCGTGCGCAAGTACGAGTGGTTCAAGGACGCGTGGACCCAGCTCCAGGCCCGGGAGGCCAACATCAAGGAGCGGAAGACACAGCTCGCGTCCCTCGAGGCCGCGTACGCGGGGATGCCCCGCCCGCAGTGGGACCGCGTGGACAAGCAGACATGGGCGCAGATCTCGGCCGAGATCAGCGGGATGGTCGCCGCCTACAACGACCTGGCGGCCGAGTACAACGCCAGCAGGAGCAAGGCGACTTTCGGCTTCGCGGAGATGGGGCTGCCGGAGCAGGTGGTCCCGATGAAGGCCGAGTAGGCTTTCCGCCTCCGCAGAGATACCTAAGCGGGTTCGCCCCGACCACGGAAATGGAGAACGACGAAATGAACACGAAGATCGCGCTAACTGCCCTCGCCGCCGCCCTGGGCCTGTTCCTCGCGGCCTGCCCTGCGCCGCCGCCAGTGTCGGAGACCGGGGTCACCAAGGCGGAGGCCGACATCAAAGTAGGCTCCGATGGGCTGACCACGGAGCAGAGGAACGTCAAGGCCCGGATCGAAGCGGAGAACATGCCGGGAACCATCAAGCACGTGTACGTGGTGTCCGCGTACCGGCGACGTGATCCTGTACAGCACGGCCAAGGGCAAGGTCAGCTCGTCCGGGAAGAGACTGAGCCCGTACACCGTGTACGCCGGGAGCTACTCAACGGCCAGCATCGACGGCATCCCGATAATGATCGGCGGGGCGAAATACCGCACCGGCGAGGTGTTCCAGGATGACGGCACCTACGGGAGCAGCTCCGAGTACCTCTACTGGTGGGACGCCCGCGGTCTCTACCACCAGCACTACATCAGCGGCGGGCAGATCGTGCACGTGAGCGACAGCCCGCGTGGCCCAAGATCATCATGAACCTGGAGACCGCCGCGGCGAAGAACCCGCCCGCGGCCGCTCCGCCCGACACGACCTTCGCCAAACCGTGATGTTCCCTGTTGCAGGAGCCGTTGAATGCTTAAAAAGCCGCCTAAAACTTATCAGATTATCGCTTCTTCGACTGCCGAAGAACTGCGCCACAATGTCGAGTATTCATCTGTTTCGATCATCCGGTTGCTCAGCCTCACAGAACTTGAGCTGCGAGCTGGTGGCATGGTGAAAAGGAAGCCATGAACAAAACAGCACAGCGACTCGGATGGCGGCGACCTGCCGGACCGGTGGACTTGCCCGTGCTGCGGGGCCGCGATGAACCTCAACCGAGCGACGCAGCGGTACGAGTGCGGCGGGTCAGGCGCTTTATACGGCTTAGCCGTACACGCCGCGTGTACGCACTCCCGAACGGCGGCCAGAACCGCGCGCACATAGTCGGTACTAGCCCAAGGGTGGGCGCCATCGGTGATTGTTTCGGAAACCTACCGAGATTTTTCCACCTCTTGCGCCTGTTCGAGGTGCGCGCCCGGGTTGGCCGCCGTCAGCATGTCGGCGTCCTCTTGACCCGGCACGCCGGGGAGCTGCGTCCGTCCCAGGCGGTCGGGAAGCGACCGCGGCCGCGGTGCGACCACTAACCTGCGGACGGCCACTTGCCGTGCCAGACGCCGATGTCGCCCATGCGGCGGCGGCCTGGAGTGGACAGCGCCTCAGACCGCGGCGGGACCGGGCCATCGGCTGCCCTGCTTTTGCCGCACGTCCGGCAACGCCATTCGCCGTCGGCGCAATCGACATGCTCCGTGTGCGTCCCGCAGTTAGCGCACCACAGCAAACGCCCCATTTTTACGAGCGCCTCCCGCCGATGCGGCGAAGGAGCCAGCGGACCGGCGCGACCGTGACCGGGCGGACAGCGCACAGCAGCGCCGTGAGCGCCAGCACCGCGGCCAGCGCCGCAGGGACGGCCCAGAGCGGCGCCGGGCAGGTCGCGTGGCCGTGGTGGATGGTCGCGCAGGCCTTGAGCGTCGCGAGCGCCGCCCCGGCCGCGGCGAGAAAAACCCAGATGCTGGCGGCGATCCGCCGTTTCGTTTTTGATGCCTTCGTCATTTCAGGGCATTATACCTGGTTCGACTTAACGAACACAAGAAAGTAGGAGTGGTTCTTCCTGGCGTGCACCTGCTTCTTCATGCCGGACACGCGGGGCCTGTTGGTCCGGACGACGACGAACAGGTCCTCGGCGCGGAGGCCGAAACCCGCGTACCCGTTGACGATCTCGACGTGCGTCAGCCACTGCCTGTTGGCACTCACCTCGTCCTGACACTTGGCGATCAGCGTACCGCCGCCGCGCAGCACCCTGGAGGCCTCGGCCCCCGCCCCCATGTACAGGTCGAGCACGGCGGCGTGCCACTTGGGCGGCGCGAGGCCGAGGTCCGACGGGCCGACCGGGCAGTAGCGCTCGCGGAACGGGGCGTATGTGCCGCGCCCCGCCCGCGAACCCTCCGCGCGGAGCAGACCCTCCATGTACGGCGGATCCAGCACGACGCAATCGATGGAGCCGTCGGCGTACGGGAGGCCGCGGCAGTCCGTCCCGGTGGCGAGGTCCGTGGGCCGCAGGTCGTACAGCCCGTCCGGCACGTTCCTCCAGAAGACGCCCTTGCCGTGCGTGACGTCGGCCACCACGGACCCCTCCGGGACGTGCAGGCGGAGCACCTGCGGGAACACGTCGGCGTTCCCGCCCGTGTGCGCGGACAGCACCAGCTTGTCGTTGTCCGGATTCATGCCCGATTCTAGTAGTCGGTCGTCGCCGTCAGGTGAAAAGGCTCTTCGTGGTTGTTGCGGTTGTTCCACAGCCACGAATCGACGTCGCAGGGGTCCATGTCGGCGGCCTCGGCGATCATGTCGCAGGCGAGGATGGATGCGGACCGGATCTCGCACTCCATCGCCGAGCCGCGCGGGATCTGGACGCCCTTCTCCACGGCGCCCGACAGCTCGTCCGAATACACGATGCACCCGAGCCTGCGCAGCACCTTCGGGACCTGGTAGTCCGCCGGTATCGGCACGCCGCGCATGTCTGGGCCGAACCAGCCCGCGCCGCGGTGGAGCTCCGTCGCGAGCAGGAACGCCCGCTTCAGGAACATGTCCTCGGCGTAGCCCGGGAACTTCGCGGCGACGTCCCGCAGGAAGTCGTCGACGTCGGCGCTTCGTCCATCTCGCCCTTGACCTCGACGCACCCGCGGTAGTGCCAATGGTTCATGGAACCCATGTTGTCCGCCAGGCCGGCGCCGGGCCTCCGGTTGAGGGGAACCTCCGTGACCGTGTACATTTCGTCCTGCGGGAGCTCGCGCAGCATTTTCTCCGCCGCCGGCCGCGACTCGTACGCGCCCAACAGCGTGGTGCCGTCGCCGCAGTGCTCCAGAAGGTAGGTGTACATGACAGGCGGACGGTCCCACACCGCGGCCCCGCGCTTTCGGGGCGCGGAAGGCCCAGTCGTCTTCGCGGCTTTCTTCTTTGCGCCCCTTTTCATGCCCTTCGCGCCCCTCTCTCCGGAACAAGTCGTTTGCAGCGGTCGCCCGGGATGCTACGCGCCGGAGGGCGGCGCGTCAAGCCAGCTACCGCGGCGCGGGCCGCAGGAGGACGCTGACGCCGTCGATCCCTATGACCTCCCCGTTCAGCACCTCCGCGCCGCTGATGACGGACTGTATGGCCTTCTTCAGCGAGCCCTCGTGCCACCTCTCGCGCCCGTCCTGGACCATCACGTCGCACAGGAAGTCGCCCGGGCCGCACTCGGTCACCAGGTACATGTGGTTCGGGTAGCCGCAGGCTGGGGCTTGGGGGGCTCGCCTCAAAGCCTCTCCGGACTTCGTGGCCTTGCGGGCGCCGCGGCGGAGCGCCGCGGCGATCCCGGTCAGGGCCTTCAGCGCCTTCAGCATGGACCATTCTATCCGCGGCGCGTATAATGCGGCGGAGCAGAAGCTGTCTCCACTGGGGGCGAAACGATGCTCATCAAGGCGGCGAGCGGGCTGGCGGCGCGGTGCGTGCCGTGGCGGGCGCTGGCGATCGCGGCGGTCCTGTCGGCCACCGCGTGGCTGTTCGTCCGCCTCCTCGGCTGGTGCTGGCCGGCGGCGTGCGTCGCCCTTCCGGCCTATTTGATCGCGCCGGTCTTCGTGCTGGGCCGCTCCGCGAGGAGGGGGACGCGCTTCCGCGACATGGCGCGCGGCCTGCCGTTCCTCATGTGGGGGGCGCTGACGGCGGGCGGCAAGCTGGCGGCGTGGAAGCTGGTCCTGTGGCCCGCGGCGATCCCGGCGGAGGCGACGTCGTGCCTGCTGATCGGCGCGTGCTGGCTACTCAGGCCGCTGGACAGGGGCGGGAGGCGCGATGCCCGGTAGGATCGATAGGTTCCGCGGGCCGCACGGCTTCCTCAGCAACTTCCACCCCGCGAGCGTGTCCTGGGGCGGCGCGGAGTACCCGACGGCCGAGCATGTCTATCAGGCCATGAAGGCGCGGAGCGACGGCGAGCGGGAGTGGGTGAGGACGGCCCCCACGCCGAGCGAGGCGAAGAGGCGCGGCCGCGGCCTGCTGACGGCCCCGGGTTGGGCGGAGAGGCGGGTGGAGGCGATGAGGGAGGTGCTGCGGGAGAAGTTCGGGCAGAACCCCGACCTCGCCGCGCAGCTCGCGGCCACCGGGGACGCCGAACTCGTCGAGGGGAACGAGTGGGGCGACAGGTTCTGGGGCCAGTGTCCGGACGGCTGTGGGGACAACCGGCTGGGCGAGCTCCTGATGGACCTGAGGCGCGCGCTGCTGGAGGGCCGCGGATGACCTTGTGCAAGCTACTGTCGGGGCTGTTCGCTTTGATCGTCAGGCGTCGGGCGCCGCGGCAGGAGGTATCGGTTGTGGCCGCCGCGCGGGTACCCGGACGATACTTGAATGAGCAGTGCCACGTGTCTGAGGGATGGTACACGGTCGGGGACCGCGTCCATTTCCGCCATGTGACTGGGCGGTGGTTCGACGGCGCCATCGTTCAGGCGGCCAACCAGGATAACCTCTGGTGGGTGGACTACCGGAACAGCGATGGGAACATGGGCACGACGCTGTGCTACGAGCGGGAGTTCGACCGAGGCCGTTGAGGGTGGCGGAATGCTGAGATTCATCCTTGGGTTGCCGATCGACGCGGCCCGCTGGGCGTGGCGGGCCTTCCGCTGGCTGGTGCTGTCGCCCGGGATGGGCTTGCAGGAGACCTTTCCCTCGAGGCTGATGCTCGTCCGGGCGCTGGTGGCCATGGCGGCGGCGAGCTGCGTCCTCCACAGCACGCTGCCGCTTCCGCTCGGGGCGGCTATCGCCATCGCGGCGGGGCTGGGGCCCTCGACGGCGACCTTGGCGACCGCCCTTCAGGCGCTTGCCCAGTGCGCTTGGTCGGAGCGGTCGGGCAGGTACTAAATCGGTCGGCGGGATTGACGGACGCCTGGGCGGCGGCTATAATGGTATGGTTGGATCGACGAGTCTCGTGCTGCGTTGCCCGGATCGCCCTCCTACCATGGCCGGATGGCGGCCGCTTTCAACGCGACCCTGGAAGCAAAAAGGAACGGGCCGCAGACCTTGGGACGATGTGAGAGGTAAGACGATGGGCAAGAGGTTGTATGTCGGGAACCTTCTTTACGATGTGGACAGCTCCGGCCTGGAGCAGCTCTTCGCGGCGCACGGCACGGTCGTGAGCGCCGAGGTGATCGAGGACCGCGCGACGAACCGGAGCAAGGGGTTCGGGTTCGTCGAGATGAGCACGGACGCGGAGGCGCAGGCGGCGATCGCCGCCCTCAACGGGCAGGACCAGAACGGCCGACCGCTGACGGTCAGCGAGGCCAAGCCGCGCGCCACGAGGGACAGCGGCGGCAGGGGCGGCTACGGGCACGGCGGGGGCCGCGACCAGTACTAGGCGGCGGGCCGGGCCAAACACGGCTTGGGGCCGCCCCTCGGCGCGTCTGGGGGCAAGTAGCATGGGCGACGTCGAACTCAACCCGTCGTACGAGCTGAGCCTGCGCGACCTGCCGAGGCTGGTCAGCGGCGTCTCGGATGACTTCACGCTCCTGGACCTCTTGCGGATCGTGCGCGCCGCGGACGCGGCGCAGCCCAGGCTCGCCCACGCCTTCTGCATGCCGTGCATCGACGCGTGCTACGATGAGGCCACCCGCGGCCGCACCCCCGGCGACGACGACTGCCTCTCGCACCTCGAACTCTACTGGAGCTTCGACTACGACGTCGAGGACATCCCGGAGGCGCGCCGGAGGAACAGGCGGCGCCCGAAGGGCAGGGGGAGGGAGACCGACATCAGGGAGACCCCGGAGAGGGGCGGGGTGTGCAGCCTCATGTGCTTCCACGGGGTCGGGCGCGACCCGGGCGACACGTACGCCATCTGGCTCACGCCCCTCAACGACCTGGCCCGCCTGCCGGTGCGGGTGAACGCGCTGTGCGAGATACGCAGGCCGTCGCTGGCATCGCTCCGCCACCCCGTACGCCGGGCCGCGCGCCGCTTGGGCCGCGTCGGTGCCCCGCTGCTCCGGTGGTGGGACCGCCGCGCTGGGGAGCCGATCATGACCATAGAGATGCGGCCCACCCTCCACACCCTCATCTCCAGCGTGTTCTGGGAGCTGACGTTCGCCGGGCCGCACCCGAGCGATCGGGAGGCCCAGTCCAAGAAGCTGGACGAGGCGTCCGCGGCGGCCAAGCTGGCCTCGGAGAGGGGCGAACTCATCCCCATGGACGACATGCTCGACGACATCGATGCGGACGACGACGCGCTCAACAACGACGGCGATTGATACCCAGCTCGGCGATCAGCGATTTCCAGGCGGCGGGACCACGGCCAGCTCAGCGGCGGGACCGCCGTAGGTCCTGAGGCAGTACCGTTCGCCCGGGGCGACGGCGGCCTCCTGGCCCGCGCGCAGCTCCTGCTGGCGGACGCTGTCCCTCGGCGGGCCATCCGGCCCGGCCCGGAGCAGCCACGCCTCGCCGGACAGGGCCAGCACCGCAGTCGGCCTGCTGGCGGCCCTCCACCCCGTCCACGCGCCGTGGCAGAAGGAACCCGGCTTGCCCGGCGCGAGCCTGACGACGTCGGCCAACGGCCCGAACCTCTCCTCCTCCGCCCCGCGCCGACCCGCGATCTCCGCCGGGCCGTGCGGGACCGCGCTCCGCTTGGTGAAGTCGTGGAAGTGCACCACGAGGCTCGGGGCGGCCGGCCAGCGTCGGCCAGGCGGCCCCTGCGTTTCCGGACCGGACAGCACGAGCGACTCGGGCGGGTTCGCGAGGCGGGCCATCACGTCCTCGACCGTCAGCAGCCGCTCGCCCTCTGGAGGGGGAGGCCCGCCCCGCGCCGTCGAGACGATGCACGGGAGCGCCGCGAGGCCCAGCGCCGCGGCGACGGCCAGCCGGTGGTTCCCGACCTCCACGACGAGCCCCCTGCCGTCGTTGTTCAGCACGAGGAGCGGCTCGACGACGCCCGCCTCCAGCACGCTCGGCCGCAGCCTCTCGTAGGCGGGGGAGCCGCCCGACCTGGATATGCTGGGCACGAGGCCCGCCACGGGGACGGCGGGGCAGTACCTCACGTCGATCCACTCTGGTATCGGTGTCGGCATCACCCGGTCTCCGCCGGCAGGACGAGCAGGCGCGCCCCGCCCTTCGCGCGCGCCTCGGATCCGGCCGGGACATCCGCCCAGAACCCAGCGGGGAGCGCGATCTGCCCGAAATTGCCGGGGTGCCCCGGATACCGGAAATCGACGACGACGACGCCGTCGAGGACGCACACGCCGCACGGGCCGAGCCGGGCCGTCTCGTCCGGGGCCAGGACACGGACCGTGCGGCCCCCGGAGAACTCCAGCGGGTTCGCCCGTGCCTCGTCCTTTTCGTCGTCGATCATTTTGTGGCCTCAGCGTGCGGTTCGTCAGCGGGCAGCGGTCGATGGCGACCATGGGGGTGCGTGGCCGGCCTCGCCCCCGCCTACCTGCGGCGCTGTCGGCGCGGCCCGGCCGCGATCCATTCGGCCGTGAGCCAATCGGACACCTCGTCACCCGGCTCGCCGCTCCTGACGCGGTCCTCCCAGATCGCGTACGCCAAGGCGCGGATGCGCCCCTGCGCGTCCCCTGCGCGGTCGAGAGCCGCATCGACGACGGCCCCGAGTAGGCTCTTCCTGTACAGCCCGTCCAGCGTCCCGGCGTCGTTCTTCTTTGCGTTTCTGTTCATGCCACACTATACGCCGCGGGTTTAGTCGCGCCGCCGGTCCCAGTCTCTTTTGGAGCTTCCTTGTCGCCGTTTTCCTCCGCGCACTGCCAGACATGGTCGTCCCGATGGCAGTCCTCGCAGAACCACCGGCGGCAGATGCTGCACCACACCATGCACCTGCTGCCGCGCAGCGTCCCGCATTGGCCGCACACGCGACTCTTGCCGAAGCCCTGCACCATGGAGCGCCCTTGCCTTCCGGATTCCGTCACATTATACGCGTATGCCAGTCGCGCGTGTATAGTCCGCCGGAGGTGGCGATGAAGACGGCGTTGAAGATGCTTACCGGGCTGGCATGGCTGGTGCGCGGCGGGCGGGCTTCCCGACCACCGGTCGTGGCGCTCCGGACGCCAAGCCGCGAGGCACTGCTCGCGACCGAGGCATACCACCGGCGGGTTGCGGAGAGATGCGCGTCGGCTGGCGACAAGGAGGGTCTGGCGCTCCACGAGAAGCACGCCGGACGCTACGCGGCCGAGGCCCGCGGCAATGCGCGTTCGCCAGCATGCGACCCCGTCTTCGACCGAATGCACCATGTGACATGGGCGGAGATGTGCGACGGGCTTCATTTCCAGCGTCTCGCTCTGGAAGGCCGCGCCGCACCAATCGATAAGGAGGAATTGGCGCAGGTTCTCTGCAACGCCCGAAGAAACACTTGGCAGGTTCAAAGACCAACATTCCCCAACGACCAAGACCACAATGTCGCCCGCGCCGCGATCGAGTTTTTCCGCAACGCTGGCGCGGCGGCGAAGTCGAACACTGGTGGATCATGAAGAAGCTCGACGCGTACGCAAGGATCACCGCCGACGAGGCCGCGCGGCTCGCCGTCGGGGCGATCGCCGGGATCGCGGCGGACAGGCGGAGGCGGGCGGAAAAGGCGATCGAGGCGTACAGGCACCGCGCCTCGGCTCCGAGGTGGTGGCGGCCGTGGCGAGGGCCGGAGCGCACGACGGTGGAGGCGAGGCAGTGCCTGAATGCACTATGCCGCGAGCGCGGTCGGCTGATTCTCGACGACCTCGAGTACGACTACCTGATGGCCGCGGGCCTGCACGGCGACGCGCTCCGCGGCGCCGAGGCGCTGTTGAACGCCGCCAGCCAGGATGCGGGCGGGGCCAAGCTGGGCGACCGGGACATCCTCATCAATCCGGAGGACATGCTGGAGCTGCGCGCTTTGGCGGAAATGGCCCAGTCGACGGACAGGCCCGTGCAGGCTGGGACATGCTGACCGTCATCGAGGGCGACCTCTTCGGGACCGACGCCAAGTACCTTTGCCACCAGTGCAACTGCGTCACGATGCGGGCCGCGCATCTCGCCGCCGAGGTCTTCAGGCGCTACCCGTGGGCCGACATCTACGCGGGTCGCCCCGCCAATTATGCGCCCACGGATGGCCGCAGGCCGGGCGACATCGTCGTCACGGGCGACGGCGCGTCCCGCCGCCTCGTCGTCGGCATGCTCGGGCAGTTCTACCCCGGAAAGCCGAGGTTTCCGGACGGCGCGAGGGACGGCTTCAGGGCGAGGCGGGTGGCCTTCGCTGGGTGCCTACTCAAGATCCTCCGCATCCCCGAGCTGCGCAGCGTCGCCTTCCCGTGGGGGATCGGGTGCGGGGCCGCGGGCGGTGACTGGGGCAGATACCTGCCGATGCTAGAGAGGTTCGCCGCGAGGGTGCGCGGCGATGTCCTGATATACCGGCGACCGTCTTGACGCGCGCCAGCCAGCTCAACGGTGATGACGATGATGCGGGCGCACGACCACGACCGGGCGCGGATGCACGACCACGACCGGGCGCTCCTCCACGACCACAACACCCGGGCGTTCCCGCACGACCACGGGGCGCTCCCGCACGGCGACCACGCCCACGCAGCCCGCCGACGCGAACACCGAGAACAACGCAAGCAACGCCACTGGGAACCTGAATTTCCTCATGTTACGCCTCCTTTTGGGGGGACCCAGCCCCGCCGCACATTTTCCACGCCCGCGCGTCTGGCAATGGCTGGCCGTCCAGAAAACTCACTCGGCGCATTCTATACCACTCGGCAGGACTCAAAGTCCACAAAACCGCACTCGCCCAGTGGTCTCCTAGCCGCGTTCCGGGTCGAGCGTCAGCCTGTTTACGGCACGAACAGCGCCGCAGCGGCTGCATTCCAGAACCATCCGCTGCTTGTTGTAGTAGCGGCTCGTCATCCCGTTGTGTTCGGGCCGGTTCCTGTACACCAAATCCCCGTCGGTTTCGCAGGCTGAACACCAGAACGAGAACTGGGACAGGGATTCCACTCGGAAACCAGCCCCCTTGGTTTTGACCAGTCCCCGCGCGACGAGCGTGGTGAGCGCCTGCATCAGTTGGTAGAGCGGGTGGACCTTGCGGCGGACGGTGGTGGGCGTCACGTCGCCGCTCGACCACCGCACCCTGCGGATGACCTCGCCAAATGTCCCCGGCCCGCCGCCCCTCAGCGCCCTCAGGACGATCGCCCCCTCCTCTCCGAGGTTCTCCCAGTGTCCTGCGTCCATCCGGGACACGCATTCCGCGCAGGAAAACACAGGCTCCGACGCGTGTTTCGGCGGCGCGTATGGTGGGTGCGAGACGAGCCGCGCCGCTCTTCGTTGGGCCGTCGACCACGCTGCTTCGGCCTTGGAACGCGGCTTGCCCGCGGCCGGGCGCCGTTTCGTTGGATGTATCACGCTCATGACCTTTCCTCCAAAAGCCTCTGTCAAACTATACGCGCGCGGGGCCTACATCTGGTCGACGGTGTCGATCCCCAGGAGACGCAGCCCCAGCCGCAGCACGCGGGCGGTGACGTCGCACAGGCGCAGCCGCGAGGCCCGCCTCTCGGGGGTCGCGTCGATCACGCGGACGCCCAGCTTCTTGTCGTAGAACCGGCTGAAGGCCTTGGCCAGGTCGTGGAGGTACTCCGTTAGCGCGTTTGGCCGGAGTTCCCTCCCGACGACCTCGATGGCGTCCGCGAATTGCAGCAACCTCTTGGCCAGCGCGATCTCCGACGGATGTTCGAGCGCGATCGTGGCATCCGCGGGCAGCTCCCGAAAATCGACCCCGGCCCTGCGTCCGATGGAGCGAATGCGCGCGTACGCGTACAGCATGTAGGGGGCCGTGTTGCCCTCCATCGCCAGCATGGTGTCCAAGTCGAACCGGTAGTCGCCGGTCATGGAGTGCGACAGGTCGAAGTACTTCACCGCCGCCAGGCCCACCGTCTCCGCGATTGCGTCCACCTGCTGCGGCGTGAACGACCGACGCGGGCCTGCTTCATCCAACCCCTGCTCCTCGACCACCCGCCGCGCCCGCGCGACGGCCTCGTCGAGCAGGTCCTTTAGCTTCACCGTCCCGCCGTCGCGCGACTTGAAGGGCGTGCCCGCCTTGGAGAGCATGTTGCCGAAGCCGAGGTGCTCGAGGCGGACATCGGGTCCGACCCAGCCAAACTTCCGCGCCGCGGCGAAGAGCATCTTGAAGTGCTGCTTTTGCCCGAGCCCCACCACATAGACGACCCGCGCCGCCTTCAGCACCTCGACGCGGTGCAGGATGGTCGCCAGGTCGGATGTCGCGTAGTTGAATCCGCCGTCGGACTTCCGCACGATGAGCGGGAGCGGCTCGCCCTTGCGCGTCGTGAACCCGTCCAGGAACACGCACAGCGCCCCGCCGCTGTCCCGGACCGCCCCGCCATCGTCGTGGTTTCGCATCCGCTCCAGCCGCCTGACGACCACCTCCATCCACTCGCTGTAGCAGCTCTCCCCGCGGTCGGTCATCCGCACGCCGAGCCGCTGGCAGATTTCGTGGCAGTGCCGCAGCGACTCGGCGCAAAAAGCCTTCCAAATCCGCCGCGCCGCCGCGCCGCCTCGCTGCAACGCGACGACCGTCTCCCGCGACTCCTCCTTGAACTTCTCGTCCGCGTCGAACCGCGCCTTGGCCTCGACGTAGAACGACTCCAGATCGCCGATGACCAATTCGTCCGGCCGATCGGCCACGTCGGGCCTCACATGCCGCAGGTGCGCGAGCAGCATCCCGAATTGCGTCCCCCAGTCCCCGACATGGTTCTCGCGGTGAACGGTGTGACCTTGAAACTCCAGCACCCGTGCGACGCAATCGCCGATCACCGTACTCCGCAGGTGCCCGACGTGCATCTCCTTGGCCAAATTCGGACTCGACAGGTCCACGACCACGACTTCGGGCCTCGCCGTGGGCTGGAGCCCGACGCGGTCGTTTTCGAGGTCGACCGCCGCCGGTATCGACTGTAGCGACCTCGCCATGAACTCCGGCTTCAGCCGGAAATTGATGAACCCCGGCCCGGCGATCTCAGGCCTCTCGCACAGGTCGTCGACGTCCAGGTTCTCGACGATCCTTTTGGCGACGTCGCGTGGTTCCTCGCCGAGGAGTTTGGCGAGTCCCATCGCGGCGTTGGACTGGTAGTCGCCGAACCTCTCGTCCTGCGACGCCTGAATCTGCGGGTCGCCGGAGACGTCGAATCGCGCGAAGGCCGCGCGGACCCGACGCGAGAGTTCTTCGAGGATTGATTTCATGGATTGCCCTCGGCGACGATGGCGACAGTCCGACACGGGCGCGGGTCGCAGCGGATGGCCTCGCCGAAGCATGGCCTGCAAAGCACCGTCATCCGCACATCTATGATCCTGCCGTCCGGATCAGCATCGATGTTGTTGCCGATGAGTCCACCTATGGATACCGGGTCGGCTATGTAAATGTTCCCATGCACGCAAAGCCCGTTCTCTGGTGGGTTGATGACCTCATGGCATCGGCCGCAAGTGTAGAGCTGAACTGTGTGCGGCGCGTCTTCGGCCTTCGCGCTAACCTTCGGCATGGTTGGCATGGTTGTCTCCTTCCCGCATTATACGCGCGTCCGAAGCCGCCCCGATCCAACTTTTCTCGTCCGGCGCTTGCCCTTGGCGTTGCGTTGCGCGGCTCCGCCCCGCTCCGCGACAACGACGCTGAAGTACTCCTCGCCCGCCTTTGTCCGGCGGTTGTTCGGCGTGGCGATCCCAGCGATTCCGGCGGTGAACTCCGCCCGGCCGTCGTTCGCGTCCCCCGTCCGGAGCTGCCGCGAGAGCGACTCGATCAGTCTCAGTGCCTCGTCGGGGGTCACCCGCACCATCTGGCCGCGGTAGCCCTCGACGGACTTGCCTTTTTCCCACCTCGCGATTTCCATGATACCCTCCTACGCCAATTTGGCCCTGGGCCGACGCGGCCGCCTGTTCCCCGCGAAGCTCCGAGCGCAGGCCGCGGCAGTACCGGCACCGCGGGTTGCAGAGGTCCGTCAGGATCATCTCGCACGCCAGAGAGGGGACACGGCGCGTGTAGAACCCTATATCCTCGAGCTTCACGGTCGTTCAGCTCCAACGAGGTCCGGGACATCCCCGACGCAGGAGATCGCCAGCGCCCGGAACTTCCCGACCTTCCCCGTGACGTGTTCCAGCAGCAGGTCTCTGGCCTTCCGGAGCGCGCCGACGTCGCTGGCGGACGCCAGCGCCTGCACGCCCTTGACGATGAACGCCTTCTCGGCCGCTGTCTTTGTCTTCCTCACCGCTTTCGTCTTCATCACGCGTCTCCCTTCGGCGCCGCCGTCATCGCCTCTTCTTGCGCCTGGACTCGCGCATCGCCGCCAGCTCCGCGCGCGTCGCCTCGATCTCGTCGGCCATCTCCCGCATCATGGGGAGCAGCACGTCCCGAATGGTAGGCCATAGGGCACCGTTGTCCGGTACTTTGTCGTCCCACCGCTTCTGCGCCCTGTCGCTGATGCTGCCCATTGTCCGAACGCCCTCTCCGCCCAGATGTCTCGCTCAGCCCGCCATGTGTGCTCCCGCTGATTATTGCGCCGAACCGCGAGGAAGTCAAGAGCCGCAGTCATGGGCGTTGGCACTGCGGCGCGTTTCATATTGTCCCAATGTGGAGCGGCGCCGGAGGAGGGTAGCATGAGCAAGTACCACGTGGCCGCCGAGTCGCTGGCCGGCCCGACTGGTCCGACAGTGGAACAGGAGCCGCCCGTCGCCGCGGCCGCGCCCACGGCCGAGGACGCTCGCCGCATAGGCAAGCAGATAGGGATCGACTGGGACTCGGCGGGCTTCACCGCCGAGGAGTTCGCCGCGGGCCTGGTCGTGGAGCGCGAACACGGCCCCGGCGGCCCGGCTGGCGGCGTCGCCGACGTCAGCGCCGGAGACCCGCTGGTCGAGGGGAAGATCGCCTGGGCGCACCTGATGGAGCTTCCGGATTACTACGCGCGGCTGTCGAGGATGGAGTCCAAGGGGAAGGCGGGGCGGCCCGAGGGCGGCGAACCCGCCGCTGCGGAATAAAGAGGCGGCTCCGGCATCCCATCCGTCACCGCCCCCGCTCCCGCCGACTTCGTCCGATCCTCGGCGTCCCTGCCCGGCCGGCTCCGTCCAACCGCCTGCATCCCTGCCGCGCATTCTAGCCGGCGCGTATATCCCCCCGGAGGAGGCCGCATGGACCGCAGGGTGCCGTACATCTGCTGGCACATGACATACCGCTGCAACCTGCGGTGCCGGTTCTGCTACGCGCCGAAGGAGGGGCACGAGCCAGGCCGGGAGGAGCTCCTGGCCGTGGGGGACGCGCTCGCTGCGGGCTGCGAGCGGATCAGCATGATGGGCGGCGAGCCGCTGCTCAACCCGCATGTCCCGGATGTCGCCGCGAGGCTGCACGGCAGGTGCGGGCTCTCGCTCGTGACGAACGGGACGCTGCTGACGCCGGAGCTGGTCGCGGCGCTCGCGCCGCGCCTGGACAGGATGTCGGTGTCGCTCGACGCCGTCTCGCAGGATGTGGCCACCGCCTGCCGCGGGCCGGGGTACGACATGTGCCGCGTGACCGAGGGCGTGCGGCTGGTCGTGCGCGCGGGCCTGCCCCTGAAGGTGAACACCCTCGTGACGGTCCGGAACGCCGGGCACCTCGCGGAGATACTGGGGTTCCTGGCCTCGCTGGGCGCACTGGTGGACTGGAAGCTGGCCGAGCCGGCGGAGACGGCGTTCACGGACGGCCGCGAGGTCGCGCCGCTCCGCGTGCCGCGCGGGGAGTTCCTGCGCGCCGCCCGGTCGGTCGCCGACGCCGCGCCGGCGGCGGTGTCGGTCAGGACGGCGCTGTGCGACGACATCGGCGACTATGTCCTCGCGACGCCCGGCGGCGACATATTCACGCCGTCGCTCAACGGCTCGCGCCCGTTGGGGAGCGCGCTGCGCGAGAGGCCGCTTGACATGCTCGTCAGGTGGGGGTGGAACCCGTCCGGCAACGCGGAGACCTTCCGCGGCAAGCCGCTGCGCAGGTGCATGCCGGAGGAAGAGGATCGCCTCGAAGATGACTACGAGGCGACCCCCGCTAGCTAAAACAGCAGCGCGTGAGCAACCCAGGCGAACGCGAGCAGAGTCAACGGCTTCGCGATGCTGTTCACCACGGCGGTGGCGATCGCGTCGCCGACCCTGAACTCCTCGAGTTCCTTGACGGTGTACTTGGCACCGCCGCCGCAGAGGAGCGAGGTAACTATGACCACGCCGACCGCGCTGGCGAAGGTCAGCGGTGGGACGCCCGGGAACGCCCCGGGAATGTACATGTTCCAGCAGGTCCAGCCCGCGAGCGCGGAGACGACCAGGCTCAGGATGTCGATAGCGAATCCGACGAAGATCATTTTCATTCTCCAAACAGAGTGCAACGGTTGCGCGGAACGTTTCGCGGACCAACGCGCCGCGGGTTTAGCCCTTGATGGCGTACTTGCCCTTTTTGCCGCCCTCGACCTTCACGAAGCGGCTGGCCGCGCCCTTTTGTTTGATCTCCAGCGCGAGCGCGTTCCACGTGGCCTTGGACAGGTCCTTGCTCTCCTTCAGCCACAGTCTCTTCTCGACGACGGCCTTGGCGATCTCCGTCGCGCCCATCGCCTGCCCGCCGTTGCCTTTGAGGACGGTGGCGATCGCGTCGGCGAGCCGCCCTGCGGGCTTCGCGTCATGGACAGCCGCGACCGCGGGCGGCGGTTGAACGATGTCAGTCGTGTTCGTGTTCGGGTCCATCTTCATTCATCTCCAAAAGAAGGAAACAGGAACCTTCGCCCAAAACCCTCGTCCGGGCGCCGGCGGGGCGTAGCTGGGCGTCTGGACGCCTACGGAAACGCGCCGCGTGACCGACCGATTGTACGCGCGCGGCCTGGGGCGGGTCAAGCCCAGGTTCGGGAATCCTGTTGCGTGGGGGCGTGCGGCGGCCGGATCGCGCCTTTTTCCGGACCGGCGCGTCCTCCGCTACTCGCCCGGGGTGGGGCGGGGCTGTTCAAGCGGCGGTTTTCATACGGTGGAGTGGCGCTGGCGCCCCTCCCGCTTCCTGTTCCTCTTCTCGGCCTTGCCAGCGAGGTACTGGTTCGAGACGACCTTGAGCTGGACCCTCCCTATCTCGGCGCACCACCGCTCGCGGACCGGCTTCACGACCAGGCCCTCGCGGATGTGGCCGGCGCCGGGGACGGCGCTGTCGCCCTCGGCGAGCTCCTTCGCCGCGGCCTCGTCGAACGGCCCGCGGCGCAGCAGCGGCACCCACGGCAGGCCGCCGCCGACGCGGCGCGCGTCGTCGAAGTCGAGCCACCGGCCGTGGTCGAGGACGTCGAACGCCGCGAAGAGGACGTCGTTCCGCGCCGCGCCGTAGCCGTAGTCGGCCCCCTGGACGACCGGACCGAAGACTTCGCCGTACGCGGCGAGGTCCGGGTGCGCGCGGCACCACTCGCCGAGCCGCGGGCACTGCGACAGCGCCCGCCAGTAGAGGCTGTTCGGGTCCTCCCTCTTCCAATCTGCATGCGAGCCGACCCACTGCCTGCCGTCCGTCCAGACGTACCGCGCGCTGGCGCCGTGGATCTTCTCGGTCGCCACGGCATCCTCCCCCGGCAGGAGCAGGGATGCGTTGGCCCCGCTGCGGAGGTTCTCGACGTCGTAGTGGGGCCATGCGCCGGGCGGCCCGGCCTCGGCCCCGCCTGTTCCGGAGAGCGGCAGCGGCGGCTCGTAGTGCGTGACCCCGAGCCGGGCCATGAGGTCGTCCCCCTCGGCGGCGCCATCCGGCGCCCGGAGGAGCAGCCCCGGCGAGAGGATGCCGCGGAGCCGCACGGCCTTCACCCTGCCCGGCGCGCCGCCTAGCGCCCGGACCTCCTCGGTGTCCGGGATCACGCTGTCCGGCGGGACGAACACCGCCAGATCACCGTCGCTCCACTCGCTGGTCCGGACGACGCACTCCCAACCGAACACGCTGACCATGCTGAGGGAGTCGGCGTTCGGGTGCGGGCGCAGCTTCACGCGCACCGCGTCGCACCTGTGCGTAGACGGCATCCTGCACCTCCCGTCACTTGCTCTTGACTATGGAGGCGACGGCGGCGACGCCGGCGACGGCGACGATCGCGAGCAGCGCGAAGGCGCCGATCGCCAGGAACGCGCCCACCACGGCCGCGGTCGGCACCCACAGCGGCGCGGTTATCCACCACCAGGACCAGCCGACGACCTGCGTCGGGACCACGCCCACCTTCAGGCAGAGCAGGACGATGAACAGCAGTCCGCAGAATCCGATCCCGTTCCTCACCACGACGGTTTTCTCTGACATCCTTCCCCTCCAATAATGAAGCGCCGGCGGCGCATGCCGCCACGACATTATACGCCGTCCAGCCATCTTGTGGTTTCCGTAGGCGTCCGGATGGTGGGCGGCTGGGCCGCATGAAAAGGCCAAGAGGCAACTACAAAGGCTGGACAATCCGATACCGCCCCGTCGGCGCGCTCCATTGACGGGCGACCAAGCACGGCGTCAGCATGACGGGCGTCAGCGCGGAAGCCCTCAGGGGAATGATCGACAGGCGAGTTCAGTAAATGATAAAGCCCAGAAGCAACTCGGACGAAGACCTCGTGGCGTGCGCAATCGATTGCCTCGCGCTGTGGCGCAATCGCGGCACCCGCCGCAGCTTCGCCACCGATGAGGCCGAGGCGGACATGACAGCGTCGCTCGCGGCGATCCGCCCGAAACTGGTGTTGCTGGCGATGCTCAACTCGCGCCATCCGGAAAGTTGCCTTTTTCGTGTGCCGGACGGTCTCCTCGCCAAAGTTGACGCGGCGATCGGGCTGGACCTCGAGGACCAGTGGGCAGCGCCGGCCGTGGAGCCGGCGGACAGGTTCCGCAAACCGCCCTGGTGGCCGGAAGAGGCTTGACGCACCGCGCATTGAAAACCCGCCGAGAGTTGGCGTGCCTTGCGGCAGAGGCCCGGCGGGTGTACTGAAGCGCAGCTTCACCCACAAAAGATTACAAATCTAACGGCGGTTAGAATGCGGGATGGTGTCACCGCCCCTCCGCTGGTACGGCGGGAAATACTACCTCGCGGGCAAGATAGCGGCCGTCATAGCCCGCGTGCCGCACCAGACGTACGTCGAGGTGTACGGGGGCGCGGCGTCCGTCCTGCTCAACAAGGCCCCGTCGCCCATCGACGTCTGGAACGACATCGACTCCAGGCTGGTGAACTTCTTCCGCGTCCTGCGCCACGCGGAAAGCCGCGAGAGGCTGCTCGAGGCGCTCGCCTTCACGCCCTTCGCGAGGGCCGAGTTCGCCGCGTGCTGCCGAGAGCCGACGGACAGCGACCCGGTCGAGGCCGCGCGGCGCTTCTTCGTCCTGTGCCAGCAGTCCGTGTCGTCCGGCGGCGCCAAGGAGCGCATGACGCCCGGCTCGTGGGCCAAGAGCGTCGGCGTGAGCAGGAGGGGCATGTCGCAGAACGCCAGCAGGTGGTGGGGCAACATCGAGAACCTCCCCGCCATCGCGGACAGGTTCGCCAGGGTGCAGATCGAGTGCATGGGCGCCATGAAGCTGCTGTCGCAGTACGACAGGCCGGAGACGCTCTTCTACCTCGACCCGCCGTACGTCGCTGGGAGCAGGGTCGCCGGGCAGCAGCAGGTCTACAAGCACGAGATGACGGACGAGCAGCACATCGAGATGATCGGCCGCGTCGGCTCCCTGAAGGGCCCGGCCATCCTCAGCGGGTACGACAACGAGGTCTACCGCGGCAGGATGGGCGGATGGGGCAGGATTGGGATCCCGTCGAAGGCCCGCTCCAGCACCGCCGGCTCGACCCGCGGGAGGTCCGCCCCGCCGCCCGACAGGATGGAGATCCTGTGGCTCAACCCGCGCGCGATGGAGATCGTCAAGAAAGGGCGGACGAGTCCCATAACCAGCCCCTAGTCCGCCGTTGACATCGCGCACCAGTCCGTCTATCATCCGGAGATGATCTGTCCGTAGGCATGCGGACCGACGGGACGGTCGAGGCGCTGGCGAACGCCGACCTTGCGACCCTCCAGGACGTTAGGGAGGGCCAGCAGCTCGACGAACCCGCCGACGTCGGCGACCAGCCTTCTCGTCGTATGCGCGCGCGGCCGCGGTTTTTAGGCTACTCGCGCCATCTCGTAGACTTTATCCCCTGGGCCTCGTACCGCACGATGCCCGCGAGTATCCTCCGCCAGGTCTCTGCGGAGAACCTGCCGTCCGGCAGGTCGTTACCTCGGTTCCAAGTCTCGCCGGGCCTCTGGAGCCTTGAAACCGATGCGGCGCCCAAGTAGGACGCGGCCAAGGCGTCCTCCGAGTTTCCGAGGCGGCAACGCCGGACATCGTCAACCGCCTCCGGGTCCGCAGCCTGAAGCGCGGCGGTTATGGTGTGTTCGTTGGTGGCGGTCCAGATTTTGGCCACGATCCGCCGCTTGGGCGCATCCACCATGATGCAGCGGTTGACTTGCTCCGGGGGGTAAATCTCCGAGAGCCAAGCCCTCAGCGTCGAGGCCGCCAGCGCGACTGTTGTGTCCGTAACGGATTTCATATACACTCCCCTTTCTCGGCGAACCGTAACGGTTCAGCCAGCGCTATTCTAGCGGGTGGTTCGTCGAAATGGGTCGTGGGTCGTCGAGGTGGCCCGCGTCACGGGTCGTTGAAGAGGTCCATGAACCAAGCCGTTTTCGCCTTGGCGTACGGCAGTGAGAGCGAGGGGGGTCCAGTCTCCGCGCACGGCGTCCACGAGGTCCATGTCCACCTGCTCCACGGTGTACCGCGGGACAGGCAGCCCGCCGCCCTCCAGGACCTTCATCGCCTCGGACGGCTCAATGAACTGCCGCCGTAGACGACCGCCCGGCGCCGAACTGTACGGGTCGCGCACGCACATGGTCAAGGTGGACTACGGCACGGAGATGGACTGGGCGTTCTTGGACGTGGCCGGAGCCTAGCCTAGCGCCGACGAGCGCCGCCGCGACCTTGTCCGCGTACATCTCGAAGAAGACGGCCGCGCCGCGCCGCGAAGACGGCGTCCATGTCGAGCCTCCGGATGATCGACTACCCGTCCATTGGCTACTACGGTCAGGTCCTCGGTCGCACATGCGTCGTGTCCGAGAAGCTGGGCAGCCACAACGTGCGCGCCGAGCTGTGCAACTCCCGCTTCAAGCTGGGCGCAAGGCGGGCCTCGCGAGCGGGAACTCCTGCAACTTGTCAGTGTCGTCCGACATGCGGGACAGTATTTCCTTCCGCAGCGCGCAGCAATGAGTCCATTCCGGCTCGTGGAATATCCCGAGGGTTTGCAGTTCTCTGATTACTTGCTCCAGACAAGCTAGCAGGAGCTTGTTTCCCCACTCTGCGAATTTGATACTGTCAGCACGGCCTTCGGCGCGCAAGGTCCTACGTTTAGACTTGTCCCCACGTTTCATTTTAGACATCATTGTCCCCTATTGGTAAGCCTGAGGAATGCTTCCTCATCGATGACCTCTATGCCGAACGAGCGGGCCTTGTCTAGCTTCGACCCGGCGCTTTCTCCGGCGACGACGAGGTTGGTCGACTTCGTCACCGAGCTGGCTGTCTTGCCGCCGAGCGACTCGATCAGCGCCTCCGCCTCCTTCCGCTTCATCGCAGCGAGCGTCCCGGTCAGCACGACCGTCTTCCCCGCGAACGCACCACCGCTCGCGCTCTTGGGCGTCCTCGGCTCGGACATGTTCACGCCCTCGTCGCGTAGCTGCGAAAGCACGCTGTGCCCGGAGGCGCTGCTCAGGAAACGAGTCAGCGAGTCGATGATCGCGTCGCCGATCCCGTCCGAGCCGCGCAGGTCGCCGCGCCCTGCAGCGCGGACGATCTCGTCCATCGTGCCGAACCTGTCCGCGAGGATTTTGCCCGCGTGGTGCCCGACGAGCCGCATGCCCAGGCTCGGGATGAGCCGCGAAAGCGGCTGCCCCTTGCTTTTGGAGATCGCGTCCAGCAGCTTGGCGACGCTCCTGTCGCCCAGCCCCGGGATGGCCGCGAGTTCGTCGCGGCGCCGCCCCAGCCGGAACACGTCAACGAGTCCGCACAACAGCCCGCGGTCCACCAGCGACTCGACCAGCTTCCTGCCAGCGCCCTCGATGTCCATCTGGTCGCGGCCGCAGAAGTAGATGATGCGCTCCTTGAGCTGTGCCGGACACTCGGGGTTGACGCAGTGGAAGGCCACGCCGTCGCCCCGCTCCACCGCGCCGCTGCACGCCGGACACATCGTCGGCGGCGTGATGGACCTCGCGTCGGCGGGGCGCATCTCTAGGACAACGCCGACCACCTGCGGGATTATCTCGCCGGCCTTCTCGACCACCACCGTGTCCCCGATCATGACGCCGAGGCGGTCGATCTGGTCAAAGTTGTGGAGCGTGGCGTGCGCCACGGTCGTCCCGCACAGCTCGACCGGATCCATGTTCGCGCGGGGCGTGATGGTGCCCATCTTGCCCACCTGGTAGTCCACGCTGCGCAGCACGCTCTGGGCCCGCTCCGCGGCGAACTTGTACGCGATGCACCATCTCGGGTGCTTGCCGGTAGCTCCGAGCTCGTCGCGGAGCGCGAGTTGGTCCACCTTCACCACGAGCCCGTCCGTCTCGTACGGCAGGCCGCGCCTGCGGTCGTCCCACTCGGCGATGCGCGACACGACCTCCTCGATGTCCTGGCACAGCGCGGCGTACGGGCTGACCGGCAGGCCCCACCCGGCCAGCCTCTGGAAGGCCCCCCAATGCGTCGCGCCGAGGTCGGCGCTGGATTGCCCCAGGCTGTGCGCGACGAAGGCCAGCCCCCTGTCGGCCACCTTGGACGGATCCAGTTGTTTGAGCGTTCCGGCGGCGGCGTTCCGGGGGTTGGCGAAGGTCTGCTCGCCGGTGGCCTCCCGCGCCGCGTTGTACGCCAGGAAGCTGGCCATCGGCCAGACGACCTCGCCGCGCACCTCGAGGACGTCCGGCGCGTCCCCGACGAGCCGCAGCGGCACCGAGCGGATCGTCCGCGCGTTCTGCGTGATGTCGTCGCCCGTCCTCCCGTCGCCGCGCGTCAGCGCCGCCACGAGGATCCCTCTCTCGTAGCGGAGCGAGACCGCGACGCCATCGACCTTCGGATCGACCACGTACCGGCACTCCCCGACGGCCTTCCTCACGCGCGCGCCGAAGGCGCGCAACTGGTCCGCGTCGTACGTGTTGTCCACGCTGAGCATCGGGACGGCGTGCGCCGCGCTGCTGAAGCGGGCCAGCGGCTGGCCGCCGACGCGCTGCGTCGGTGAGTCCGCCGGGGGCGGCTCGCCGGACTCGGCCTCCAGCGACCGCAGGCTGCTGAGGAGGCGGTCGTATTCCTGGTCGCCGATCTCCGGGGCCGCGGCGACGTGGTACAGGTAGTCGTGCCTCCGTATCTCGTCGCGGAGGCGCTCCAGCGCCTCGCGCGAACCGCTGCCATTCCGGATGACCTCGCATGAATCGCTGCTTCTCATTTTGCAATCTCCTCCTTGCGCCGGACCGGAAGCGCTTGCAGCCGCTCGATCTGGTTCATGCTCCACTCGGTCGGGGAATCCCCGCAGGGTCGCTGACCCACAGGAAGGAAGTCGGCATGGGGTTCGTCCGTCGCCGCACCAGGGTGGGCCGCAGGGTGTCCGCCTGGAACAGATGGCCGGCCGGATGGCGTGGGCGTCGGCCGCGTGAACACGAACACCAGCGCGACGCATAGCGGCGCGGCTATCCGTACGGCCGTCGGCAGAACGCACACGTCGCAGAGCAGGATGGTGGCGACGAACAGAGCGGTCCACAGCAGCGCCTTCGCGCAGGCGGAGAACATGCGGCCCCTCGGCGAGGCGGGGACGCTGGCGCGGCAGCGGGCGCATTCGTACCGCCATCCGCCGACGCGCTTGGGGTTCTTGGACGCATGCCGATTGAGGCTCATCGCGCCCCCGCACTGGCAGGGCCGCATGTCCGGCAGCTCGCTGCCCGCCGGGGTGTGCCGACCGATCCACTCGTTTTCCAAAGTACGCCTGTTCATGTTGTCTCCCTTCCCGGCCCGGCCGCCCGCGCCGGATCCGCCTACGGAGGAAGATCGGCCGCGCCGGGCGGCCGATAATCAGCGTGTAGAAGTTCGCTTGGGAAGTCCCAGAGGCAGAAGGCGGCAGCGCAGCGCGAGGCCCGCTGCTTAGGACGACTCCAAGTCGTTTTCCCGTCGCTTTGGAGCAGGGATGTCGTCCAGCTCAAACTCGGCCACGAACACGCCGGCCTGCACGATCGCGGCCTTCGCCGCGGTCAGGAGTCCCGCGACCAGCAGGGCGGAGCTCCTCTGCTCCGGCTGGAGGCCGGAGTCCTCGCCCGCCCCCGCCTCCATCATCGCCAACAGCACCTTGTTGACGAACTCGTTTACGCCGACTTCCAGTTGATGTCTCACGCCCATTATTGTGCCACCTCCGCCGGATTGTAGGCTCGACAGCTAGTCCGGTCAAGCTCACAAGCGTCCCCGGCGCTGGATCGTTCAGGATGATCGTCCAAGCTCTCCCGTTCTAGCCAGCGGGCCACCAGCGGGCCGGGCCGGGCGTGGCGGCGCCGGAGATCTTCGTGGCGATCGCCATGCTGTTGGCGATGGCGTGGGCAGTGGCGGCGGTCGCCAGCGGAGGGTGGTATGGTAGAGCATGGGGGCCAAGGCGGGGTTCGAGTACAAGGTGAGGCATGTGGCGCTCAACGAGAGCACTTGGAGGGACGAGTGTCCGAAGCTGGCGCGCGCCATCGGCGACATGGCGGACAAGGGGTCCCGCTTGCTGCGGCGGGCGACGCCCCGGGCGCAGAGGTGCCGCGCTAGAATGCCGCGTGAGGGGAGCGGCCGCGTGACGCGGTTCATAGGAGGGGTTCATCATGCTGAGGGCCTTGACGGGCGTTTTCGCCGCGATCTTCGGGCGCGCGAACAGGGAGCGGCGGTCGGACAGGGTGGTGTGGATGGAGCTGCCGGAGGTCTCCGGGCAGCACGGCGGCTGGATTTCGTTCCCGGCGCACCCTTCCGTGGTGCGGCTGCTGGAGTCCATGGGCGGTATCCATGCGGTCGATCTCCGCAGTGCGGCGGTTGGCGAGCCTCCGGACGCCATCGTGGAAATCGCCCATGTGCAGGAGGTCGAGATGAGGGTGTCCGCGCGCGGCGAGCCGACCGTCCGGATGACCTTCGTCGACGGGACCACGGAGGTCTGCCGCCTCGGCGGATGGGGCAGGCGCTCGTCCGGCGTCGCCCAACGCGAAAGCGCCGACCATCTCAGGGGCCTCATCAAGCGATACCGCGAGGGGTGCGACTGCCGGGGGGACCAGTACGGCTCGTGGGGGCCGTGCGAGCTTTGCAGGGAACCCCTCGGCCCCGACGATGAGTGCGCCGATGCGGGTGCGGACGATCGGATGTCCGCGTACCGCGGGTCGCTGGGGAACAGACCGGGGCAGGAATATCCGTACAGCATCGTCGCGGATCCAGGAACCGGGCATTACGTGAGGAGGTACCCCTCCGGGGTCGTCCAGCACAGCTACGACTTCTCCGAGGGCGCGGGACCCATCCCGCAGTTGGACCACCTCAAGAGCCTGGTGGAGGAGCACGGGGGCGACGTGTGGATCGCCGCCGCGACTCGCCCCGGGGAAATCGACGTGTGCAACCTCGAGGTGTTCGTGGGCCCCAGGGGCAAGGTGGGGTGGCACGGGGACTCCCTGGAGCCGGCCAAGAAGCACATGGGGTTCCTCGACTGCGCGGCCAGGTCGCTGGCCCGCATCAGGAGGTAGAGCCTGCCGCCGCCGTAGTCGGGGCCGAGGGGCGGGCGGGCGCGGGGCGCGAGGGCCTGCGGCGCGAGCGGGCCGTGCTGGAGGCGCTCGGCGCGAATCTGGTGTCCCGTCTCGCGCGGTAGCAGCCGGAGGCGACGATGTTCAAGGGTCCCTTGACGGTGGCCAAGGGCCGCTTGGTGTACGGGTGGGAGGTCGGCGGGCGCGTCCTGCGCATCTGCCGCGCCGACGCCGCCGCGCTGGTCTCCGGGCTGCTGGAGGGAAAGGACATTTGCATATACCCGGAGGGCAGGAGGGTGTACCTTTCGCCGACGCCCGCCGGCTTCCTGCTGGAGGACGGCTGCGGCTGGGCGGTCGCCCTGGACTCCCCCAGCGAGCTGGCGGCCGGCCTCGCGGGCCTCATCAGGGACGGCTTCGACGCGGCGTCCGCGGCGTGGGATCCGTCGTGGGAGCGGTCGGCGGCTAGCCGGAGGGACCGCGGGCTGGCGGGCGTCTTCGGCTAGCTATTGTCAATTGAGCCACGGGGCCGCGCCGGGGCCGAACCGGTGGCCGGCCGCCTGCGACCGCGTCCCCTCGCGCCACCCGTCGAAGGCGCCTTTAACGGCGTCACCCAGCAGGTTCAGGCAGGGGACGCAGAAGTGCTTGCCGCGCGGGATCTCCGCCTTGAACAGCGGGTCGCCGAACTGTTGGTGGTACCCGCCGCTGGCGAAGACGGCCCAGGTCACCTCGATCTCGACGCCCGACCCCACCGCCTCGCGGCGGCCGATCTTCCTCCCGCACCTGACGCACTCGCTCATGCCCCGTTCCCCTTTTTCGGCGCCCTGTTACCCGCTCCGACCCCTCGACGCAGCAGATGTTGAAGCCGGCCCCGCAGCGACCGCACCTCAGGTTGACGCAGACCCCCGACGGATCCTTCGGCAGCGGCCCCTTGCGGTCGGGGCGCCTGTACCCGTACCGGATCGTCAGATCCTCCCCCGGTCCCATGCCACACTATACGCGCGCCGGCGGTATAATGCGAGGGCTCTTGCATGGGAGGAGGTCGGCATGGACTGGGAGACGTTCCGCGGCAGGGTCAGGCCCGAGGACCCACTCGGAGGCCAACGGGTCCAGGCTCACGCCGAGGCAGGAGTGGGACGTACCCGTCGGCAAGCGCCCTGCGGAGGCGATTGTCGCGAGCCCGTGTTCAGGGGGGCGACGGGCGTCGTGGGTCGAGATCGCCGCGGCCACCGCGCTGAACGCGTGCGCGGCCCCGCTGGGCCATTTCCCGTACGGCCCGTAGCAGGGTGGAGCCAAGGGGGGCGGCCGGAGAGAGGCGGATGACCGAATCCGAGTACGTGGAGAAGTTGGTGGAGCTCGTGGGGTCGTTCTGGGGGGGCGAGAACCCGTTCTTCGCCGCCGCCGACGACCGCGACCGCTCCGCGATCGCCGCCGAGGCGCGGGACACCCTGGTGGCGTGGCGGCGGGACGGGGTCCGGAACCGGGAGGACTTCAAACTGCTCAACCGGATGATCCGCGGGATGATGGAGCGCGTCCGCTCCATGCTGGACGCGCTCAGGGAGTCGGAGCGGGTGTCGAACGCCGTCCTCGGCGGCGGGTCCGGGTGGGCCTCGGCCAGCGACGTCGTGAACGCGCTCTCCGCCGCGGCCGGGGGCGAACGCGGCCGTGCGATCGTCGCGGAGGTGCGGGGCGACGCGCTGGCGCTCAGCAACGGCGGGGCGGAGGTGACCGTCCCGGTCCAGGACGGGCAGGTCGATCTGGAGAAGGTCGGCTCGGCGTGCAGGCGGCTCCGCTGAGAGGAAGGCCGCCCCTGAACGCGGGGCGCGCCGCGAATTGGGTATGCGGGGCGGAGAGCCGACCTCCCGTGCGCACCCGCTCGTGTCCCCCTTCGCCGCGCATATTTCCGCCGTCAATCTAGGGCGCTCGGTTACCGGACCCGCCTCCGGATTTCCGTAGGCGGCGGGGGCGTCGGCCGACACGGGAAAGCGGATCGGGGCCGATTGCCCGAGAGGAGGACTGACATGGCTGGCGAACGGGGGATGCGGACCGGGGCCCGCGCCGCGCTTGGCGAGGCTGGACGACAACGGGTACATCGCGGGGCGCGCCGAGGCAGGGGCATCGTGGGCATTCCGCCCGGCGTCCGCCGCGGGCGGCGGGGGGCGCCCGCCCCGGCCCCAGCGAGGACGGGGAAGGTGTGGCCATCAAGCAAGTCCCGCGCGGGCGGCCCGCCGACGGTCCACATCAGCCCGCAAGCGCCCGACCAGCTTCCAGCGGACGTGTTCGACGAGGGAGACAGGCTCGTGGTCCTGGCGGAGTACTGCGGCCTGAGGCAGCGCGACATCGCGGTCTCCCTGGAGGGCGCCGCGCTGGTGATCGCCATCGACCGCCCGCAGGGGAAGGGCGTCCAGCGAGTCGAGCTGCCGTGCGAAGTCGCCGGCCAACCAAGCGTGTCCCTCGCCAAAGGGGTACTGAAGATCCAGGTGAGGAAGATCAATGCCGCGGGCGGCGCACGAATTCCGGCAACTCACGCCACGGACGCGGAGCGCGGCTAGTCACGCCGGATGGGCGCCGCGCCTTGACCCGCCCGACTCCATGGGCTATAATGCCGCGGGATGAGAAGCCGACCGCAATGAACCAAAAGCCCGCAAGCAACGATGCGCACATCGAAAGGCCGACATGCACTGGGGATCCGTCCATTTGGTCATCCCGTCCCTGACCGGGGACGAGCTGCACGGCCTTCCGTACGGAACCCCGACGCATCCGGAGCGCCGCCGCGGCCGCGACCGCAGGGGCCAGGCGCGCCGGGCGGACGATGGCCCGCCATGGCCGCGGCATGATCGCCGCTGGCCGGCCCCCGGTCCTGACGGCTGGTCTGCTCCAGCGGATGTCGTGAAGCCGGTTGCTCCCCTCAAGCCCCCAGCCGACGGATTGCACATGGCTCACAGACCGGGCAGCCTAGCGTGAAAGCCCCAGCCACACGCAACGACGGCGCGCGGGCGGCGGAGGCCGCGGCGGGTCCGACTCTGCTCGGCGTGATGACCGACCGGGAGGTCCGCGACGCGCTGCTGCGGCGGATCGATGAGGCCGGGCCGGACGACAGGCGGCGGCTGCTTGTCGGCCTCGCCGGCGGCGCGGAGGAGCTGGCCGTCAGTCTGGTGTTCGCCGACTGGCTGGGCAAGGACCACAGGAGCGTCTACAGCACCGAGGCGGGCGTGGGCCTCAGCATGGGGCAGTTCCACTCCGGGACGACGTTCGAGGGCGCGGTCCGGCTCGATCCCGACGACCGCGCGGAGCTGGAGGCCGCGATGGCCTCCGGCTACACCCCCATGTTCCACCTGATTCCGGGCTGCTACCCGTTGTAAAACGCCTTCTCCCAGTCTTCCCATGCCTGGAGGTTTTCAGGGGTGTTGTGCCCCTCGTACATCCGGGCAAACCACCCGTCCGTGCGGACACAGGAACCTCCCTTGTTCCTTCATCTTCCTGTTCCACCTCTTCCACCTTGCCACCCTATAGGCCAAGGAGGATCCGGTCGGCCTGGCGCGAGAGCCGCTCGGCAGGATCGACGAGCTGATGCCCGGGGACTACAAGCGCGGGGTCCATGCTGCTGTGCGGGGGGCTGCCCGCCAGGCGGACGTTGTAAAATGTTGATACGCCCGCGCTGTAAGGGGGCGGGCATGGGCAGGTACCACATCGCGTCGGCCGCGCTGTCGCGCGCCGCGGCCAAGACGGTCGGCGGGTTCTACGAGTCCAAGCTGATGGAGGTCGTCGCGCCCCTGCACGGGAGGGCGCTGAAATTCGCCGTCCTGCTGCTGCACAGGCTGGTCGAGGAGTACAGGTGGGCGGTCGTCCTGGCGGAGATCGAGGGCGGGACGGTCCTCATGACCATGACGCCGTGGCGCGCGGGGGATCCGGCCGACCCGCGCAGCGCCCACGAGCTCGGCGTGTGGGACGCGGGCAAGAGGGACGAGGTCATGCGGCTCGTCGCCAAGCGGAGGCTGCTGACCAAGGGCATGGAGAGGGAGCTGAGGCAGATAGCCGAGGCCGTCGGCAGGACGGGGTCGTGGCTGGAGGAGGGGATGGCGGCCTACGCCAAGCACATCGAGGGCGGCGCGGCCGACAGGCCCGCCCGCGGGGGGAGGGTCGTGGACATGGTCGATCCGTTCTTCCTGGGGAAGGCGCCGGGCGTCAGGTGGAAGAACAAGGACAAGCCGCTGTTCGAGGACAACCCGGACGCGGGGCTGCGCACGATCGAGGAGATGATGCGCATGTACAAGCACGGGCCGTCGAGGTCGGCCATGCGGCCGCTGCGCCTCAGCGACAAGGACTGGAGGGCCGCCAAGCTGCTGGACATACGCATCCGCGAGATGCGATCACGGTCGGCGGACGCGTGGACCGCGTCGCTGGCGGAGGCCGGGGAGGGGAGCGAGAAGGGCGGACCGACGTTCCCGGACGCGCTGGACGGACTGGTGCACGCGTGCCGCGCCGCGCTCGCCGAGGACGAGGGGATGCTGTCCAAGGAGTGGGACGCGCTGCGGGAGGCCGGACACCCGGAGGCGGCGCAGCGCGCGGTGCCGGAGGCGCTGAGGAAGGTCGGCGTCAGGAAGACGAAGTGGAGGGGCAGGGCCTACTGGAGGGAGTTCCGGAAGGGAATAAAGGCGACCGACTTCACGGAGGGCGTGCTGAGGAAGGTGGTGCGCTACAAGAGGGACAAACTGGGCAGGTTCGCCAAGTAGACACGGAAACGATCCGTACACGATCCATACGCTAGAATCGATAAAGATGGTTATAGTTCAAGATTAAAGGTGCCATGCGAACCGTAGCGCACGGAGAGGTATGGTTCCCGCCGGAGGCGTCTCGGCGGGTCGCGGAGCTGATGAGGCTCCAGTGTTCGGCGGTCCGCTCCGCCTCTCAGGCTTGCCGGCGTTCGCGTCCCGGACGAGCTTGACCAGGCTCCGGTCCAGGGGCTTCGCGGAACTCCGGCGGCTGGGGTTCTTCCTCCCCGCCGCGGCGAATATGGCGTCCCCGGGGTTCCCCAATTGTCCAAGGACGCGGTCGACCAGGCTGCGGTTCTGGCGGGTCGCCATGTAGCCGTGCTCGGGGCAGTTGAGTCTCGGCTTGCTCATCTCGGCACCTCCTAGTAGGCCAGCGGTCCCCCGAAGCGGGTCGCCGCCGGCCCGCCCCACACGCCACAATATACATCCCCGCGTCGCGGCGGTCGACCCCCGCCAGACGGGAGGTTATCGGCCACGCATGGGCGACCCTCTCTTCCGTAGGCGGGAATCCCCTCCGCGCCCGAAGGGGGTAACCAGGATCCGCAGGGTCCGGAAGGAGACGACACAATGAAGGCGACACGAGACCGAAAGCCGCAGAACCGAAAATGGATCCCCGTCAGGCGCGGGGCAATCTACTGCTCCCCGGACTGCGGCCGCGGCTGCTCCCACCGCGAATACCTGCGGGCGACCGCTGGCGCCGCCAAGCTGTGCGCCGCCCTCGGGAGGGGGTGGACGCCCCGCGTCTGGGAGAACCTAGGCTGGCACCACGCGGCCATCTCGCCATGCGGGCGCATCAAAGTCCACCCGAGGCACCCCGCGACCTCCGGGTGGATGGCGTTCCTGAGCGGCGCTGGGGAGATCGGCGGACTTTGGGTCGGTGACGGCAGGACGGCCAAGGCTTCCGTGCGGGACGTGGTCAGGACCGCGAAAGGGGAAGTGGCCCGGCTCGCCGCGATCGTCGCCGGCCTCTAGTCGCCATTTCGGCTCCCGCTGCCGCGCATCAGGCGCTGGTTTTCCCCTTGGGGGCAGTCGCGCCGCTCGTGGTGCCTGCACTGCGGGGCGCCTCGCGTCTGTGCAGGGTCGGAGGCTGCTGAGGGTCCAGAAGCGCGAAAAACCGGATTACCCCATCGCGCCTGCGATGGGTTCAGAGGAACGATGAAGTTTTCTTGGAGGGCGGCACTGGCCTCCCGGGCCGGGCAGACAACAGTTGTAAGGAAATGACATGAGCGAAACCGGCAGGGGAGCGCGACCAGCGCTGGACGACTACCTTCGGGACATGGGGGCGAGGCGGGACGGGGACGTCGCGACGCTGCTCGCGATGGTCAAGGAGGTCCTGCACCTCGAGGACGACGAGGGGCCGAGCGCGAGGCAGCGCATGCAGTCCGTCCTCGACGAGGCCGAGCCGGGCGACCGAGGCGCGGCGCGAAGCCCGGAGACCGAGGAGAAGCTGATCGAGGACATCCTCGTATTCGTGAGGGACCCGGGGCTGAGGGAGACGCTGCGCGGGGCGCTCGGCCTGTTCGCCCGCCGCCTGCGCGGGGGCGACCCATGAATCAAGTCGGGACGCTTCTCGCATGAAAATTACCCATGCAGTTTGCCCGCAATCCACTCCCTCGCCCGGTCGAGCGCCTTGGGCAACCCCTTGGAATCGTTGCCGCCGCCCTGGGCCATGTCCGGTCGTCCGCCACCCTTGCCGCCGACCAGCGGACAAACCTCCTTGATGAGGTCGCCCGCCTTGACGCCGCGCTCGACGACGTCCCGGCTCATGCCCGCGATCATGGTCACCCTGCCGTCCTCGACCGTCGCCAGCAGCACGGCCGACGATCCCCTCTTGTTGCGGACGTAGTCGATGCCCGACCGCAGGGCGTCGGCCTCGCCGCCCGGGACTTCGCCCACGACGACGGCCACGCCGCCGACCTCGGTGGATTCCGAGGCCAGCAGATCGCCGACGGCCTCCACCGCCCCCCGCCGGGCTTTGGCGGCGGACTTCTTCTGCCGCTCCTTCGCGGCCTCCTGCAACCGCGCGATCGCGTCGGCCAGCCGGTGCCGCGCCAGCGCGGGGATCGTGGCCTCGGAGAGTTCCCGCAGCAGTCGCGTCAGATCGTGCGGCTCCCCCTCCCCCTTCAAGGGAGAGGGTCGGGGTGAGGGTCCGCCGGTGCGAAGGTCCTCGGCGGTTTGCAGAAGCTCCTCCCCCCGTCGAATCGCCTCCCGCGCCCTGTCCCCCGTCAGTCCGACCAGCCGCCGCACGCCCTTGGCCACGGCCTCCTCGTGGACGAGCGCGAACTCCCCGGCCTCCTTGCTGTTCTTCAAGTGCGTCCCGCCGCAGAACTCCACGGAGTACTGCATCCACTTGGGGCTTTGCGGATCGCGGAGCATCGCGTCGATGTCGGCCCCTATGGAAACGACCCGCACCCTGTCGGGGTATTTCTCCCCAAACACCGCCCGCAGGGTGTTGATTTCCCGCGCCTTTCTCTGCTCTACGTCCGGGCCGGTGAACACCGGCAAGGCGTTTGAGATTCGAGATTTCACATGGCGTTCAATCCTCGCCAGCTCGTCCTCGCTCAGTTGCTTGCCATGCGAAAAGTCGAACCGCGCCTTCTCCGGATCGACGAGCGACCCCTTCTGCTGCACGTGCCCGCCCAGCACCTCCCGCACGGCCCAGTTGAGGATGTGCGCGGAGGTGTGGTTCCGCATGGTGGGCGCGCGGCGGGACAGGTCGACGCGCATGCGGCCCTCTTGACCGCTAAGCACCTCGCCGCGAATGACTTCGCCGTGGTGAATCACGCTCACGATCAATCGGCCATCGACGGCGGCGTCGCCGCGGGCGACTTTCGTGACCCGAACCTCCCCGGTCGCCGTCTCGACCGACCCGACGTCGCCGGCCTGTCCGCCCTGCTCCGCGTAGAAGGGCGTTCGATCCGCCTGGAGGCGAACCGTCCCGCCTTTTTTCACGGCGCCCGAATCGCCCGCGCCGACGCGGCGGGCGCCAAGGGTCCGGATGAACGCCCGGCATTCGAAGGGCTCGATGTACTTCGGCGAGTCGTCGCAGGTCGCGCCGCCCTCGCCGAGCGCGTCGCAGGCCGCGGGTCCGAGCGCGTCGTCCAGATCCCGCCTGGTTCCACGCGCGAGGGCCTTCGCCGCTTCCATCAACCGTTCATACCCGCCGATGTCGACGGTCAGTCCCTGTTCCTCCGCCATCAGCTCGGTCAGGTCGACGGGGAAGCCGTAGGTGTCGTGGAGCCTGAAGGCGTCCTCGCCGCCGATCCTGCCGCGATGGTGTCCGCGTGCGCGCTCGGCGGCCTCCTTGAACAGCTTGATCCCGCGGTCGAGCGTGCGAATGAACGACGCCTCCTCGTCGCGGATGAGCTCGGTCACGTGTTGGACGTTCCTTCCCCCGTGCGCGCTCCGCAGTTCGGGGAAGATGCCGGCCATGGGCTCGACGACGGCGGGCACGAGGTCGCAAAGGAAGGGCTCGTGCATGTTCAGGTATTGCCGGCCATAGCGGACGGCGCGGCGGAGGATGCGGCGGAGGACGTAGCCGCGGCCCTCGTTGCTGGGGACGGCGCCGTCGGTCAGCGCGAAGACGAGGCAGCGCAGGTGATCGGCGATGACGCGGTAGGACACGTCGAGCGCGATCTGCCGACGGATGAGGGTCGATGGCGCGTGGCCGATTGGCCCGCCGCCCGGCAGCGTTCCGCGGTACTCGAGCGCCCCCGTCCGCTTTCGGATCGCGTCAAAAATCGGCGCAAACATGTCCGTGTCGTAGTTGCTCGTCTTTTTCTGCAACACCGCGCACAGCCGCTCAAACCCCATCCCCGTGTCCACGTGCTTGGCGGGGAGGGGCGTCAGCCTCCCGTCGCCGGCGCGGTTGAACTGGATGAACACCAGGTTCCACAGTTCGATCACTCGGGCGTCGCCCTTGTTGACCAAGGCCGCCCCGGACTTGTCGGGCGTCAGGTCGATGTGGATCTCGCTGCACGGCCCGCACGGGCCGGTCTCGCCCATCTCCCAGAAATTGTCCTTCATGCTGCCGGGGTGCACGCGCGAGGGGTCGATGTCCGTGGCCGACAGCCAGAGGTCGCGGGCCTCGTGGTCGGGCTCGAGTTCCCACTCCGTGCCTTTTCTCTGCCCGCCGAAGTACGTCGCGTGCAAGCGGCTCTTGTCGATCCCCCAGACCTCGGTGAGCAGCTCCCACGCCCACTCGATGGCCTCCCTCTTGAAGTAGTCGCCGAAGGACCAGTTGCCGAGCATCTCGAAAAACGTGTGGTGATAGGCGTCCTGGCCGACGTCGTCGAGGTCGTTGTGCTTTCCGCCCGCGCGGATGCACTTCTGGCTGTTGGCGACGCGGGGGTGATCGGGCCGGGCCGCGCCCAGGAAGATCGGCTTGAATTGGTTCATCCCCGCGTTGGTGAACATGAGCGTGGGGTCGTCGTGCGGCACCACCGGCGACGAGGGCACGAAGGCGTGCCCCTTGGAGGCGAAAAAGTCGAGAAACTGCTGTCGAATCTGTTGCGAGGTCATAGAACCCAATCCCCGCCGCGCATCCGCCGCCGGTGCGAACTGTTCGGAACCCGCCGAACGGTTCGGCCCCGCGTGCAATGCGTCGCGGTCATGTCAGTGGCAGTGGGGCGGCCGCCACGACCCGCCCGATGGGCAGTCCCCCTTCGGGTGGTCCTTGATCCCGAACCCGCATGTCCGGCAGACCTTCCCCGCGATGGAGTCTATTCGCCGTGCCTCCGCCGGTTTGGTCGGTTTGGTCAGCCCGATGTCCTCGGCCTCCGCCAAGGTCGCGTGGACCCTGCACAGCACGTTCAAGCCGCGCCGGGATGGCCCGAGGTTGATGGCGATCCGCATGATGTCGTTGAGCATGGCCGCGCGCGCCCTCCGGGCGGCCGCCGCGACAGTGCGGGCCGCCGGACCCGACGGCCAGGTCGGTCGTAGACTGGCGGCTCGCCGCAGGCGCGCGGACCGCGCGGACGCCGGCCCGGGCGGGGATCCCACGACCCCGAGCCTGCGGAGGGCGCTCCGGTACTCCCGCATCCCCTCGGACGCCGCCTCCGCCTGTCTGGCGAGGGATTCGTCGTACCCGAGGGCGCGCGCCTTCGTTCTGCTGTTCCGCCTTGATTTGCGTGAGCGAGTGTTCATGTTCCGTCTCCGCCTTTCAGAGGAACCTCCGGCCTACGCGACAGGCGCGTAGCGCCCCGCCGCGACGCGCCTGAGCATCGCCGTCAGCTCGCGCGTCGAGTCCTTGCGCGTGACCTTCACCTGCACCGCGCCGTCGTATCCCGGGTGCGTCACCATGGCGTCGTCCGTTCCGCCCATCGGGCGGATGGCGCAGCCGAGCGACTTCGCCACCTCGAGCGCGTCCCGGAGGTTCGCGCCGCTGTGGATCGGCGCGCCCCGCTTCGCGGCCCGCGTGCCTTCCGTCGCCCGCGCCGCCCGCTTCGCGCGCTTCGCCGCCTCCCGCTTCGCCTTCGTCATTCCGGAACCCCCGCCGCGCCGGATCCGCCTACGGATGCCCGGGTCCGGACACGTTGAGCGCACACCGCGCCGGACCCGTCTACGGATGCCCGGGTCCGGACATGTTGAGTTCGCACCTGCCGTTGAAGATGCCGTCCACCTTGACGCCGAGCACGGAGATCGTGCCGATGGCGACGACGATGATGAGGGCGAGCAGCACGGCGTACTCGGTAGCCGTCGGGCCGCCCTCGGACCGCAGGAAGCTCTTCGTGCACGTCAGGAAGTTACGCATGGGTCGTTTCCTCTCTAATAAGGGGCCGCTCGGCGGCCCGGGTGAATTCGGCCCGGCCCGAAGGGCCGGCGCCTTTCGTTAGGTCCTTGAGTCCTGGATGTAGTCCGCCCCCTCCAGCTCCCTGCGCCGGCGGGTGTATCGCTTCTGTTGGGATCCGGCGCCCCGCCCCTTGGCCTCCATCGTCAGGATGTCGCTCAGGTCGGGCGGCAGCCCCTCGACGGGCGAGGGTTCGGGCGTCGCGCGGGCCGTCGTTCGCGGGCCGGGCCGGGTGGCGTGGACGAGCGCGTCCGACGCCAGGCCGAGCATCAGGGCGACGGCGACCGTCGCCTTCGGCCCCGCTGGGATTCTGCGTCCCCAAAATCGTCTCTGCTTCGCGCCCATCGTCGTTCCCTTCCTCGTCCGCCCGACCGCCTACGGAAGTTCGCCTTCGTGTTATCGGGCCGCCTGACCGGGCCGCCTCCTACGCGCACAGCGCCCACAGCGCCCACGCGACGAGCGCGATCGGGGCTATCAGGGCCTCCATCCAGTCCGCGGCCGCCGTGACCGCCCTCGTCAGCGCGTCGCGCCGGGCCGCCGCGTTCGCCTTCGTCTTGTCGTCCATGCCGCCCGCCGCCGGGCCGCCGGACGCCTACGGAAGAGCGGGGCCACCCCTGAAAAGGGCTATTTTTCGTGATGGAGTTCCGAGAAGGCCACCAGGACCGACTCGACCTCGACGACGAAGCGCTCGGTCTCCGCGAGTACCGCCGCCATGTCGACTTGCTCGCCGCGCAGCTCGATCGCGCGGGCGCGCGCATCCACGATTATCCGTATCGCCTTGATCTTCGCCTTGTCTGACACGTTCATCTTTATCCTTTCCGCGCCACCCCGACCCGCACGTCCAGGTGGCCGCCCTCCCGTCCGTCACTGTCCAGCGCGTACCGGGCCCAGGGGGCGCTTCGGCCCCCACCCCTCGTAGTGTTCGCGCGCCGGATGGCGAGCGACCGCCCTATTCTTTCGATCGTCGCGTCGACGTCGGGGTAGGTCATCCGTCCTGCTCTCTTGCCGGGCGTGCCGGGCGTGCCAGGGACGGGCCTTCGTCCTGCCCGTGTTCCGTCTCCTCGTCCTGTGCCTACGGAGGAGCGGGGCCGCCCCGCGCCGCCATGGGCAGGCGGCGCGGGGGCGGCCGATAACTGGCGGGGGCGGGTTCCTGCCCGCGGGGGGTTCTACTGGCCGTCGGAGTCCTGGCGCTCGAGTTCGTCCCCGGCCCTGTCGCACTCGTCCCCGGCCCTGTCGCACTCCTCCAGCGCGTCGGCGAGCCGCGAGAGCCACGCCTTCGTCCCGCCGTCCGGCGCCTCGCGGGCGATCCTCCGGCAGAACGCGGCGATGTCCGCGTCGGACGCACTGTCTTCTTTGTCCCGGGCCGCGCCCAGGACGGCCCCGAGCCCCTCGTCGGCGCCCAGGATGGACTCCGCCAGGTCCAGCGCCTTCCAGTGGCGTTTTATCGCCGCCCTTGCCGCCGCCCTTGCGTCGGCGACCAGGAAGCCCGCCCCGACCAAACCAGCGCCGGCCTCGGCCCGGGACGCTCCACAGCGTCCACCCGCTTCCCGGCGCCGCGTAGCAGGGGCGCAGATGCCGCACATGGGGGACATGGCGCTTGAGTCCGTCGAAGTCCACCACGGCGCTCCCGTCGGGGACGGTTGGCGCATGATGGGCGCTCGGCTTGAGGGCTTCCGCTGGGGCCCGCCCTGGAAGCGGCGGCCATGGGCGAGTCCCGATCGGCGCCGGGCGGGCGACCACCCATCCGCCGAAGCGGCAGACCTCCGCATGGGCGCGAAGGCCGGGCTGGAGTACGAGGCGAGGAACGTGTACATGTGCGCCGAGGGCCAGGCCCTCGCCAAAGGTCGCCAACGAGATGGCCGCCGGGGGGCGGGCGCTCGTCTCCCGCTCCCACCCGACCAAGGAGTGGGCCGTCCTCGTGTTCTCGCGGCCCAAGCGGCGACCCGACGGGGATCCGATCTGACGCGCGGGGGAGGGCCGCCCCGCAGGGGCGGCCGCGTCAGCGCTGGGCGTCCTGGCGGTCGGAGAACGGGCAGGTCTCGTCGGCGCAGTACCCCCTCCTCGGCTCGCCGCACTCGGTGGGCCGCCCCGGGGGCGGGGCGGGATGCGCGACGCCACTTGCGTCGCGCCGGACGGCGCCGCGGCGCGGGGCCGGCGGACAGGGGCAGTCCCCGTCCTGGACCCGGGCCGGCGCCGGGATGAAGCCGACCGCCGGGAAGCGCCCGCGGAGTTCGGCGGCCTGCTCGGCGGCGGACTTGATCCCCAGCCCCTTGCGCACATCTGCCACCCTGCGGCGGCCTACGCCGAGCGTCTCGGCGATGTCCGCGTCGGACAGCGTGGCCTTGGCGGTCCACGCCTCGGTGGCGAGCGCGCCGACCCAGCGGACCAGGCGCGCCACGGCGCAGCCGAGGAGCGCCAGCGCGGCCACCCGCCACAGGGGCACCTTCGCGGCGATGGACGGGTCGCAGGCCAGAACGGCGAGGACGACGAACACGAACCACGCCGCGGCCTCGAGGCACAGTCGGAAGACGCGGATCATCGTCATGCGAACGCCCCGAGAGTTACCGCCGTACCCGACCATTGTTCATCCTCCGTCAGCGCCCATCCCCGAGCCGCTCCGCGCGTATGAGCGCGCTGAGCGCCCTCAGGGCGTCCTTGTCGTTGAGTTGCAGCACATATCTTAGCGACCCGTCCCACCACTCGACCCTCACGCGGTAGCCCCCGGGACCATCCTGACCCAGTACAGTTGCGAGGGCTACTGCGTTCAGCACCGTGACGCGCGCGGCGGCTATGCAGATGGCCCCTACGTGTCCTTCTACTGCCACGACCCGTTCGAGCTGGTCTCCGTGTTCCGCTGCCTGGAGGACGCGTGCGGCAGCGAAGGAGTTCAGCCACGCGACCACCGGCTGGATGGCCAGGTCGACGCCGGCCACCTTCAGGATCTGGCGGGAGGATCCCCGCGCGGTGCCGCCCCGTCCAGGAAGGTCATCCGGATCGCGGACTCGCCGCGCGCGGACACCGTCATCTCGACCTTCCGCACATTGGCGATCTCGTCGACGCGGTCGCCGTTGGACTCCACCAGGCGCACCAGGTTCGGCGGGAACGCGGCCCAGTCGCTAAACCGATGGGCGACCTTGGCGCCCGGCGGCGCACGCCGGTCACGTGACCAGTCCGGCAGCTCCGCCCACACCATCCTGCCCGACCGCCGCCCCGCCTTGGCGCGCCCAAAGATCGCGGCGAGGACGCCCGTCAAAGCCCTCAGCATGATGAACCCCTCCTGCGGCTGCCTCGGCGTCGCCACGCCCCGGCGGGGCGTCCCGGCGAGCGAGCGCGGCCGCCGTCCACGCCCCATTTTTTATACGCGATCGCGCCGCCAAGCGGCGAGACGACGGCCAACTTGACCCTCCACAAAAGTATCCACAGCCCCTAGAAAACGAAGAAGCCCATCGTAAGCCTCATCCGCCCGGAAGGTTTGATGTTGGTTCGGGCAGGCCACGACGTCTCCTGTGCGGATCAATCGACTATCGCAAATCCCACAAGTTTGTGTTCTGTCTTGAGTCAGTCTGATATAAGGCATTACGTGTTCCCCTCAACTGGAAAGACCACAGCCACAAAGTCTCCAAATCCTTATCTGCCCAAGAGTCACCTACACCACATACATTATACCTGGCGGACCCGGGGTTGGTGGTGCGGCGTGGCGGGCGCGCCGCGCCCTTCGCCTTCCTCATCCGAACGCCCTCCCGAAAAGCCTACCGAGGCCGGCCGCGCGCGAACCGCCAGACCGGCGCGGCGGCCGGCCAGCAGGTACCACGCGGCGTCGGCGATGCTCGCGTGTAGGCACGGCCGGACCCTCACTGAGGAGACCTGCGCCACCTGCCGAGCCGAGGCCGAGGAGCGGGCGGGGCACGCGCCGCACGCCGCCGCGCCGGAGCAGGCCGGCATGGACGCGATCGACCTCGAGGCCGAGCGGCTCGGCCGGGGCATGGGCCCGTCCAGGTCCTTCGTCCGACCGCCCGCCGTCCACAGGCGCAAGAGGGCGCCGGGCGGCGACTGACCGCCGGAGCCCCGATAGAATTGGACTATGGAAAACGAAGGTCCGAGCGGGAGGCCCGTGGAGCTGGTGGTGGGGGACGGGCCGCCGAACCAATTCGTCTGTGTGCTGTCCGCGGCCACGGGCCGGATGTTCGGCTCGGTCTCGCGGCTGGTCCTGGAGATCGAGTCGCAGTTCGGCGGCGCGTCGGCCGCCACCATCTCGTACTGGAGGCTGAGGGATTTTCCGGACGGCACGGTACCCACGGGCGGGCCGACGCCGGAACTGTTTCTGGACGATCGCGGCAGGCCGCAGATCGTCACGGAGAAGGTGCAGGTCACCCGCTTCCGCCTGGCGCACCGCAGGTGGTCGCTGGGTCCATGGTCGGGCATGGAGCGCGGGGCGCTCCCCGCCCTCGTCTTTCCGGACCCCGCGTTGGAGCCGCAGGACGGCGGGGCCGCCCGCATGGACACCGTCGGCGACGACCGGGGCGGAGGCTCCAGTTGGTGCTCCCGCTGCCACCGCGACCTGACGGGGGTGACGCGCCCCGAGGCGTGCCCCGGCTGCGGGCGGGCGATGGAGCCCGGAACCGTCACGCCGTACCCCTTCGGCGGCAGCGACTTCTGAAGGCGCGCCGCGCGGATCGACCACCGGGGGTATAGTCACGGGTGGGGACCAACCGCCTCAAGCTCGCGAGCGGGACGGTGGCCTGGGCGGCGCTCGCCTCCGGTCGCGCGCTCCGCCTGGCCTGGCGGGCGGTCGCCGGCCGGGGGATCCTCATCGGGTTCCTGGTCGGCGCCATCCTGTGCGTCTTCGTCTTCCTGCCGTTCACGCCCGCGACCGTCCTGGTCGTCGTCGTGGCGTGGCTGGCGCTGGTGGTCGTCTGCTGCGCCCCCGCCGACTGGCGGCGCGCCGACGACATATAGGGCGGGCGACCCCGCGCCTCGTCCGGCGCCGCCGGAGCCGGGCAGCGGAGTTGCGGTTATGTCAGCGGTGGCCCCGGGATCCGGTGCCGGGGCGCGCATGGTGCGGCGCGGGGCCGAGCCGGCGCCGAGGGAGGACGCGATGGCGAAGAGAAGGAGATCGATGGCCGACGGCATCTGGGCGGCCGCCGGGGACTACTGTTCGGCGTGCGGGGCCGGAAGCGCCGGCGAGAGGAGGCTCGAGGCGATGCTGAGGGAGGATCCGGTCGGCTTGGCGCGCGAGCTGCTCGGCGCGATCGCGCCCCAGCTCTCCGAGTGCCGCTCGCTGGTCGCCCGGGACGGCCGCGCCCGGCGGGTCGCGGTCCTCAAGAGGCGCAACATCACGGTGTGCATGCTGGCGGCGGTCCGGCGGGAGCTGGCCGTCCTGCGGGAGGTGGCGCTCGGCAGGGTGGATGGCTCCGTCGGCGCGCGGGCCAGCCAAGGGCCGCCGTGGGCGCCGACGCAGGCCGCGCTGGCCGAGCTGATCGCCGACGTCGACGAGGTGATGCCGGGGGACTACGAGCCGGGGGCCATGCTGCTGTGCGGGGACTGCATACGGCTGTGCCACCGGGACAGGGCCGCGGTCGAGCGCGCGTGCGAGTGCGGCCGGGAGTGGCGCGGGTCCGGCGGTCCGGACGATCCGCCCCCGCCGCCGGAGCCGGGCGACGAGCCGGATTGAGCGGGTTCAGGATGGCCCGCATCGGGGGGCCGGACGCCAGCGGCCAATCCGGTATGGCATGATGGCATTGTCTCTAGCCATAGGGGGGTCGCCGTCGCGGAGGCCGAGGAGCCGAGAGGAGACCGGCGACGGACCATGACGGTCGTGGTTCCCGCGGAGCGGCTTCAATCGTTCCAGGAGCATTCGCACATCCTCCGACGCATGGCCGGAATCGGCGAGCTGAATGTGGTCGCGCAATGCAGGCGTCCCCCCAATTCGGGCAGCGTCATGGTCAATGGGCTGCGCATATACGTGCACGACATCACCGACGACGCCTCGGAACGGGTCCGGGCGAAAAATACCCTGAAAGGCGGGGGCAAACGGATCGCCGCAAAAGAGGCGAAGCTGGGGAACGCCCGGTTCACGCAGCGCACCAGCCGACGGCGAGGACGACGATGAACAGGCGTCACAGGGTGTCGTCAACGGTCGCCGCGCGGGGGGCGGAGTTGCGGTTATGTCAATGGCAGACCGCGGATCGTCTGCGGCTCCAGCGCGCCGAACCCCTCGCCGCGGACCCCGCCCGCGGCCCACGCTAGCACGCCCGTCGCCCACCTCACACGGCGCCCTCCCGACCTGGCCTTCCGGAACGGCTCGGACGCGATGGCGCCGGCCGTCGTCGGTCTTGGCTTCCTTCGGGCGGCGGGGTGCCGCGGGCAGCCGAGCGACCGCGCCCTCCGCCTCGGACGGGTCGGCCCAGGCGTCCGCGTCATCCGCGCCGGGCCGGACGACGTGCCCGAACGCCCTCCTGTAATCCCGCAGGGAGCCCTCGCGCAGGCGGGCACCCGGCTGGCTCGCGTAGCGCCCGCACCCCAGGCAGACATGGTCGTCGTACCACAGGCGACCGGCCGCGCCCCCGGACGGGGCGGACAGCCGCAGGACGAGCGCGGAGGTGCCGCAGCCCCCGCAGGCCATGTCGCTCCTGGTCGCGTCGCTCACGCCCGCATTCTAGCGCGGGGCGGCTCAGGCCCGGGCGCGGCCCGCCCCGTCGAGGATGAACGCGAGCCCCTGCGCCGCGCCCTCCTCCGCGCGAATCGAGTGGCCGCACTCGGCGCACTCGTACCGCTCGGACCCGTCCATGTGGGTCTCGGGCATGCCGTACGCCGTGTCGTGCAGGTGCCTGTGCTCCGTCGTCCTCTGGCAGTTCGGGCATTTCATGTGAAGCTCCTCCCCCGCGCCCATTATACAGCGGCGGCCGCCCCTGGACCCGCTTGGCGCGCGGCGGCCCTCGCGGTTCGCCCGGTGCTTCCGATATGACACGATAGCGCCGACGCCCGGCTAGAATCCGTCCATGGGGCGCCGGGGCGGGCGGCGAGAGGGTAAGGTGCAGCGGCGACCTGGGATCATTTCAGACCCTGCGGGTCTGAATGCCTGGCCGAGGATGGAGGCGTGGCGATGGGCAAGAGGCTGTACGTCGGGGACCTTCCGCGCGGCGTGGACGGCCCCGGCCTGGGGAGGATGTTCGCGCCGCACGGGACGGTCGTCAGCGCCGAGGTGGTCGAGGGGTGCTGGATCGACGGGGCCCGCGCGAAGCGGAGCCGGAGGGCGCGGCGCGAGTCGCCGGGCGTCCGGGGGTACGGGTTCGTCGAGATGGGCACGGACGCGGAGGCGCAGGCGGCGATCGCCGCCCTCGACGGGCAGGGCGGCTGGCTGGTGGTCAGGCAGGCCAAGCTCCGCCCGCAGGACCGGAAGGCGAAGCGGAGGGCCAAACGGGCGGCGGAGCAGGAGGCCGTCCGGGCGGCGGAGCTCGCCATGACGCCGGAGCAGAAGGCCGAACGGGCGGCGGAGCAGGCCGCGAGGATGGCGGAGCTGGACGCGAGGAGGCAGAGGCTCGCGGACGAGCTGGCCGCCGGGCTGGAGTCGATGTTCCCGGGCGAGGAGTTCCATGTCGAGGAGCTGGAGGTCTGCGGCAGCGGGCGGACCGGCCCGGTCGTCGCCGTCAAGTTCTACATGGCGGACAGGGGCTACCTGATCGAGGGCACCGTCCGGGAGCTCGCGGACGGCTTGGCTGAGGAGATGCGGCGCATGCTCGAGGACGTGGCGGCCTGCCCGTTCTGCGGCGGCGAGGGACCCAGACATTGGATCAAGCTCGGGGATCCGTGGGGGTGCCCGTGCGGGGCCGTCGCGTACGAGGAGGGGGCGGGGGGCGGGGCGCACGCGCGCGTCTGGGGCGCGGAGGGCTACTTGTGTCTGGACGGCACGCGCTCGCCGCTGACGCCGCGCCAGATGAACGCCTCGCGCGGCCTCGTCTCGGCCGGCAGGGGTCTGGACGGCCGGAGGATGTGGTTCAAGGCGCCCGGCGGGGCGGTCGGGGCGGACCTCCCGCCCGCGACCAGGGGGAGGTTCGAGGAGGAGGATGTGGGCCCGTACGGCCAGAGGCGGCGGCCGTCCAAGGCGGCCGTCGCCGCCAAGGAGCTCGAGGACCAGTGGGCCGCGCCGCCCGCGGGGCCCGGGGCGTGACGGTCTACCTCCACGAGCTGATCTGGGAGGGCCGCCGCGGCCCCATACCGCCGGGGCGGCATGCGGCACATCGATGGGGACTTCCTGGACAACCGCGGATGCAACCTGGGGCTCGCCTTGGGCGAGCGTCCGGGGCCGCTCGGCGAGCACATCGTGTCCGACGGCGGCGAGGCCGTCGCCGGATGGAATTGAGTCGCGCCGACGGGGGCGGTCGCCCCGCAGGGGCGGCCCTGCATCTCCAGTGGTCCACAGCCAACTTACGCTTCCTATATGACAGTGGCTTTTCCGCTCGGTTGGAATCGCCGGATCGCCCGCCGCGACCGCGCGCGGCGGGGCCGCGCCCGCTGCTGGGCTAGAATGCCCCGTGTCGAGGACCAAGGAGCAGTGGCTGGCGAAGATCGCGGGGGCGAAGGCCGCAGGGATGTGCTGCCATTGCTTCTCGCGCCCGGCGGACGGCGACAGGTGCGAATCGTGCAAGCGGAAGCGGCGACCCGACCCGTGGCCGGTCATGAGGGCGCTTTGCGGCGGCGAACCGCGTTGCCAGTGTTCCGGGTGCGGGCAGTCTCATCCGGCGTTTCTGAGCATCCACAACGACGGGCGCGCGGAGAGGCACCCCGGCGGGGCCAGGCACGGGTCCGCGAAGCGGCTCGCCGCGGTCCGCAGGGAGCCGCACAGGTTCCAGGTCGCCGAATGCTCTTCGCCACTTCGCCGTATCGTAGCGCCCCCGCTGCCCGGAGTCAACCGCCGCGCGACCGCGGCGGCGCCCGCGTCTAGGGTGGCCCGGCCTTCATCCGCGGCCGACGGGGGGGCGCCCGTCAGAACACCCGCGCCGGCTCGTGGAACGGGCGGTCGGGTTCGGGCGGCCGCGGGTTGGATATCTCCATCCGCCACCGGTCCGCGGCCCTCGCCGCGGCCGAGTCGAGTGACGGCCTCGCCCTCGCCCGCCGCACCGCGCTTATGTCAGTGGACCACGCGGCCCAGGGCAGGCGCGCGTATAGTCCGGCATGCCATCCGCAAGCAGCAGCCCGCCTCCGCCCGCGCCGCAGCGGACGCCGGTCCTGAGGGAGCTCCCCGGCGGCATCGACGCCCTCGACGCCGAGCTGGGCGCACTCGTCGGGCGGCGCCTGCTGAAGGTCGGGATCCTGTGCACCGAGGTGGAGTTCACGCTGCTCGGCCACCACCGCGCCTTGGACGCCAGCAGGGTCTACCTGGAGCTGAGCGCCGATGGCGGCGTGCCGCGGCTCGCCTTCGCGCCCGGCGCGCCGCGCTTGACGGAGGTGCGGCTGCCGTTCCCGCAGCGCGACTGGGGCTGGCGGCTGTACGAGGTGATGTCCTCCTCCGGGGGCCGCCCGGGCAGTCCGGCCTCGGCCGCGGCGGACGCCGAGGGGGCCGTTCGGCGGAGGCGGGACGACATGCTCCGGCGGGTGTTCTCCTGACGCTCGCGGACCCCCCCGCCATGGCTTGGCTGTGCGTAAAGTCTTTCCGGCCCCCGCGGGCCGGCGTCGAGGGAGGGGAAGGAATGGGGCAGGCGCTACGTCATGGCGATGGTCTTCCGCGAGCCCGGCGCCGCCCCCCGCCGGCAAGCCGTCGTGGTCCCTCCGCGTCCTGCGGTTCCCCGCCGTTGAGGAAGGCCCGGTACCCGCGGCCCCGCTATACGCGCGGCGCCTCGGAGTCAAGGCGCCCCGAGGGGCGGCCGGAGTCAGCCCGGCTCCACGGCTGGCGCGGCCCACTGGTCTTCAAGCTCCTTGCGTTCGGCGTCGATGACCTCGACGTGGTCCGGCTCGAGCACGACGCGGCCGTTCGGCCCGCTCCACTCGAGGTACGCGCGCCGCATCGGCCCGCTCACGGGGAGGAAGTCCCCGGCCGACATGTCGCCGGCGCTGCCCGCCTGCATCGGCTCAAAGCCGTCCATGTACCTCGCCGCCTCCGGATCGCCCGCGCTGGCGCCGCCGCTGAGCCGGATCACGGAGCCGCGGGCTTCGCCGAGGAGGTCGCCCTTCAGGTCGAGCGTCACCCTCCCGTCCAGCCCCGCGAACCGCATCCAGCCCGCGACCCTGCCGGGCGCGGTGTTGTCCAACTCACCGTCGATGAGGTAGTCCGTCGGTCTCCACGCCATCCCACGCCTCCTGGATAAACATCCACTGGTCATTCTACGTCGCCGCGTCGAGGTCGGCGATCAGCGTCCGTATCCGCCCGCAGGGTCCGATGCCCCCGCGGCCGTCGCGGTGGGTCGCCACCGGCAGCGCCCACCACTCGGACGCGGCGGGGTTGTCCGCGGCCTCGCAGCGGAAGCACACGCACCTGCACGCCGCGACGAGCCCCTCCCGCTTCGCCGCGGAGAGGCGCCCGGCGGGATCCTCCGCCTCGCCGCCGCGGCCTTGGCACTCCCGGACCGCCGCCAAAGTCAAGGCGGCTATCTCGGCCGGAATCGCGCCCTCCTCGGTGCTCATGCCCGTCTCCGTTCTGATGCTCATGTCCGTCTCCATTCTGCCATCGCGCCCCATTGTACGCGCGCCGGCCTGCGGGGGGAAGAGGCCGCAGGGTTGACCGGATCCGCCCTGTCCGCGGGCATCGCCGCCGCCCCGCGCCGCACCCGGCACCTCAGGTAACCCGTCAGGCGGCCGCGCTTGGCCCGGACGCTCTCGAGCGCGTCGCCGGAGCAGAACTCCGTGCCGGAGCCCGCGGCCAGCAGCTCCCTCTTCAGCCTCGCGTTCAGCGCGGTGAACGCCCACCTGTCGTCCGCGCCTGAGCAGCTTCGTCTTGGCCATCGCCGCACTATACCCCGGAGCGGGGCGGCCGATAACGTCCGTCCGGCCCGCGGTCATGTCGCGTCGAGGTGGAGGCGCCCCGCCCCAGCCGGCGGCGACCAGGACGAGGCCCAGCAGCCACCCGGTCGCCGCGCTTTCCGCGTCGAGGACGGACTTGGGGGCGTCCGCCAGGCGGCGGCACCCGCGGCCGGCCGCGCCGGTCAAGAGGGCGAGCGGCGCGCGGCGGCTTGCCCGCGGCGGCCGCGGGCCCTCTCCCACGCGTCGCCGAGGCGCGCGAAGCGCTCCCGCAGCATGGCTTCGTCCACCGGCTCGACCGCCGGCACGCCCAGCGCCGCGCAGAGTTCGCCGACGGTGTCCGCCGCCCTGACCGCGGGGGGCAGTTCGGACGTCGGGCAGGCGCTGCTGGCGATGATGGTGCGCGACCTGGTGTGGAACACCCCGCTCATCCGGATCCCTCCGCCTCCGCCAGCAGCCCGCCGCGATGCGGACCGCGTCGGCGCTCATGCCCCATTATACGCCGGCCACGCGGGGCCGCGCCGCGTAACCGGGTCATGACGCCCAAGCCCCCGGGTTCCGGTCGCCGCCGCCTCGGGCGCGGCCGCCCCTGCGGGGCGGCCGCGCCCCCAGTGGTTCACAGCCAACTTACGCTTCCGATATGACAGTGGCCTTCCTGCTCGGCTCGGCTGGAATCGCCGGATCGCTCGCCGCAGCGGCGCGCTGCGAGGCCGCGCCCGCTGGCGGAAAGGGGCCGAGGCCGCCCGCGGCGCCGATGTCCGCATCGCGGGGACGACCCATTCGTTGGCGACCCTCCGGCGGTCGTGCTTCAGGCCCGTTGAGCCTCGGTCAGATATGACAGTGGCCTTACCACTGCCCAGCTAGAATCGTCCATGGGGAGGCCTGCGGCCAAAGCAGCCGAGTTGGAGGCGCTCGTCGCCGCGTCGGGCGACGCCGTGGTCCGCCGAGGCGCCACATGGACGTTCCGGTGCGCCGCGGGGCACGAGTGGTCGCGGCGCGGCGCCGAGGAGCTGGACACCCGCCGCCGCGGGCTGGGCTGCCGCCAGTGCAGGGCGGACGCGGTCGCCGCCCCGCTGGCCGCCCGCGTCGCCGCGATGGGCGGCGAGGTGCTGTCGAGGGGCCGCGGCGTCAGTGGCGGGTGGAGGGTCCGGTGCGCGAGCGGGCACGAGTGGACATGCCGCCCGAACGAGGAGCTGTCGGCCCGCCGGTGGTGCCGGCATTGCAGGATCGACGCCGAGGCGGAGGCGGCGATCGTCCGAATGGGGGACTCCGGCCCGCCGTGCCTGGACTGCTGGACTAGGCCATCCCTGCCGTACAAGGACGTCTGCCGCCTGTGCCGCTCCAGGCAGGGGAGGAGGGCGAGCCTCCCGCGCCGGCCGTGCGCCGACGAGTGCGGGGCGCCGGCGAGGGCGGGGTGGACGAGGTGCCCGCGGTGCCTGGTCCGGAGGAGGGAGGGGTCCGACCGAGCGTTCCCCGGCGCAGAGAAGCACCGCCGGCACCTGGAGGAGACTCGCCGCAGGCTGGGCGAGGCGGCGACGAGGTACGGCCCCTGCCCGTGCGGGAGGCCGATCGGCTCCGGCGCCGTTCTGGTGGACCCGTCGCGGGGGTGGGGGGCGCGCGGGACGCTTGCCCGGGCCGAGCGCGCCGGCTGGCCGGAGGGGCCGGTCGCCGGGTGCCCGCTTTGCTGGCCGGGGTGCCGGAGGTGCGGCGGGAGGTCGCCGCTGCCGGGGATGGAGGCGGGGGTCTGCCCGGGCTGCCTCCCAGAGGCCAGGCGGGAGGAGGGGGAGGCGGTCGCCTTGCGGGCGGCCCTGCTCGTGGAGAGGGAGGCCGAGAAGGATCGCAGGAGGCTCGCGCTGGAGACGGTGAAACTGAACAGGGCGCGGTGGAAGGCGTCCGCGGCCTGTTTGTCATGCGGCCAGCCGACGCGGCACTTGGGCAGGACGAGGTGCGACGCGTGCCGGAGCGTGGATCCGGAGAAGTCCGCGCTGAAGGTCCGCACCATGGAGGCGTACGGCGGCGGGTGTTCGTCGTGCGGGTGCTCCGTCCTCGCGTTCCTCAGGATCGACCACATCGACCGGGCGCGGCCGGAGGGCGCGCCGAGGGGCGGGACGCCGCTGTGGGCGTGGCTGGAGGCGCGCGGGTGGCCGACTGACCACTTCCGCTGTCTGTGTTCCAACTGCAACCAGGCGCTTGAATACTACGGTTATCTGCCGGTTGGCGGGAGGCCGCCGGAGTGGGATCACGCGGCGCTGCTGGCGCGCGTTGACAAGGCCCGCGTCGCCGACCGCATGAGGGACTTGTGCGCGCGGCTGGAGGCGCTCCGGGCGTCCGAGGGGTTGAACCTCTCCGAGTTCGCCAGGTCCAAGGGGCTGTCGGACGGCACGGTTATGTCAATTACAAGGACAGCCTCCGGCTGGATGCCGCCGGCCGACGCGACGCGTGGCGCAGTGATGCCCCGGGCGACCCCGTTCACCGCAGTGGTGCTGCGCAGGGTTGAGGCCGCGTTAGGCATGGCGGGTAGGCTGTGCAAGTCGTGCGGCGAGGAGCTGCCTCCGGCGGAGTTCGGGGCGGCGGAGGGGTACGAGGGCAGGTGCGACCACCTCGTGCGCGGCGGAAAATACAGGAAGGACGTGTCCGACCATTGTAGGTCATGCCGCCGAGCGTGGAGACTCAAGGACCGCCTTGTCGTGATCGATAAGTACGGTGGAGCCTGCCGATGCTGTGGGGAGGCGACATACGAGTTCCTGGCCGCGGATCATGTCAGCGGCGTGAAGCCGGAGGGCATGCCCGCGCACGGGGACGGACTGTACCATCGGCTCGCCACCGAACCCAAGCGGAGCGACTACAGGGTGCTTTGTCACCAGTGCAATTTCGCCTTTTTCGCCTACGGTCAGAGGTGTCCGCACGAGTGGACCGCAGCGGGCGCGACGCTGGCCGAGCAGGCGGGGGTTGGCCTGTCGGCCATCGCGCCAGCCGTAGTCTGGGACGAGGACGACCTGTTGGATTATTTGGGGGACGTGGTGGCGGCGAGATTGTTCGGTGGGTCGCCCACTGAAAACCAAGTTCAGGTTATGTCACAGTAGCTCCGTTCGTTCTATGTTCTGTTTCGCTCCACCCACCTTGTAAGGTTTTAATGAATAACTCCATGAATTTTGTTACGGCCGTGGGTGACCGGCCAAAACCACCCTAACAGTACCCTAATCCGTTACCCCTTTTATAGTGCGGGGGGGTTTTTTCAGGGGGGGGCCTTTTTCCGGCAGGGGGTTGGGGGTGCCGTGGCGGGTCGGTCGTCGGCGGGACGAGCGGAGCTGTCAAGGACTTGACGGCTCGTCGTCACCTCCAGTCGGTTAGCATGGGCAGCAGCAGCTTGACCGCGCGCCCCGGCTTGGACTTGGCGGCGACCAGGCCGCGCCTCCCCCTGACCGCCGAGGAGCTGACGCCGGCCCCGCAGGCGTCGCACCTGTACGGGCGCCCGCGCCTGAGGGCCATCTCGGCCCCGCACTTGCAGGGCCACCTTTCCGGCAGCTTGCCCACGCCTACCGCCTCCTCCGCGCCGCGCGGCCGCAGCGCGACAGGGACAGGCGTATCCCGTTCAGCGCGCCGAGGAGTGCGAGCGCCCCGACGGCCAAAGCGACGCCGCTCGGGTCCGCGAAGGCCCAGTCCGCGACGCTTTGGATCATCGCGTCCATGTTCATGTCCGTTCCTCCCTCCAGTAGGCCATCGCGTACCTCCCGGCCCCCGCGCGCTCGAAGCGGCCGGTGCCGCGCCCGATCTCCCGCGCGACGGCGCCGCGGAGGGCCGCCGCCATCCTCGCCCTCGCCGCCTTCGGCGCGGCGGCGGCGACCGCCTCGGCCATCTCCGCCGCGCTCATCGGTCGCCCCGCGCCCATGAGGATGTCGGTCGCCGCGAGGGCCGCGCCGCGGAGCGGGCGCGGCGGGCGCTGGGCGGCCGGCCTCGCACCCGGATGCCGTTCGATGAGCATCTCGACCAGGCCGCGCAGCTCCTTGAGCGCGGCCGCGTCCATCCCGTCGATCCGCTCCCGCAACTGTCTGAATCTCATCGCACTTCCTCCCCTTCCGCCCTATCGTCCTTCATGTGACCCTCCAGCGTCGCCCATGCCCCCGCTGGGTCCCGGGCCGCCCCTGCGGGGCGGCCTCTCCCCTCCGGACGCCGTCGTCCTCAGGCCTCGTCCAGCGCGTCGAGCGCGTGCAGGGCGTCCCTCAGCCCGAGGTACGCGCCGGGCCGGACGCGCATCCCGCGGTCGGTCGCCGCCGCGGTCCAAGCGTGCAGCCTCCGCAGCTCGGCCAGCGCCGCGTTCGCCGCCACCAGCAGATCCTCGCGCGCCTGCGCCTCCAGCGCCATCCGCCGGCCCGCCGCCTTGGACTTCGGGTGCCCCGGCCGGCGGACCCTGGGCTTGGCGACCTTCCTCATCATCCGCTCGTTGCGTCTTCGATCGTCGTTCATGCCCCGCGCGGCCGGCGCCCGGGCCGCCTACGGAGGGGGCCGCTGTTCCTGTGGGCGCCGTAGGCCGTCGGTTATCGGCCGCCCTACGGGCACGGGATCAGCACGGGCGACAGGACGGCCGCGCACCGGAGGGGTTGGGCGCCGCCGCGGGGGCGTAAGATTCGGCGGTGGGCGGCGCCGGGCGGGGGAACGCGGCGAGCCGCGCCTGGAGGCGCCTGCGGAGTTCCGGAACGTCCACGTCCTCCGGATCCTCATCGTCCATCCCCGCCAGCGCGCAGAGTTGGCCGACGTCCCCGAAGCCGCCCGCCTCGGCCCACAGCGCCGACACGGCCTCGCCGGGGCTGGAGCGCCCGGGCGTCAAGCCAAGGCCGCTGTTCAGCGTGCGCGGCCAGCACGTTGAGGGTCGTGGGGGCGACGCGCGCGGGGGCGACCGCGGCTGGTGTGCCGCCGGACGGCGGCCGCCCCAAGGCCATCCTCGACGCCCTCGCCCGCCGCCTGGACGCCCAAAACTCGAACACCAGCAACGCGAGTTGAAACAGGCCGTTCGGGTGAAACCCCCGACGAACGCAGCCTACGAGTTCGCAGGATGTGGCGGTGCGGCGGTCGCCTTGATCTCCTCGCGCCCGCCGCCAGCGTCCCGGACGGCTTTGGCGCGGGCGTAGGCCGCGGCGGCGTCAAGCTCGTTGTCGTAGCGGCCGAGGCGGATGATGTGGTAGGCAAGTGCGATTTGGGCACTCCACTTCGGTCCGGACTTGCACTTGTAAACTCCGGGGTATTGGCTCGTCGGCACTTGGCCGAGACGGCGCGGCCGCTTCCCGCGGTAATTGAGCTGGTTGCCGGCTGTGTCGGTAACGCGCAGCTTCGAGCGGCGGTTGTCCAAACCGTCGTGGTGGATGTGATCGACCTCCAGCTTGTCGCCCCGCTTGAGACCCATGATTAGCCTGTGTGCCCTGGCCATCGCTACGGACCCGTCCGGAAGCCGGGCGCGGGCCACCATGTAAAACGTGCGACCGACCAGGTTTGCGCACCATCGCCCTATCCGGATAAACTCTACGCCATCCGGTTCAAGTCTTGGGAGGTCAGCCTCATCGACCAGACCAATCAGACCCTGTGACAGCTCGATCCGCGCCACGCCGTCTGAGAGCGTGTAGACATTCACCATAACGCATTATATTTCGCCAAAGGTCCGGATTTCGTCACCGATTGCGGACCTTCCGCTCGCCGATAACTGGCTGCGAAGTGGGACATGGGTTCGAGACAGTTGGATGGACATTTTCGGTGCGGTCCGGTAATGCCCCGTTCCGTGGTCAAGTTATGGATGTTATCGCATGGCCGCAGCGGCAACGCCATGTCCCAGAATGCCCGAAAAGCGACATCCTATAACTCGGCGCGCCGCCAGGTCCGCCCGGTGAGAATGCTGTGGACGGTCGAGCGACGCGGCGTGGCACTCGCGCAGCGGGCGGTGTATAATGGCGCGTGCAGAGCGGACGGATCAATCCCAAGCAGTTGAAAGGACCAAGCACATGAGCGCGACGACTCGCGAAGAAGGAGTTCACAGCCGCCACCGCGTCACGTACCACCCCAACGGGGCGACGACGCACAGCTACGACTTCACCGAGGGAACGGCGGCGCGGCGTCAAGCTCGTTGTCGTAACAGCCGATGTGGATTTGGCACCTGCGAAGGCAGAGCCTACGCCCGCGCCAAAGCCGTCCGGGACGCTGGCGGGCAATACCCGCACCTCATGGACACCCTGCGGAGGAACAAGGGCAGGGCGTGGACCTTCGCCGGCCCCCACGGCGCGATCGACCCTCGAAACATCGATATCCACATCGGGACCAGGCAGCAGGCGGCCGAGGCCGCCGGCTTCTACGTCGACGAAATCGAGGACGCCCACAAGTACATGGGCCAATTCGAGAACCTGTAGGGGCTAGCGGATGGCCTAGTCGCCGCCCGGCGCCCTCTTGCGCCTGTGGACGGCGGGCGGGCGGACGAAGGACCTGGACGGGCCGCGGACCCTCCCAACGCGCTGTCGCGCCCGGTGATCGGACCTCGGGAATCCTCCGTAGGCGTCCGGCGGTCGGGCGGCGCGGGGGCAGGAGACGAGGGCCGGCCGGCGGCTTGTCCTTTCAACGCCGGCCGCCCCGTCCCCGCGACACGCTTTTCCCCCTGGGGCCGCCCGGCGACTCAACCCCGCCGACGCGGCCCCTTCCCCTTTGTCGGCGCCATTCCCTTGCCCCCGTTGACCCGGCGCCGCCGCGGGCGTAGGATTCGGCGGAGGGTTGGGCGATGGGCGCCAAGGCCGGGCTGGAGTACGAGGTGAAGCACGTGAAGCTCGGCGAGGGCGGCTGGGCCGCCGACTGCCCGGTCCTGGTCAGCGCCATCGACGGGATGGCCGCCGAGGGCTGGGTCCTGGTCTCCCTCGCGATGCCGAACAACACCACCGCCATGCTCGCGTTCTCCCGCCCGCGCGCGGCGCCGCCCGACGAGGGCCGCCCCGGAGGGGCGGCCACCCCGCCCGGGGGCGGCGCGTGATCCGGCGCGCGGCGATGTGGGCGTCCGCGGCGCCGGCGGCGCTGGCGCGCCGGCGGCGCGCGCCGTGCCCCGTCTGCGGCTGGGCCGTCTGCCGCCACGGATCCGCGCGGTGAACCTGCGGAGTCAGGGGACCGCCACGATCATCCACAGCAGCGCGAGCAGCAGGGAGCCGGCCGTCCACGCCGCGACCTCGAGGACGAGCCACGGCCACGCGCAGGTCGCGAGCGCCAGCGCCAGCAGCGACGCGGCGAAGATGACGTTCCCCGCGCCGGCCCGCCGCAGGAGCCGCCCGGCCGCGGTCGCGACCGCGGCGGCGCGGGCCGCGCCGTAGGCCAGGACGCCGCTCGCGAGCTTGGCGCACGTCACTGGTCGCCCCCCCGGCTTGGAGGGCTTTTCCTGGTCGCCCGCCGCCCGCCTCGGCCGCGAGAACACGAGGACGGCCCAGGTGTCGCGCGGGTGGGAGCAGGAGACGAGCGTCCACCCGCCGGCCGCGGCCATGTCGTTCGCGGCCTTGGCCAGGGCCGGGCTCGGCCCCCACTTCTCGGCGTTGGTGTCGACGCGCACGTTCACCGCCTCGTACTCCAGCTCGGCCTTCGCGCCCATGAGGCACTATACGCCGCGCGGCCAAGCCCGCGGGCCGCTATCGGACCCGGCCTCCTTTTGCGGAATCCTCCGTAGGCGTCCGGGGCCCTGGCGACGGGGCGGCAGGAGACGGTGGCCGGCCCGCGGGGGCTTCTCTCCTTGCCCACACGCACCGCAGGGCCGCCCCGCCCCCGCGACACGCTTTTCCCCCTGGGGCCGCTCGGCACGCGCCGACGGCCCCTTCCCCTGTACTGACGACGGTGGATGGGGGGCCGCCCCGCAGGGGCGGCCGATAACCCCGAGGGGTGGCGCGGCGGCGCTGATTTTCTGGCTTTAATTCAGGTTCGGCGCCCAGTTGGCGCGGTCGCCGCCCCTTCTGGCGGCGTCCTTTCGGGGGTACTGCATTGCTTGAGACAGCCTGTCTGATGACAAAAAAGCACTTCGTGGGAAACCGCACCACTAATCACCACTACGACCCCGCAAAGCGCGCCGGGGACAGTATGAGGGATGCGGAGCGCCGACTGGCGCGGTCAACCAATAAAGTCTTTCCGTACACGGCGGCGTCTATGGTGGCCGGGGGGTCCGGGGCCGCCGGACGCAGACTTGGAGGTAGGCCAGTGCCGACACCGAGGAAACCGAGGTGCAAACTCTGCGGGCAGGGCACGCCGCTGCCGTTCGGCGAGGACACCTGCGACATGTGCAGGCGCGTCTGCCCCGGCTGCGGTCGCCGCATCCCGTACGCGGGGTCCGGCCGCCCGTTCGTCAAGTGCCCGGGCTGCCTGCGGTGGAGCGGGAAGATGTGCCCGTGCGGGGCGCGGGTGCCGCCGGGCATGAAGAAGTTCTGCTCGGTGCGGTGCCAGGCCGAGTGGAAGAGGGTCAAGAGCGGGCTGGAGCCGAGGGACGGGTGGCGAATCGACATGACCACGGTGGAGGCCGTCGAGGGCGACCACGCGAGGGCGGCGGGGGTCGTCGCCGCCTGGATGCGGCTGGCGAAGGGGGTCGGGGTCCGCGCCGAGGGGGACTCCATCTGGCTGGGCGGCTCCAGGAAGTTCGTCGTGCGGCACATGGCGGCGATGGCGTTCGACGGCGACGGGGTCGGCCTGCCGGACATGCTGCCGGTGGACGACGCCCCGCGGATGGATGCGATCCGCCCGTGGCCGGCGAAGGGATACCTGCTCCTGAACGGGCAGATGAGCGCGGCGGCGCACGTGCCGGTGGACGCCGCGAGGCTCCCGTTCCTCGGGAGGAGCAGGCGGTGGGTGCCGAGATATGGCGAGTTCGCCGAGTTCGTCATGGCCCCGCGGCGCATAGCGAAGGCGTTCCCACTGGCCGTCGGCGACGTGGACATGTGGTCGCTGGTGTGAGGTCTCCAGTGGGGGAGAGTACGGTCATGAGGAACGAATTCAAGGTGGAGGGGGATGTGGTGGTCGTGGAGCTGACGCGGGGCAAGTCCATGCGCGTCGCGGTGTGGACACTTCCACTCCTAGCGCCGTACAGGTGGTGGCCTCGGCGTGGGCGCGCGCCGTTTGGCCTGCCAGCGACCTGGTACGCCTCCACGACGGTCCTCTGTCCCGACGGGCGCAGGAGGGAACTCTACGCCCACCGGCTCATCATGGGCTTGGGGTTCGGCGACAGGCGGCAGATCGATCACCTCGACTGGGACGGCCTGAACTGCGTTCACTCGAACATGAGGGTGACAGACAACGCCGGGAACGCTTTTAACAGGCGGGGCAAGGCGCGCCGGTCGGACGGTCGAGAGCCGACGAGCCGTCTCCCCGGCGTGTACTGGGACCGGACAAAGTCCAAGTGGCGCGCCCAGATTAAGTCCGGAGGGAGGAACATCACCCTCGGGCGCTTTGCGTCCGAGGTGGACGCTGGCGCGGCCTATCTGCGCGCCAAGGTCGTCCGGGACGCTGGCGGGGGGCGCGAGAAGATCCGGGCGGCGGCACAAACGGACAGGAGGTTCGCATGAAACCCTATGACGGCACGGCGTTTTGCCAACCCGAATCGCGCTTGTCCCCCGAGCGACCGGACTACGACCGCGTCGCGCGGCAGACCGCGTCCCGCCTGGCGGTCGGCGAGGAGGCGCGGTGGCCTCTCCCGACGTCGACGTCGCGGCCGGAGGTGGTCGCGCCCGTCGGTTATGCCGTTCGGTTCCTCGGCACGGGGCTTTCTCCGAAGATGTACAGCGGCGTGATCGTCGCCGTTGAGCCGGACGCGAAATTCGGGCGGCTTCACCGCGTCTACGCGGAAGACTACCCCTCGAAGGACGGCACCTGCCTCCGTCCGCGGCACGCGCTCTACGAAGAGAAGACGCCGGCGGACTACGACCGCGTCGCGCGGCAGGCGGCGGCCGGCGAGTCGGAAGGGTCTCTCGACCAATGGCACGAGGTCCAGCTCGACCGGGAGCGGACGGGGGATGAAGCCCCGGTCCGCAGGGAGCCGCGCGAGAGGGGCAAGGGCAGGGGCCGCTGGCTTGCCCTCGACACCATGGACCACGTCGACGAAACGTTGGCCGTGGGAAGAGCGGGAGGAGTCCGATCGCGCGAGGCGGCGGCAGGAGCGGGAGGGGTCCGATCGCGCGAGGCGGCTCGCGGCGTCGGCTGCGTCCAGAGGTCGCAGCAGAGGATGACCGCGGGCGGCGTGCAGGACGGCGCGAACCTCGTCCGCATTGCCTTTGAGGAGCTCCGGAGCCTGCACGAGAGCCTCAAGAGCGGTGCCCTGACCGACGACGCGTGGGACGTCTAGCCGATCTGGAAGGCTTGGGGCGGGCACGCTGACCCGCGCGGCCCGGACGAAAGAGGCCGGGAACCGGGAGAGACTCCCTTGGGCCACACCCTCTGGGCAAGCTCCTAGCCGGTTTGACTCCGGCCAAGCTTTTTTTCGGTCCGGCCGGACAGGGCCCGATGTTGCAGGAGCTGGGCGATCTCGGCCTCGAGATGGGCGATCCTGTCCGACTTCTCGGCGAGCCTGTCCTTCAGCCGGACGATCTCCTCGGTCATCGCCTCGACCGCCGCGACGACCGTGCGGCACCTGGCCGCCTCCTCCGTCCCTTGGTCCGCCACGTTCATCATGGTCGCCTCCTTTTTGGCGGAGCCTTCGCCCGGCGCGCGTTCGAGCACCTGCACGGGCGCCGGGGTGGGTGCGGCACGGCGGGTAGGCGACGTGGGTCCAGCGCGAGTCGTAGCCCTCCGCCAGCTCCTTGGCCAGCGCCGCCGCCCTCTCCGCTATCTCCTTGGGCGCCGACTCGATCATCCCCGCCAGCATCGCCGACACGACGGCCTCGTCGGCCGCCGCTCGCCCACTTCGCCATGCGGACGGCGCGCCCGATCACGCGGGCTCCCCGCGGCCGTCGGCGATCCCGGCGACCTTGGAGAGGGACGCCCTCGCGTGCTCCTGGATCGACGCGCCGCCGGGCGGGAAGCCGCGCTCGTAGGCGCGCAGGGCCGCCGCGGCCGCCTCCATCGCGGCGGCGAGCCTCCGCACGGCGCCGCTGGCCTCCGCGTCCAGGCCCGACGCCACCGCCCTGCACGTCGCCGTCAGCCCCTCGACCGCCGCGTCCCAGTCCAGCCTGATCGCCATGTTCCAGCCTTTCTCCGCCTAGCCGCCGCCGAACGCCCGCCTCAGGTTGTCGTCCGTCCTCGTCCTCGCCCCGGCGAGCGGGTCGGCGGCCTTCCCCGCATCGGCGGCCTTCCCCGCATCGGCGGCCTTCCCCGCATCGGCGGCCTTCCCCGCATCGGCGGCCTTCCCCGCATCGGCGGCCTTCCCCGCGGCGCCCGCGCGGCGGCGGAGGAGGAACCACGGCGGCGAGGGAACCGGTGCGCCGTTTTCATCGACCCAGACCCCGGGACGCGGGCCAGCCGCCGACTCGATCAACCCGGCCAGCAGCGCCGCATCGATCGGCCCGAGCAGGACGCTCTCCGCCCCCGCGGGGGCGCGCAGGGCAAGGCCGGCGCCGGTCTCTCCCGTTCCCGGCCCGATCCAGCCGGCCCGCTCGGCCCAGAATTCCCTCGCCTCCAGCTCCATCCCGACCGTGATGTCTTCCGCGTTCATGCCTCCCCCCCCCTCGACGAACCCAGCGGGTTCGCCCTCCCCTGCGCCGCCGCCCATCCCCGCCCGCGTCAGAGCTGGATGCCGTTGTCCGCCGCGATCGCCCGCACCGCCTCCTCCGCCCCCTGGATCGAGCGCAGCAGCTCGGGGACGAGGTCGCGCCAGGTTGTGGCCGGCCGCCGCCCTTTCCGTGGGGTTGAATCGCCGGGCGGATGGGGGACATCATGCTGATGCGGTCCACGCGGTAGCCCTTTCCGGCGCCGGGCCGCCCCGCGGCGGATGTCCGGCGGGGCGCCGACGTAGACGCCGCGCGGTATCCCGCGCCCCAGCCGCGAGGCCTTGCGCTCGCCCGGCGACGGCCAGAGTCCCTCCAGGCCCGAGCTGTCCGGCTTGGTCGCCCGCCTCTTCTTCGCGCTTTTCGGTGTTAGCATGCCCGGCCTCCTTTTCGCTTCGCCCCCGCTTCGTTTCCATGCGCCACTATACCCCGGGCCGCCCCCCGGGGGCGGCCGCTTCTTCCTTCCGGTCGTGGTGCGTCCATCCGTCCCGGGTGTGTCCTGCTGGGCGCTTCCCCGTCCCGTCCGGATATGACCCGCTGCCCGCGCCCGCCCGCATCCGCCGCTTCCGCCCGCTTCCGCTGCCGACGGCGCCAGCCGTCGGGCCATTCCGCCCCCGCCCTTGCCCTGCCCCCCGGCCCTCCGCTTCCCCCTCGCCGCCCCGTCTCGTCCCCCGCCTCCGCCCCGCCCCTCGCGGTCCTCGCGGTCCTCGCCGCGGTCTTCCTGTCGTCGCCCCGCGGTACGGGGTCCTTGGTCGCGTCCGGGTCCGGTCGGACCGGAGTCCCCGGCCGGGGGGGCCTGCCGCCCTTGGTCTTGGCCTCCGGATGGGGCGGCCGCCCCTCTGGGGCGGCCCTCTTTCTGGATTTCGCGTCCGGTCCGGTCGGATGTCCCGTCCCCCCCCGTCCTCGGCCCCGGCTCGCGGCCTGGCGGGCGGTCCGAGGTCGTTTCTCGGCCTGGGGGTTTTTTCGGGGCCGGCGGTCCGGGGATGTCCTTGGTCGCCGGGCCGTCGGTTCCGGAATCGTCCCTGGCCCGGGGGTCGGGGGTCCTTGGATCCTGGCCCCGGAGGCGGGGGGCCGCCCCTCCGGGGCGGCCCGTCCTCGCCTCGGCCCGGGGGCGTCGCCGCGGTCCGGGCCGCGGGCGTCCGGGGTCGGGCCGCGGTCGCCTTCCGCACGCCGGGCGTGGGGGCCGCCCCGGAGGGGCGGCCCGGGGTTCGGCGTGGGGACGGCGGGTGCGGCCTGTCTGCGGTGGCCGGATCCCCCTACCAGCGTGTAATATAAGCGCCAGCGGCGGCTTGGCAGAAGTCGGCCTCAACGTGAACGCGGTCGAACTCGCCGTCGAAGTGCCTGCCCGACCAGCGTGTCATATCAGCGTGCAATATCGACCCCGAGCGCCGGATACTTGGCTGTATAGTGTGGCGTGGCCGATCGGGAACTGAAGCGGATGCGGAAGGCTCTGCGGGACATGTCCCGCGGCGCCCCGGAGCCATGGGCGGGCATGGCGAGGGCGGCGCTGACGCCCAGCAGGCTGCGGCGCGGGAACGTGAACCGCTGGCCCCTCATCGTGGAGTACGGCATCGACAGGCTCCGCGCGAGGTTTTCGGCCAGCGTGGACTCCTGCGGGGCGCACGGCGGGTGCCACCTGTGGACCGGCGGCCGCAAGTTCTGCGCCGGCGAAAGGCCCTCCGAGCACTACGGCAAGGCGACGCTGTCCGTCGGCGGGCGGCAGGCGGTGATCGGCGCGCACCGGCTGGCCTGGATGCTCCACAGCGGCGGGCCGGTCCCGGACGGGCTGGACGTGCTGCACAGGTGCCACGTCAGGCTGTGCGTGAACCCGGAGCACCTGAAGCTGGGGACGAACAGCGACAACATGCGGGACTGGGTCGCCAAGAGGCGCGGGGGGAAGGCAGGCAAGCGCCGAGCGGCGCGGGTGCGCGGCCTGCCCCTGGGCAGGCTGGCGAGGATCAGGGCGGAACTCGGGCGGGGCGGCAGCAAGAGGGCCGTCATGCGGAGGCACGGCCTCTCAAAGACGGACATCCTGCACATAGAGGAGATGGGTCCCTAGCCGAGCGACAGCCGGGCCAGCGCCTCCCGCAGCGGCCGGAACAGGCTCCGGCCCATCGAGCCAGCCCGCCTGAGGATCCCGGCGGCGGCGTTCGCGCTGATGAAGAACCTCTCGTCAGCCCCGCCGCGGACGAGGTCGATGAGGCGCGACGGGGCCGGGGCCGACGGCGCGACCGAGCACGCGGGCGCCGTCCGGCACAGGCCGCCGGACCACAGCCCGGCCCTCGGCCACTTGGCGAAGGACGCGGCGGGCTGGGGGATGGCGTCCCCGAACCCGTGGGCGCCGAGGTCCGGCTGGCCGGACCCGAGGAGCATGGACGCGATCCACCGAGCGACCGGCACCGACACGGCGTTCCCGCACATGCGGTATCTCGCCGCGTCCTCCGCCGGGCCGGCGCCGGACGCCGTCCAGCCCCCGGGGAAGCCCTGGATCGCCTCGCACTCCTCCGGGGTCATCCTCCTCGCGCGGCCGCCGTCGATCACGTACGTGCGGCTCCAATCCGTGCCCGTGTGTCTGCCGGACGTGGCGGCGAGGCAGAACGACACCCGCGGCGCCGTGACGCCGACGGCGGAGTCCGGCTCGCGGAGAGCGCCGTCCCTCTCGGGGATGGCGGCTGGCGGAACCGGCTCGAAGAGGGCGCGCGCGGCGTCCGCCGGATCCGGGCGGGCGACCAGGAAGACCCTGGGCCTCGACTGCGGGACGCCGAACCATCTGCTGTTCAGCGTCCTCCACGCGACCGAGTACCCGTGGCCGGAGAGGACATCCAGCACCGTCCTGAAGTCCGCGCCGCCGTTCGAGCTGAGCAGCCCGGGCACATTCTCCAGGACCACGGCGGGCGGGCCATGGGTCCCGACCAGCCCGGCGAAGGCGAAGAACAGCCCGGTCCTGGCGTCGCGGAGGCCGCCCCTGGGTCCGGCGCGGGCCAAGGAGGCCCCCTGGCATGGGAAGCCCGCGCACCAGACCCCGGCCTCGGGGAGCGACGCCGGATCGACCGCCGCCACGTCCCCGGCCTGCGCCGCGAGAGGCCAGTGCCTCCGCAGCACCCCCAAGCACCCGGGATCCACCTCCGACTGTGCGAGCGTCCGGAACCCGGCCCCCCCGAACCCGAGGTCGAAGCCGCCTATGCCAGCGAAGAACGAGTTGACCGTGCGGTCCAGCACGGGGCGATTCTATCCTGCGTCCGGCAGGCAAGTCAGCGTGTCGCCGCGCGAGCATCTGCGCCTGGCCTCGAGGTAGGCCCTGGCGGCGCGGGCGTGGGGGAGCAGCGACCGCCAGCGGTCGCCCGGCGTCCCCAGGAACGCCGCCATAATCTTCGCCATCTCGTCCTCGTCGCCAAGCACTCCAATGACCACGGGCGCGTCCGGCGGCGGGGCGAGCGCGGCGGCGACCGCGTCGGCGACGTCGCCCTCCGTGCGCGAGACCAGCGCGTCCGAGAAGCACGCCGCCTGCATGTTCCTGCGCACGGCGGCCCGGACCGCCCCGTCGCGGCCCCGCGAGGCGGCGGAAGCGCGGGCGGAGATGAAGTCGCGGAGTTCCTCGAAGGCCGCCTGGTATCGGGCGTGGAACGGGTTCGCCGAGCTCTCCCACTCGCCCCACCAGCACCTCCCGCTGCCCGGGTCGCGGAGCCCCTCTCGCACGACGCCGTAGAGCTCCTCCGCGCTCGGCGTCCCAGCGGCGGGCGGGGCCGGAGACCCTTCTTTCGCCTCGGCAGGGCGCGCCGGCGCCCCCCTGTTCCACAGCATCGCCCACGCCCCGCTGATCCACCTAAGCATCGTCATCCTCCTCCTCCTCCTTCGGCGGCTCCGGCGCCGCGTCGGCCAGCCCCGCCCGCGCCGCCGCGTTCTCCGCGCGGAGAGCCTCGTTCTCGGCGCAGAGGACCTTGGCGGCGCCGATGAGGTCCCCGACGACGACGCGCCGTCCGGCCAGGAAGTCGAGGAGCGGCTCCGGGGTCCCGTACCCGGCTGGGACGCGGACCTTGTCGAGTTCTTCGCCGGCGAGCCTAACGAGGTCGCCGCGGGCGACCATGTGGTGGTCGCCCTGGTTCCGCTTGAACATATCGTCCTCCTCGGCCGGTTCGCCGACCGGCAACCAGACGCGCAGGCTATCTCTCCGGATACGCCCGCACCTTGGCGCGCCACGACTCCTTTTCGCCATCGCCGCCGCGGCGCGGCGGCCATCGCATGATCCTCATGCGGCATTATACGCATTATACGCGCGGGGACACCGGGTTGAAGACCATCATTTCGTTGAGGTCACCGAAATGGTCTGGGTTGGCGGCGGCGCGGGCCGCGCCGCAGGGTGGGCGCTGTCGCCGGGCGGGGCCGCGCCCCTACTCCGGGGCGCGGATCGACGACCTGTCGAACACGGCGATCTCCTCACCGCCGCCCCCGGGGCGCATGTTCCGCATCACGATCGCGTCGAAGCCCTTGCCCTCCGCCCACGGGCCGAGGCCGCGGAGCGCCTCGGGGCCGTCGACCTCGTACCTCTCGCCGTCGCGGGCGAACACGTCGAACGGCGGCAGCTCCTCGCCGACGAGGACGCTGTCCCCTTCGTGGATGATTAGCCGCGGCCTGCGGTTGCCGTAGATTGTCTCCTCCGGGTCGATCAGCAGCGGGTTCCGCAGGGTCACCCGCACCGGCGTCACGTGCCTGCCGTAGAACTCCGCCGTCTGGCGGTTCGCCCCGAGGTAGACGGCTGGACCCATGCTGCCGTCGTAGCCCGGATCCCTGGCCTCCAGCGACTCCGCCGTCAGGCCTGGCGTGTCCGAGCCGTGGAAGGCCTCGATCGCCTGCCCCGGGTCTCGGGCCGCGGCGACCAGGGCCGGCTCCATTTCGCCCATGGCGGTTGGCGCGGGTTCCGGCGGCGCGTCCCGGTCGCCGCCTTCGTCGTCCCTGGAGTAGCCCCGTATGGCCGCCCTCGCGAAGTCCGCCACCTCGTAGGGCGTCCTCAGCGAGTCGGCGCGGGCGAAGGCTCGCCTCGCGTCGGCGTCGATGACCCTGCACGAGAAGCTCACGCCCGCGCGGCCTCGCGCGCTGTCCATGACCCTCCACGGGCCGCCCGAGCCCGGCTCCGGGAGCGGCTCGTCGTTCAGGTCGAGCATCTCCGCCTCGATCCGGAACTCGCCGTCCTTGGCGGGCACATTCCCGCAGCCTATGAGCATCAGGCTCCGGCGCGGCGGACTCGTGTCGTAGGGGTGGACCGGCGCCCAGTCGCCGCCGACGAGCGCGCCGACCGCCTTGAGGACGTGCCTCCGCCACTCGAATCTGTCGAACTCCTTCGACCACTTCCACCAGCTCACGCACCGCGGGCGGGCAGAAGAACTTTAATGGGTGGGCGTGTGTGCCGTCCTCGGCCGTCGCCGCGAAGGCCTCGCGGCCCACGCTGGCCGAGGATCACCCCGTCCACGACGCCCAGCCGGTCGGATCGGCCGCGGCCGGGCCGAACAGCGACAGGATGTCCTCGTGCCGCGGGTCGCCGGGGAACACGTTCCCGGCGTCGTGCTCCATGTCGCCGCGCATCACGTTCACGTGGCTGCGGACGTCCCTGACGATGTACGTCCGCCCGTCGTCGCCGTCCGCGATGCGGGTCCCCTGCCTTTCCTGCCCATGGCCTCCAGCGCCGCGGCCAGCGCCTCGGCGGCGACCAGCCTCATCTCGTCCGCCCTGCTCGGCGGCCCGTCCGACAGGATGTCCCTTTTAGCTCGCTTGCCCATCCGAACGCCCTCCTGTCACATCGGATTGCCGTCTCCAGCCGGGCGCGCACCCGTCGCCAGGGACGCCCCGGGAGCCTTCCCGCGGAGCCTCGCGGCCTCCAGCGCCATCCTCGCCGCGTCCCACTGGAGCAGCCTCCCGGCCAGCTCCATCGCGATCTTCGTCCTGTCGGCGCCGCTGTTCCAGTTCACGCTGGTGCGGCGCCGCTCCACAACCTCGCACGCCGCCGCCACCGCCTCCTCGGCGGCCGACTTCATGTCCGGCGATGCGGCCGTCGTTTTAAGCGTCTGCTCCGGGGAGAGCCCGGAAAAGATGCGCGGGCCGGCCGCCGACTCGACCAGCCCCGCCAGCAGCGCCGCGGCGCGCCGCCCAACCACGACAGTCCATAGCCGAACGCCTTCCTCAGGTTGTCGTCGGTCCTCGCCCTCGCCCCGGCGAGCGGATCGACCGCCAGCCTCTCGCCCACCTGCGTCCACTGGCTGGCCATCGTCGGGCCATGTCGCCGCCTCAAAGTCCGGGTGGGACGGCGCGGTCCAGATGGCCGCGCCGGGCGCGGCGAAGTAGAAGGCGGACCCGGCGCGGAGGCTGCGGGCCATGCGGAGCGCGTCGCCGGTCGGCACTAGGATGCCCTGCGAGACGACGGGTCGGATTTCGCCCGCCTGCGGCGGCCCAGACCGCGAACGGCGCGGAAGCAGGACCTCGACCTCGACGGCGACCGCCGCGTTTCCCACCGACCAGACGGCGATCAATCCGCCAGCCGCGGCGGCGACCCTGCTGACGGCCTGGCCCTCGGCCAGCCTGGGCCGGAAATGGGGCGTAGCCGTGCCGCCTGCGGCGAAATAGCCGCGCGTGGCGGCCCAGGACGGGTGGTCACCGTCCGCAGTCACGATGCGGACCACCTGAGCCGGCGCCGAGGCCGAGCGGCGCATCTCGCGAGCGTACCGGATCCAAGTGCCCGCGGGACCGTCGTGTTCCACGGCACGCACCTCAAACAGGCCGTGGAACCGGCCTTCCACGCCGAGCCTCCGGATGACCTTGACCGGGTGCCAAAGGAACCCTCCGGGGGACTCCGCCTCCAGCTCCATCCCGACATCGACGTCCTCCGCGTTCATGCTCCGCCCTCCCAAAGGATAAAGCTCTTACGCCCCATCATACGCTCGCTCGCCGCGCCAGGCAATGGGCCGCCCCTGCGGGGCGTCCCTTCCCCTCCCGATGCCAAGCGCGGGTGCCGGACAGTGTATGGTGAGGTGGCGGTTGGAGGGCTGCGAGATGTCTTTCGTGCACTGCTGGCGCTGCGGCTGGTCGCAGGACGACTTCTGGGACTTCGGGCGCGGCTCGTACTGGTGGCGCTGGGGGTACAACCCGTTCTCCCTGTTCCTGAGCTACCTGCGGGACTACGGCCTGCGCCCCCGCTGGCTGGCCTTCGACCCGAAGTTCGCCCTCGGGCCGCGGGTCCACTCGTGGAGGCTGCACGTTCACCACCTGAAGCAGATGCTCCTCAACCTGTGGCGTCAGCGGTGGTGGACGCGTGGGGCGTGGAGGCGCGCGTGCCGGCGCGCCGGCGGGCGGGCGGCGTGCCCGTCGTGCGGCTTCCCCGACCTGCACGAGGATTGATAGGGTGATTAGTTGATTAGTAGGAGGGCAAGACGATGGGCAAGTGCAACAGGTGCGGGGCGAAGGTCGGTCGCGGCGGGGGCGATGAGACGGTGGGGGCGGGCATCGAGGTCGACGTGACTTGGGCCGCCTTCGAGGACGGCGACTACAACCAGCAGTTCGGCAACCCCCTGTTCAACGCGGAGATCCCCCGCTCCAAGCACTTCTGCGCCCCCTGCCTGGATTTGCTGGGGGACTCCATCAGGGGCGCCTTCGACGAGTGGCGCGCGGGGCGGAAGGTGCTGCCGCGGCGGCGGCGTGTGGGTGCGCTCGCGGCCAACGGCCGCGTGGCGGCGATCCGCCGGTCACTCCCATCCGGCGCTGAGTAGTATGATCCGTGTCCTGCGCCTGTGCACCGGCGACCAAACCCAAGAAGCTCTTCGCCGAACTCGGGCCAGGTGGCCTGATCGAGGCGCCGGACAGGCACCGCGCGGGAGGCACATCTTGAAAGGCCAGGCCGCGCGTCGGACCTCCGCATACGCTCACGCACCGCGTCCAGCAACCCAGCGGAGATCGATAAGGTCTTTCTCGCGCGCGCCGGAGCATAGGAGACGAGCATGAGCGGATACCACAGGAGAGTCGCCCAGGCCGAACCCAAGCCAGTGGTCTGGGAGGGCATGCGCACGCCGTGGGGCGCCGCGCAGGACGCGAGGGTCGTGGCCCCCGGAGTCGGCTGGGTCGGGACATCGGGCCACGGCGGCGTGAAGCTGTCCCTTCAATTGAACAGGCGGATGCCCGACTACATGCGCCGCCTCGGCGGCTGGTACGAGGAGGACTGCGACTGGGCGCTGCCCTACGTCGCGCTGGCCGACCACCTGCGGCAGGGAGGGCCACCTGGCCGCCGAGATGAGGACGAAGCCTTCCTCGCCGCCGCGGTGAAGACCCTCCGCGACTGGCACCCGGACGCGTACGAGCGGTTCACCGGCGAGGCGATTCCAGAGGGCGGAAGCCACGTCAAGGACGAGCTGGCCTTCAAGGAGCTGCACAAGGGCGACCTGGTCGCCGTCTCGGCCGCCGACAGCCAGACCCGCCCCGGGTTCGTGGAGGTGACGACGAGCGTCGGCGGCCTCCGCAGCGGCTTCTCCGCAGAGCGCGGGCGCGAACGCATTGTGCCAGTGAGGAGGTTCCTCGTGCCCAAGGGTGAATACACTAAGCGCTCCCCGTTCGGCTTCGTCGTCGCCGACCCATCGAGGTACGAGGAAATCACTGGCTAGCGCGCCCCTGCGGGGCGTCCCTCCACCTCCATCGGCACATGCCCGCCCATCCGCCAGCGCGAACATCGGTCCGACCGATCGGCCGCCGGATCCGTCGCTGCGGAGTCCCGGGCGCCTTGAAAAGCCCGGTCAGGCGGCGTATAATCCGCCGGAGCCGGAGGGCGAACCGGATGGCCGCCGACGATTGGAACGACAATTGGTATCCGAAGCGCGTGGGCCGCCTCGTCACGGTCGATAGCGGCCCCGAGCCACGTAGGCCGCGAGGAAAAAGGTGACCAAGGACGACTTGCAGGCGCGCGTACACGATTGGATGAGCAGGGACGCCGGCGAGGCCCGGCGCCTCGTCGCGGCCCTGAACGCGGAGGGGATCGAGGGGGACAGCGCTCGCCAGCATGACGCACCATGTCCCGTCCAGGTCGACGGCGACCGCGCCGCCGGACTGCTGGCGGAACTCGGCATCGGCCACATCGACGAGACGATTCCGTGAGGCACCCGCACGAGAGGCTGATCGGCAGGGTGTGTGCGTGCCTCCGGGGCGGCAGGCTGGCGTGGGTGCGGGTGCGGCCGTCGGACGGCAGGGAGCCGCCGCTGGTCTCAAGCAGGCACTACCTGAAGGCCTGCCGCGTCGTCGCCGTCCTCGGCGCGGACACGGTGGTCTGCGACAGGTTCGGGCGGTGGCTGCTGCCGCGCGGCGCCGCCCTGAGGGAGCTGCCGGAGGACGTGTGGCACAAGGTTGGCTTCGCGCCCGCCAGGACGGTGCCGCGCGGCTGCGCCCCCGGCGCGGCTGGGGGCGTCGCGCGCTCCTGCGTCGCCAGGCCGCGGCCCGCCTCGGAGGAACCCGAGGCGTAGTCGTGCGAGGCGCCACGTAGGATGTCGCGCTAACTACACAGATCGGTCAAAAATCGCACCGCCATCGCTGCGACCTGCGCCGCCTCATCGCTCCTCTGCGCAGGCCCGCCTTTTCGGATAGCCTCCCACAGTTCGTCCAGCTCTTCCAGGATCACCGCGTATCCCTCATGCGTGCTCTGGAATGAGCCGAACTTGTCTCTGGCGCGCTCGAGTTCCGCCCTAACGAGCAGCATCGCGTCATCGGTAGTCATTGAGAGTCCCCTCCCTCAGCCGCATTATAGGCACTAAGCCTAATTTTTCGGAATTTTCCGAAAAAAAGCGGTCGCAGGCGCTTCGTCGCGCACTTAGTATTGGAGGGCTTCGCCGCGGCGTACGACCGGGCGGGCCGCTCCTGGGGGCTTGCGATGGGTTTCGAGCTGATCAATTACACGAACATCCTGCACCGCAGTGGAATAAATTCCAAGGCAGCGGCGGACTTCCGGAGGGCGCTCTCCGAGGACCCGGACTTCCTGCGCCGGGCGGACGTCATCGACAGACTGTTCCTCCTCCGCGACAGGCTGCGCGGTTGTCGATTTCGGCCCGGTCCCGGCTCTCAGCACTGACCTCACCGCCTCACCGCCTGGACTGGATGTTCAGGCGGCGGGGCGACTTCTTCATTGAGGCGGCGGCGTTCTGGGCGATAGACAAACATGGGCTGGTCGCCGAACATCTCGATCGGCACTTGATCGACTAAAAGCGAAGAAAGAGCTTCCATATTTCGTAGACGTCGTCCCCGAACATTTTTGACGGGACGTGGATGGTGACCCTTCGCTCCTCGAAGACCTTGCTCTGGACGCTCTCCATGTGTTCCAGCGTTTGGTAGCTTCGGACCCCTCCAGCCTCCTCGACCAAGGCCAGATCCTTCCTGGAGGCGTAGTAGAAGCCGCTCACCAAGCCGCGCTGTATGTGTGGGATCTCGGTGAACAAACGAGCGTAGAACTTGTAGTTCTGCTTTGGGGCGTCCATGATTTCCGACGAGAAAAGGCTGACGAAGGCCCAAGGGCGGAAGGCTTGGATGAGCCTCAGAGTGTCCGAGTTGTCCAGACAGGTTCTGTAGTCGCATCGCACCGATTGGCGGTCCACGGTTTCGGGGTAGCACTGCTCCGCGTTGACGTCCATGCCCAGGTACGCGTTGGGTTCGCAATGCCTCCGGAACTCTCGGCTCCTCCCGCACCCGAGGTCGAGGACCCGGTCCCTGAAGCCGTTCTCGACGAGGGTGCCGATTACCCATCCGTGCATTTCCCGCACGACCGGCTCATCCAGGTACTCGGCGTATCTCTCGTAGAAGTCCTGGCCATACATCGGTTTTTTCCCATTCCCCGACACCTCAGCCATTTCCGCCCCTCCGCCGTATTATACGCGCCGCGGCGCGGGAACCCGCCTTCCTCCGCGCCACTGGCCGCTAGAACCCGGCATGGAATTCGGCGACATTGATTGGGGGCGGTGGGAGCCGCGGGAGCGGGCGACGCTCCTCTTCGTCGTGCGCGGCGGGCAGGCGCTGCTGATCCGCAAGAAGCGGGGGCTCGGCGCCGGCAAGGTCAACGGGCCCGGCGGGCGGATCGAGTCCGGCGAGACGCCGCTCCAGTGCGCCGTCAGGGAGGTCCGGGAGGAGCTGCGGGTCGCGCCGACCGGCGCGGAGGAGGCCGGGATCCTGCGGTTCCAGTTCGTCGGCGGGTTCTCGACATCCGTCCGCGTCTTCAGTGCGTCCGGGTGCGACGGCGAGCCGCGGGAGACCGACGAGGCCCTGCCCATGTGGACGCGGCTAGACGAGGTGCCGTACGGCGAGATGTGGGCCGACGACGCGGTCTGGCTGCCGGCGGTGCTCGCGGGCGGCCGCGTGGACGGGCGGTTCCTCCTCGACGGCGACCGTCTGCTCGGCTGGGATGTCTCGACGACCAGCGAACGAGCCACAGTGGCCTCCGACGGCATCATCCGCTTCCGAAATGTTTCGTGTGGATAGCGAAGATGATAGGCGCGTAGTGAAACCAGTTGTGAATCTTCAAGTGGCGACGCGCCGCATTAACTTCCTTGCGTTGCGTTTCAGATAGGTTACTTCGCACCTCTTCAAGTTCGCGCAACTCACGCCGAAAACGCCTTTCGGTTTTTTCTTTTGGCTTCATGGCGGGGGCGTCGAGCATGACCGCGACCTGCTCGCGCGTCGCCAGGGGCGAGATGACCCGCGATACCGCATGATATCTGCTGCCCATGCGACGGGTTCTTGGAGAAGAACAAAAAAGATCGGCGACTGCCTTGTAATGTTTCTTTCCGAGCGGCGGGGGCGATGAGCAGATGGCACGCGGCGCGAAGGCTGGCCTCAAAACGTCGCAGGACGAAGAGCGAGTCCATGCACTTCTGCCAAGGATGCTGGTGGGAAGGCACGGGGACGGAGCTGTACGAGTGGGACAAGGTCGCGCCAGTCGGCGGCGAGGGCAAGTGTCCCAAGTGCGGCGGGGACCTGAAACTCGAGCGCCCGGCCTCCGGCCTGGCGACGGTCGAAGAGGTCGCCGGCGCGATGTCGGAGTTCACGAATGACAGGGGCCTGGTGGGCGGGGACGCCTGGCGGCGCGTCGACGACCTGTTCGGGCGCATGCCGGACTTCATCGGGGTCTGGCGGGCCATCGGGCTGTGCGAGGGAGAGTCGCTGGACGAGGACAATCTCGGCCTCTGCTGGGCGTGGGAGAAGGGGGCGGCGGAGGCCTACGGCAGGCCGCAGGAGGCGGGCAACATCGTGGTGATGCACGGCGAGGTCGCCAAGGACGACGTGGACTGGCCCACGACGTTCGCCCTCAACATCCTCCTCCCGAACGAGAAGGAAATCAGGCTCAAACCCGGCACGGACATCGAGCTGCTGGACGTCGACGGCAGGAAGGTAAACAGGCTCGTCACGGCGACGACATCAAGGAGACGCCCTCGGGCGACTTCCCCGACACGCAGCGGGAGCAGGTCTTGAGCGGGTCGCCCTTCACCGTCGTTCCTCCTCCGCCCCGGCGGCGCCGCCCGGCCTCCTGTTGAGCGCGGCTTGGAGCTGCATGTGGTTGTTCATCGTCCGATCTCCCCCTCATCGTCCGATCTCCCCCTCTCCATCGGCCGCCGCCCCTGCGCGTCGCTTAGACCATCACGCGGGAGGTCCCGGCTTTCGGTTCCGGATTCCGGCGAGCCGGGGCGTCCACGCGCCACTCGCCCGGCATCGGCCTCAGGAGCGCCCCCACAGCCAGCACGACAGGGCGCACCACGAAGGTGGCCGCGAGCTCCGCCGGGATCAGCAGCGTCCACACGATAAGCCGCCACCAGGACGGGGGCGAGCCTCGCCGCCACTCCGCCATGACCGCCCACATCGCCGGCGTCCGGTCGACATTCCGCCAGTCGAAGTGCCCGCCTTCGCACATTCCGCCGCTCACGGCCGCGGAGATCAACAGCGCGGCGGCGTTCAGCGACAGCCACACGACCAGCGGCCCCGTCGCGAACGACGCCCAGAGCGCCGCCGAGACACCGGCCGCCACGGCGGCCATCGACGCCCACATGAACCCGCGCGGGCCGACGGCCCTCGCCGCCACGCCCGAAGCCCTCTTCAGCATCATCTCTCCCACCTCCTTATAGCCATCATACGCGCGAATCGGAACCCGGCTTGGCCTCCGCCCCCCCGGGGCGGCCCTCCCTCGGCGGCAGCCTGAGGATCAGGGTCGAGAACTGGCACGCGTCGATCACCCTGTGCGTCATCTCTATCGTGAACCTCACCGGCAATCCCTTCCTGTCCAGGTAGTTCCACACCAGGTCGTGCAGCCGCTTGATCGCCCCGTCGGGGACGTACTGCATCTGCACGGACATCTCGTGGTGGCACGAGCACTCGGTGTTGAAGCCGTTGTCCCGCAGGGCCCTGACGACGTCCCGCACGCCCTCCTCGATGTTCTCCTCGTACCAGTCGCCCATGGCCCACTATACGCGCCGGCCCCGGCTATAATCACCCCGCGGCGGGCGGTGCGCCCGCCAGAGGCTGGCCGGCCGGTTTGGCCGGGGAAAAAGGAGGTTTGGGCATGTCATCGGCAATGGGGAGCTTCTTCGACATCACGACGGGCAGGAACCACGGGGTCATCCCGACGGCGGACGCGCTGCGCATCATCCTCGACTCGGGGGCGTCCCTCATCCTGGAGAAGGACGGCGGAACCATCAGGGCCACGGCGAAACCGGAACAACAGTACCGAGCGCCGGTCGAGGCCACCGAGGAGCGGATCGACCAGGCGCTCAGCGCCCTGGTCGGGAAGCTGGTCCTGGGCGAGTCCGGAGTCGAGGTGACGGAGTGGGAGGTGGACGACTCCTCGCTCACCGAAAGCCCCGATGCGGCGAAGAAGGCAAAAAGCGTCCGGTTCGGGTGGCTCACGGTGCCGCTGTTCGCCGCCGACGAAACCGACGGCGGCGACATCACACGGAAGATCATCGACCCCATCGAGTTTGCGAGGCGGCAACCCGGCGGCGGCGGCCGCATCTACGCCATCGTCGTGCGTGTCTCGGGCCGCGGTGGCCTGGCCGGGGTCGCGTGCGCGCCGGAGAGGCTGGAGCCGCCGGTCGGCGCCACGCTGACCGCGCGGCGGGTGGTCGTGGGGACGCCGCGCGTCGACCTGCCGCTGCGCCTGGACACGCTCTCCAACGTGGAATGGGGGGCGAAGTCGTTCCCCGACGCCCGGCTCCGCCTATGGCATGGTGCCGTGAAGCTCAAGCAGGACGCCGCGCTGGCCGGGTTCGGCGCGACCGGGCACCACGTCAGGCTGTGCCTGCTGTCCGCCGCCGGGCAGGAGCTGGTTCATTGCAGGACGGGGCTGGACGCAATCAACGCCGGCGACCTCGACACCATGTCGGCGACGCTGGGCAAGGCGTTGGAGTTGGCCATCGATGGCCTGGCGAAGATGAGGGCGGGGAAAGGCTGCGAGGACGTGACGCTGAGGATGACCGTCGTGCCGGACCGCGCCAGCGATGGCGACCTACCCGCCGGGGCCGTGGTCGGGGCGCGGCGGGGGGCCGAGGACGCGTCGAGGTGGATGGTCCGCGACGCCGAGGACGCGTCGAGGTGACGGGGCGCGGGAATCGGGGGGCCGCCGGGAGGCGGCCCTCTCTTTGCGCTAGGCCCGCGAATTAAAGAACATGGCTGAGACCTTTCCGCGTCCTGCCGCTCGGCCAGGCGAGGCGGCCCTCCTCCCGCGTCCGATAGGGCGTTTTATGGAGTCTCACCAGCGCCGCGGCGTCGCGGAGGCAGGCATGAGCGCGGGTCGGCATACTCGAAGCGGGCTCTTCTACCACGCTGGACGACGGCGCGGAGGCGGAGTTCCTGCCCGCCCGCCGGAGCGGCCATCGGTGGTTTGGTCAGTATTAGAACCGGAGGGCAATTAAATGGCTCAAATTTTTTATGTCGCATCAAGCGGGGGGGATAATAACAACTCCGGCTCATCCGAGGGGTCCCCGAAGGCCACTGGGGCGGGGGCCGCTACAATAGTGGGTGCAACGGTTACTCTCCTTGTTGATAATCCCGATCTTTCGACCGTCGTGGTTGGGGACACCATCCGCTTGAATAGCCGCACGGATGGTTACGGGGGCTTTTCCCAGAACGACATCTTCGTGATTACCGCCGTTGATAACGCGCTCAAAACGGTTGATGTGACTCCGGCCCCGAACTCAATCACGTCCGGCGTGACCTGGGCGATAGGCGGGGCGTTCTCCACGTTTCGCCGGGCAATGGCTTTTGTTCACCCCCTCGACAAATGTTACGTCAAGGGTTCCTTCACGGGACGCCAGGACATGACGGATGTTGGGTATGGAGGAGGAACCCCCGTAACTCCGGTTACAATTGAAGGGTACGCGACAACTCCTGAGGACGGCGGTATGGCCGTCTTCGACGGGGAGAACACCGAAGCACACGGGTTGTGGATTCGAGGAATTTCGGTTACGCTCTTTTGGGTCATAAAGAACATCCGAGTTACCCGGTACACTACGGCGGGTTTCAGCGATGAATACGGGGGTTACCCGATGCAATACATAAATTGCGAAGCGGATCACTGCGGCAGGGGTTTTTATAGTGGTCCTATTTGCAATTTTATCAACTGTTACGCCCATGACAATTCCGTTGCAGGATTTGATTGCTCTGACCACAATAAGTTCTTCGGGTGTGTAATTCGGGACAACGGGAAGGGAATCGTGGCTAACTCAGGTGTACAGGTACATCGATGTTTGTTGTATAACAATACAACCCACAACATACACATTACGGGCGCATTTACTTCTGACATGACCTTTGTTGTAGACACAATTATAGACGGGAACGGCATTTCAGATTATGGGATTTTTGGATTTGGTAGTGGTTCCTACCAAGGCAAAACAAAGATTGTAAACTCCCAAATCATCAACTGCGATGTGGGGATTCACGTATACTTGGATGAGGGCCTATGGAACGTGAACGTAGGGTTGCTTGTCCACGGGAACGACGTAGACTTCGAGAACTACGCGGGGCAATACGGACTGGTTACGGGTGCCCCGACTTTCGTGAATGAGGGCGTAGATTGGACCCCGGCGGCGGGTTCGGCAGCGATTGCAGCCGGTTTTGATCTACGAACCAACCAAAACGCAACCGTTACGGGATCGCTTCCGACAATCGGAGGTCTTGATCCAGTTGCGGCTAGTGCTGCAACGGCGTATAAGCTGCGGATAGGCGTATAGCGTGGCCGACCTCACTCAGACATCTACTGATAGCGTAGGCCTATCCGACTACGGTGATCGGGTTACGCTGGCCGATGCCTTCACTGTTACGAAGGTGACATCCCCGAAGGCGGACTCCGTCTCCCTCGCCGACTCCGCCGCCCTCACGTTCGGACAAAGCGGGTCTGACGCCCTCGCCCTCGCGGACGACATGGCGGTTTCCGTGGGGAAAATTGCGGGCGACGCGGTCGCATTTTCAGACGACGCCGAGGTCCAGACGACCACGCCGACCACCACGGTTCCGCCCACGACGACCACGACCACACCACCGACCACGACGGCCCCGCCAGCCACCACGGTTCCACCCACGACAACCACGACCACGACGGCGCCGAGCACCACGACCACACCACCGAC